>Ga0114930_10002198_pt1 | contig 17780 bp, 11 predicted proteins | sample AnhtaG_FD_87300 | JGI IMG/M metagenome (GOLD analysis project Ga0114930, IMG submission 87300) | Deep subsurface microbial communities from Anholt, Denmark to uncover new lineages of life (NeLLi) - Anholt_01485 metaG | ecosystem: Environmental > Aquatic > Marine > Oceanic > Sediment | place... | reverse complement strand
GACCGTCGCCGATGGCCGAGTGCAACACCATGAGCCGTGCCTTGGCTTCCCACTGCTCGAGACGCCATGAGCGGGTCGGATTCGTGGCGAGCAGATCAGACAGGACATTCGATGCCTGGGCCGCATCGACGGCATAAGGCCGCCCCCACTGGCGCAACCACGCGGCCCATCGCGGCGCCGTGGCGTCGTCCGCCGCGAAGTACCGCCGCGCGTAGTCAAGCAGCACCTCCTCTGAAGCGGCGAACGCGCCGGAGCTCAGCCCGGCCAAAAGGGCCTTGTTCACGTCCTCATACACGCCCTCGGAATAGGCCATGACGCCTGTGCAGCCGTGGGCGCGTAGCGCGGCCACGGTGTGTGCCAGGCGTTCGGCCGCGATAACGGGGCCGAGATGGCCGTACAGGTCGCGCGGGGACGCCTCGTCGGCGTAGCCGACGTGGACAAAGGCATGGCGCTCGCAGCCCTTCGGCAGAGGCACGTTCGAGACGTCCGTCTCGCCGTAGGGGATGTGCAACGCGATGCTCTTGGCCCACCCCGGCGCCTCCTTGTCCGTCCATTCGGCGAACAGGCGGTGCTCGTCGTCCGACCACCACCAGCCGACGAAGTGCATCTCGATGCCCGGATGGTGCTTTTCGGCGAGGGCGTGGATCTCGCGGCACAGGCGCGCGAAGGTAAGTATCCACGGTTTGCAGGATTCGCACGCGCATCCGCCGAAATCGTATGGGCAGGCGGACAGCCCCGACAGGCGCACGCCGGCCTTCGCCAGGTCCGCGGACAGGTTCTCGTAGTTGCGCAGGATGACGGCCCGCCCCTCGGGTTTCGACGGGCAGATGAGCTGACCGAAGATGCGTTGCGCCTTCACCGCCTCCAGGTCCGGCCGGACCTGATCCAGATACACGTGATTCGGCGTAAGCACGAGCAAGGTCCGCAGACCCAACTCCTGGGCCGTCCGGAAGTGCGCCTTTTTGCGGTCCCAGAGCGCATCGCCCAGGTTGCAGTGGCGGTTTGCCCACGGGTCCGAGCAATCCGCCGTGTCGAACCAGTCCGTGTACCCGTTGAAGCCCCAGTGCTTGGCCTCGGCGAGGCACCCGCGCATCTCCCGTTCGCCCATGACCTCATAGCTGTTGCCGAAGTGCCCCGGCGCGTACAGCACGCGCGTCGGGAACAACGCGTTGCCCTCGGGCGCCGCGTAGGCCGCCGCGGCCCAATGGCCCAGCACGGCAACGACGGGTAGGGCGGTTGCCAGCGAGTAACGTAGGGTTGTCTTGGACATATCGCATGCCTCCATGAAGTTCGCCGATCACGGGCGTCCGGGAAGCCTGTCGCCATTATGGAGCAGCCGTTTCGCCATTCCAAGAAGCGTAACCGTTCACGGGGCGAAGTACGAGTAAACCTACCTCAGGCGGCAAGAAACGGAGCAAGACAGGGATCGCCATCGTGCTCGTGCTCGTAATCGTAATCGTAATCGTAATCGATGCCCACGCTCTGGGTACCAATGAGGATGGCGATGACGAATGACGAGTACGAGGATGATCACGATGACGAGTGACCATTACGAGGACGATGACGAGTAGGAGCACGAGCACGAGTACGAGCACGAGTACGAGCACGAGCACGAGCACGAGCACGATGAGGAAGACGAGGGTGGGCGTGTGCAGGGAATCAAGCGGGAGAGAAGGTCGTAGTGCTCATGAAGTGCCGTACTTGGCTTGGGGCGCCAAGATTCCGCTGGCGCTCCGCGCTGTGAACGGTTACCAAGAAGCCGCCCGGGGCGTCCCCGTTTGACATGCGGCCCTACGGGCCCAATAATCCGGAACGCCGAAGTAACGTTGTGGGGTTGCCCGCGAAGGTGCGCGGCGTCAATGAGAGGAGGGGAGTCCGGGCTTCGGATGGACGGACCGGCCCACAAGCTGCGGAAGTCTGGCCGGCGCCTGTGGCGCCGACGCGCCGGGCGTAATCCCTTCGTCCGGCTGGTTCTGTTGATTGGCCTGATCTGGGCGTTGGGCACGGTTCTGCTCTGGCGCGCGGAGGGTCCCCGCAACCCCGAGTTCGATTCCTTCGCCAACACGCTGTGGAACATCACCGTTTACCTTTTCAGCGGTCTCGACAGCGGCCAGCCGGGCACCGCGGCCGGGCGCGTCATCGCCATCGGCGTGTTGGCCTTGAGCGCGGGCGTGGTTGCAATCATGACGGGCGCCATCGCATCATTCCTGGTGGAACGCCGAATGGGGAGTCGCTGGAAAATGCCGAGCGCGAAACTCACCGACCATATCGTCATCTGCAACTGGAACGATAAGGGGATCCCCATCATCCGGGAGCTCCACGCGGACGTCGTCAAACGCAAGCACCCCGTGGTAATCGTCAGCGACGACGTCGAGGCGTCGGCCTTGCCCGAGCACGACGACAGCCCCCAGTTCGAGGACGTGTATTTCGTGAAAGGGGACCCGGCCAACGAGACCATCCTCAAGCGGGCCAACCTGCAGCAGGCCCATTCCGTGGTCATTCTCGCCGAACCGGCCGCGGGCGAACTGGCCGACGCCAAGTCCATCCTGATCGCCATGGCCGTGGACCGGTTGCGCAAGCAGGTCGAGCGCGGGCCGTGGATCTGCGTCGAGGGCGTCGCGCCGCAGAACGTCGAGCACCTCGACCGGGCCGGCGCCGACGAGATCATCTCCGCCTCCGAGTTCGCCATGCTGCTGCTGTCGCAGTCCGCCCGGTTCCAGGGCCTGGGCGAAGTCTACCGCGGGCTCTTGACCAACACCGAGGAGACCAACGAGGTCTACCTGGTCCCGGTGCCGTCCGAATTCATCGGCAAGACCTTCGTCGAACTGGCCGCCGCCGTCTTGGAGAAGCGTGACGTGCCCAACCCCGCCATTCTCATCGGCGCGAAGACGCAGCAGGGCGTCATGGTCAATCCCCGCACGGACGCGCTCGCACCCTTCGCCGAGGGCGACGAGGCCATCGTGATCGCCTTCGAACGCCCGGACCCACTGCTTTGAAGGCAGTTCCATGACCTTGTCGGAGAAACGGCAGGCCCACGAGCGCTTCTGGCAAGGCGATGGCCCGTGCCTGATCCTGATTCCCCCGCCAGAACCCGACATGTACGAGCCCGCCGGCTATCGCGAGCGCTTTGAGAACCCCCGCCTCATGTGGGAGTACGAGATCGGCAACGCCCGCGCCGTGCTCGACTGGCCCACCGACGGCATTCCAACCGTTCGGCCGAACCTCGGCGTGGTGTTCGTCCCGGCCATCGCGGGACAGGCATACCACTTGCGCGAAGGCCAGATGCCGTGGCCGGGCGCGCCGCTGAGCGAGGAGGCCGTACGCGCCATCCCCGAGATCGAAGTGACCGAAACCGACCTGATGCGGCGGGCAACGGAGTTCTATGAGCGGCATCTGGCTTCGGGCGAACGCGAGATCGTGGCCTATCATCCGGACACGCAGGGGGCCTTCGACACCGCACATCTCCTCTACGGCGAGGCCATCTTCTGTGACGCCGTCGACCCGTCCCGTCTCGAATGGATGCACGAACTCCTCGGCATTTGCCTGGACCTGTACCTGCGGGTGACCGACCGCATCAAAGCCATCCTCGGCGAAGAGACCGCCGCGATCATCCACGGCCACGGCACCACGCAAGGCGTGTACTTCCCTCACGCCGGCGCGCGCGTCAGCGAGGATGCGGCCATCCTGTTCTCGCCCCAGACGATTGCCGAGATCATCCTGCCCTACGTCGAGGCCGCGGCCCGGCCCTACGGCGGCGCCTTTGCCCACTACTGCGGCCGCCACGAGGGCTTCTTCGAGCAGCTTTGCCGGTCGCCCTGGATTCGGGCCATCGACCTGCAGCCCGGGATGCACGACGCCCGCTGGCTCCTGGAACAGTGCGCGGCCACGGGTACCGTGCTATACAGCCGCATCGAAGCCAAACACGGCGAGGACTGGCCGGCCTACACCCGGCGGCTTGCTGCCCTGGTCCGCGAGACCGGAGCGCGCTGCATCCTGCGTCCCACGGCATATCCAGGAGACCGCGCGGCATGCGCCGAGATGCTCGCCATGTGGCATGAGCTCACGTGACCTCGCCTCACCAAGGGCTTGTCCACCCACCCCAGGCTAAGCCCTGCGACAAGACAGACGGGCGTCAGATGAGGCCCGCGCCTTCCAGGCCCTTGGCGAACGCCCTCTTCTCGGCGGCCGTCAACTCGCGTTGCGGCGGCCGGACGTAACCCGCGTCGAATCCGCGCAGGCGCAGCCCTTCTTTGTAGTAGGCCACCATCTTGCCGTACTGGAACAGCCGGCAGGCCCGGCTCAATCTCGCTTGAGCGGACCGGGCTTTCTTGAGGTGGCCCTTCTCGAGCGCCCGGTAGATGTTCAGGAACAACTCCGGCGCCACGTTCCCCGTGCTCGTGACCGAACCGTTGGCGCCGGTGAGCTTGGCTTGGTAGGTGTACTCGTCCACGCCGTTGAGCACGACGAACCCACGCGGCGCCCCATCCAGAACCATCGACAGCTTGTGAATCGCCCCGGCGCTATCCTTCAGCCCCACGATGTTGTCCACCTCGTGGGCGAGACGAACGATGAGGTCCGGGGACAGCTCGTTCTTCGCGCAAGCGGGCAGGTTGTAGAAGAACAGCGGAAACCCCTTGACGGCCCCGGCCACCATCTTGTAGTGGCGCATCAGGGCCGCGTCGTCGTAGGCGTAGAAGCCCGGCGCAATCGCGCCCGCGGCCGCGGCGCCAGCTTCCCTGGCGTGCCGGGCCAACTCGATGGTCGAGGCCGTATCGAGACAGCCCACGTGAATGATAACCTTGATGCGTTTCCCGACGGCCGCGACGACCTCCTCGGCGAGCTTCTTCCGTTCGTCCAGGGTCATCAGCATGCCCTCGCCGGTCGTCCCGCACGGGAACACGCCCGCCACGCCCTGGTCCGCCAACCGGCTCGCCAACGCACACGCCTTGTCATAGTCCACCTGCGCGCCGTTCTTGGTGAAAGGCGTCAGCAACGCCGGGACAAGGCCCTCGATACGAAATCTCATGTTCACACCTCCAACCTACGTGTTCAGCTGCAAGCGGTCTGGCCCCAGCCGGCCTCCGACCCATTCAGGATTCTGGATTCTGGATTCTGGATTCTGAATTCTGGATTCTGAATTCTGTCTCTTGTCTCCTGTCTCCTAATCACCAACCATACTTCTCCGGTCCCCATGACTTAAGCACGTGTTCCTGTTTCGCCAGGAGCAGCGTGCGCTCCGGCACGTCGTCATACACCACGGCGCCGCCGCCCACGCACGCGTAGTAGCCCACCTTGACGCCGGGCATGAACGTCACGTTGACGCCGGTGCGGGAGTAGTCGCCGATGAACGTCGCCGCGCCGTGACACTCCGGCGTTTCCTTTCGGCCGCGCACGTCCTGCACCTTCGTGCCGTCGTCAAAGCGCCACGTGCCGCAGACCGTGGCGGCGCCGACGTCCACGTGCGTCCCGATGAGCCCGGCCAGGCTGCAATAGTGGTAGAGATACACGGCGTCGAACGCGACCCCGCTGAACTCGGCGCAATGGCTGACCACGCAGCCGTTGCCGATGACCGAGCCGCCGCCCACTTCGCAGTACTTCTCGAGCCGGCTGTCCTCGCCGATCACCGACCCGCCGCCGACGATGGCCCCGCTGATGACGCGCGACCCTGCGCCCAGAATGAGCGAGCCGCCGATGTGGCAGCCTTTCCCGATCACCGCGCCTCGCCCGAGGACGAGTTTCGCGTCGGCCGGGATATCGGCACCGTCGTGGATCGTCGCGCCCTCGGCGATGAGCGTCCGGTCCAGCGAGTTGATGGCGTGCTCGGCGGCCTTGCGGTTGGCCTCGATGATGTGCCACGGCTTGTCCACGTCGACCAGGAAGTCGGCCGCCATGACGGCGTGGACCTCGATGCCGTCCTGCCGCATCAGGTCGAAGGCGTACGCGGGGTTGCCTTCAGGCGGCGGCATCGCGCCGACGCCGACGTTGGGCATGATGCCGGGGGTGCGCAGCAGGTACTTGCGCAGCAGGTCGGTGTGGGCCGCGGCCACGCCGCCGAAGCGCGGGTGCTCCGTGCCGCCACGTCCCCAGACGCCGCTCACCAGGCCGTCCGCGGTTACCTCGACGGAGGTTCGCGACGCGGTGAGGCCGGGCGGGCATTCGGCGACGAGTAGCAGCGCCTCCGCGCCGCGTCCCTCGAAGGCCTTTACCACCGACCCGAGGGTCTCTCGCGTCGTGGCAACGTCGCCGCAGCACAGCAGCACCGTGTCGGCGCTGACGTCGGCCAAGCCCAAGAGCGCCGCCTCGACGGGGCCCGTACGTTCGCGTTGCTCGACGAAGCGCACGCCCTCGAGGTCGGCGAGGCACGCCCGCACGTCGGCCGCGCGGTGCCCGACGACGGCCACGATTTCCTCGACGCCCAGCGCCCGCAGATCCAGCGCCACGCGCCGAACCAGCGGGACGTGGAGCACGGGGACCGTGACCTTCTGCCGAATACCGCAGTAAGGCCACGCCCGCGCTCCCTCACCTGCGGCAAGAATGACCGCTGTTCTCATATCCGCTATCTCTGTACGCATTTAGGCGGAAATGCGAGTATAGCGCCGCGACAGCCGGCGTGCAAAGGCTTGGCAGAGAGCGTGTGAAGAAATGGACCACCGCCCGCAGTGCTCTCTTCCGCAACTTCGATGACGTATCTTCTCGTGCTCGTGCTGGTAATCGTAATCTAATCGAGGCCCCCGCGCTGGGCCCGAGCACGAACAGACGCAGCGAGTGCCGTCCGGGAGGGCGAGCGTACCCGCGAGCCGGGCGCGACTGTGCGGTCAGGCCCGGGTTGTGCCGTCAATCCGGCTCGCGGGTACGCTCGCCCTCCCGGACGGGGCGTTGAAGTAGGCGCGGTGCAGGACGGGGCCCACAACGCCTCTGGGCTCATCTCCTCACAGGCTAAGAAGTCTCCTTGACTGGCCCCCGAGGTCCGGATACGATGAACGCGCCGGTCATCGCCGGGCCGGTGGGAACGGAAAGGGCAGCGGAACCACTCATGATGTGCGTGATTTGCAGGCACGGGGAAACGCGCGATGGAACAGCTACGGTGACCCTTGAACGCCAGGGAGTCACACTGGTGATTAGATCGGTCCCCGCCAGGGTGTGCGACAACTGCGGGGAGGAGTATGTAGACGAGGGCACGGCATCCCGGCTGCTGGAGCTTCTGGACGAGGCGGTTCGGTCAGGAGTCGAGGTCGATGTGCGTCGCTACGCGGCGTGAGGTTTCCGCGCCTACGGCAACGGCGAAGTAGAGTCAGGGAGAACCTGTGAGTTGACCACCCGCGCGCTTTGGCAGAGCATCATGCACTACGGCGAGTTCGACCGGATGCCCGTCATCCACTGGTGCGGCTGGCCCGAGACCCGCGAGCGGTGGATCGCCGAGGGCCTGCCGCCCGACGCGAACGAGCACGAGTACTTCGGCGCGGTCCCGATGTGGGCGGGCGTGGGCGTGGACCTGGACCTGTTTCCCAAGTTCGAGGAGGAAACCCTCGAGGATACCGACGAGTACCGTATCTTCCGCGACGCCTACGGGGTGGTTCAGCAAGACTGGAAGCACCGAAGCTGCATTCCCCACTACACGGACTTCACGCTCAAGACCGCGGCCGAGTGGCCCGAGTACAAGAAGCGCCTTCAGCCCGACCCGGGGCGCATCCCGGAGGACCTCGAGAAGCGCATCAACGAGGCGGAATCGAGCGGCCTGCCCATCCCCATCGGCACGGCCTCCCTGATGGGGTGGATTCGCAACTGGATGGGTGTCGTCAATCTCTCGTATCTCGGCTGCGAAGACCCCGACTGCTTCGCCGACATGGTCGACACCATCGCCGACCTGGTGTGCTGGGGCTTCGACCAGGTGATCCCCCGCATGAACACGCGTCCGGACCTGGGCTTCGGCTGGGAAGACATCTGCGGCAAGACCGGTCCCCTGGTCAGCCCCGACATCTTCCGGCGCTGCGTGGCCCACGGCTACCGGAAGATCCGCGCCAAGCTCGAAGAATACGGCGTCGGGCTCTACGGCCTCGACACCGACGGCTTCATCGAGCCCCTGCTCGAGGACTGGCTCGAGGCGGGCGTCAACGTCCATTTCCCCGTCGAGATCGGCACCTGGAAGGCCGACCCTATGCGGCTGCGCCGCCGTTTCGGCAAAGACCTCCGCATCATCGGCGGCGTCGACAAGCTTGCACTCGAGAAAGGCCGAGCCGCCATCGACGCCGAGATCGAGCGCCGCGTCCCGCTGATGAACGAGGGCGGCTTCATCCCCATGCCCGACCACCTCATCACGCCCGGCGTCCCGCTCGAGGACTACAAGTACTACCTCGGCCGAATGCGAGACCTGCGGCTGCGGCGCTAGAAGACAGAGCACCCCAACCGCACGCCGTGCGCCGCCCGGGGCAGGCCATCCCTTGAAAACGGCATCAGGACGGCATACAGTCCTGCGGGTATGGGCGTGACTCGAGAGGTGGGCGAAGCGATGGGCGGCCTATGACCTGGAGATTCGTGCAGCCGCGATATGGGCGGCCGACCATGGCCTGCGGAGTGGGCCTGGTGCTCGCCGTGATCGCGACCGGCTGTTTCAAAGGGGAAGCGCCCGTGCCGCCGCGCGAGGCCCTCGCGCAAGCCACGCAACGCATCAACGCCGCGCTGGCCGAGGAACGCGCCCTCGCTGCCGCGACGCCTCGAACGCAACCGGGCGAGGTCCCCGAGGACCGCGCCCGGGTCGTGTTCTGGTACTACAACCACCCGCTGATATCGGGCGCTATGCTGTCCGAGCGCGGGCGTCTGGCCGGGTTCGAGCGGGCGCATCCCGGTATCGAGCTGCATCACCAGTACATCGGGGACTGGGGCGTGGCCATTCAGAAACTGACCGTGTCGTTGGCCGCGGGCGACGTGCCCGACGTCGCGCTGATCAAACGCGGCTGGCTCGCCCGGCTGGTCGCCGCGGGCCGCGCCGCCCCGTTGGACGGGCTGCTGCCCGCGGCGTTGCTCGAAGACGTACAGCCGCCCGCGCGGCGCGCCTTGAGCCTCGATGGACGCCTCTACGCCCTCCCGGCCGACGGCTTCTGCAGCGTGCTCTACTACAACCGCGACGTGGTGGGCGACACGCCGCCGAGGACGTGGGAGGGGCTGCGCCGCATCGCCCGGCAAGTCACCCGGCCTGACGAGGATTCGGGGGCGTCGTTCTATGCCCTGGGCGACGTGCCGTTCCTCGAGGCCTTGTGGTCTGCGGGCGGGCGGGTGTGTGACCACCTGGCCTGCGACCTGTCGGCCCCCGAAGCGGCCGAAGCGCTCGGGTTTGTCCTGTCGCTGCGCGACGAGGGCCTGGCCCATCCGCGTGCCTTGGGCAGCCCCGACGGCGGCTTCGATCTGTTTCTCCGGGGCCGCGTGGCCATGACGGTCGCCTCGAGCGCCTACTGGCCACGGGCCCAGCGGGCGGCGTTCCCGGCCGCCATGGCCCCGGCGCCCGGCAAGTCGGGGCCGGCTTCGAAGCTGTCCGATGACGCACTGGTCGTGTTCGCACGGTACGCGGACGCCAAGAAGGACGCCATCGCCGCGTTGCTGGACTGGTTGACCGGGCCGGAGGTGCAGGGACAGGACGCGGCCGACGCCGGTTCCGTGCCCGTGAGGCGCAGCGTGGCCGAAGCGACGTCGATTTCGCCCGCGTTGGCCGAGGCATACGGGCTCGCCCGGAACACGCCCCTCATCGGCGCGTGGAGCACGGTCGAGTTCGAGCTTATGCGCTCGCTCGCCCTGGCCTACCGCTGGCGGCCCCCGGCCGAGTAGGCCCTTGTCAATGCGGCCGGTCTTGGCGTTGAGCGAAGTTGGGCTGCAAGACGCAATGTAGGATGCTGTAGGGCATTGAGACGAGGTGATGTCATGAATTGGGACGGAATTTGCGTCGCGTTTGTGCTAGTGGTCGTAGTGCTGGGATTCGCGGGTAAGGCGGCGGCGCAAACACCGCTTCCAGGAACGGGGCCACTGGCCATGGAAGGCGACCTGGCCGCCGCCATGGTGGCCGGCATTGACGCCTTTCTCATGCGCGGGCTCGGGGCCTCGCTCGAGCGGCGTCAGGAGCATTGGCAGCGGGACTTCTCATCTCCCGAGGCGTACGCGGCTTCCGTGGCGCCGAATCGCGAGCGCTTGCGGGTCATCATCGGCGCCGTGGACGAACGGGCGCCCGCGGCCTTGCAGTTCGCGGAAATCTGCTCCCTGCCGGCCAGGCTGGCCGAAGGCCCCGGCTACGAGCTCTTCGCGGTTCGGTGGCCGGTGCTAGGGGGCGTCCACGGCGAAGGCCTCCTGCTTGAACCCGACGATCCGCCCGTGGCCAACGTCGTCGCCTTGCCGGACTGCGACTGGTCGCCCGAGATGCTCGCAGGGCTGGCCGAAGGCGTCCCGGAATCGGCCCAGTTCGCCCGGCGCCTGGTCGAGAACGGGTGCCGGGTCCTCGTGCCCGTGCTGCTGGACCGGCGCGACACCTACTCCGGGCATCCCGACGTGCGCATGACCAACCAGCCGCATCGCGAGTTCGTCTACCGCGCCGCCTTCGAGATGGGCCGCCACATCATCGGCTACGAAGTGCAGAAAGTGCTCGCGTGTGTCGACTGGTTTGAGGCGAGCGGGGACGCGCCGATCGGCGTCATCGGCTACGGGGAGGGCGGGCTCACCGCCTTCTACGCGGCGGCTGTCGACACGCGTATCGCCGCGGCGGTCGTCTCGGGCTACTTCCAGCCGCGCGAACGCGTCTGGCGCGAGCCCATCTACCGCAACGTGTGGGCGCTGCTCGACCAGTTCGGCGACGCGGAGATCGCCGGCCTCGTCGTGCCGCGCACGCTCATCGTCGAGGCGGCCGGCCACCCCGAGGTGGCGGGGCCACCCAAGCCGCGGGACGGCCGCAGCGGCGCCGCGCCCGGCGTGATCGTCACGCCGGCGTTCAGCGAGGTGGAGCGCGAAGTCGAACGCGCCCGCGCCCTCGCGGCGCCGCTCGCCCCGCCCGCGACCGTCTTGCTGACCCGCGGCCGCGACGGCCTGCCCGGAAGCGACGAGACGCTTGTGGCGTTCCTGCAAGCCCTGGGCTGCAAAGGGTCGCTGCAGCCCATGGGGGCGCCGCCGCACGCCGAGGAGGGCCAGGGCGGCGTCGACGCCGGCGCGCGCATGAAGCGCCAGTTCGACGAACTCATCGAGCATACGCAGTACCTGATGCGCGAGTCGCCGACGGCGCGGGCGCAGTTTTGGGCGAAAGCCGACGCTGCGTCGCTCGAGACCTGGCGGCAGAGCACGCAATGGTATCGCGACTATCTCTGGGATGAGGTCATTGGCCGGTTTCCGGCGCCTGAGATGCCCCTCAACGCGCGCACGCGCCAGGCCTTTGACGAGCCGGCGTACACGGGTTATGAGGTGGTCATCGACGTCTACCCCGATGTGTTCGCGTACGGCATCCTGCTGTTGCCGAAGGACCTCGCCGAGGGCGAGCGGCGCCCGGTGGTGGTGTGCCAGCACGGCCTCGAGGGAACGCCCAACAAGGCGGCCGACCCGACCGTGAACGAACCGGCCTACAACCAATACGGCTGCCGGCTGGCGGAGCGCGGCTTCATCGTGTATGCGCCGCAGAACCCCTACATCGGCGGCGACGCCTTCCGCGTGCTCCAGCGCAAGGCCAACCCGCTCAAGAAGTCCCTGTTCGCCGTGATCGTCCGCCAGCACCAGCGCACGCTCGAGTGGCTCAAGCAACAGCCCTTTGTCGACCCGGACCGCATCGCGCTGTACGGCATTAGCTACGGCGGCAAGACGGCCATGCGCGTTCCCGCCCTGCTCGAGGACTACTGCCTGTCCATCTGCTCGGCCGACTTCAACGAGTGGATCTGGAAGAACGTCTCGAACCGGCACGGATACAGCTACCTGTTCACGGGCGAGTACGAAATGTTCGAGTTCAACCTCGGCAACACCTTCAACTACGCCGAGCTGAGCTGGCTCATACTGCCGCGTCCTTTCATGGTCGAGCGCGGCCACCACGATGGCGTCGCGCCGGACGAGTGGGTCGCCTACGAGTACGCCAGGACCCGCCGCCAATACGTCCGCTTCGGCGTCGGCGACCGCACCGAGATCGAGTTCTTCGACGGCCCGCACAGCATCCACGGCGTCGGGACCTTCGCGTTTCTGCACCGGCGCCTGGGTTGGCCGGTCCAGTAGGCCAGGTTTGCCAAACCTGGCCTGTTCGTGGTGGATGTGCTCGACCACCTCGGCGTAGTCCATCTTGCCGGCCGGCCCATCATCGAGTGCCGTCACGCGTGGGGTCGATGGTTTCCGCAACGTACCTGGGCCGGCGCTTGGTCTCGTATCCGGCCGCCTTCAGCACCTTGTGCAGCAGGGGGACGTCCCGGCTGAACGTGTACAGCAAGTCCCATTGGCGGACGTGGCCCTCGGCGCCGTGCTGTTGTGGGTAGAGGCCGGAGAACATGGTGACGACGGAGGGATACGTCCACGGCGCCGCGTGTCGCATCCATTTGCACCCAGTCTAGCACACGCGCTCTGTGCCCCACCAGCGCCCCGCGGGTTCGGTTGACAAATCACGACGGGCTGCGGGATAGTACTGCGCGGGCGCCACGCGTGACGATTCTCGTTGGCGGGCCAAAGTGCATGGGCGTCCGGCTGCGCCAGAGGTCCCAAACGCCATGCCCAAATCCGGTTCCCGAATCGCGTCCGCGTTGCTCGTGTGCTTTGTGTGCATGGCCGTGACGCTGCCGCTGCAGTACGCCTACCTCTGGCTGCCGCCTTCTGTGTCGAAGTGGATGGGCGTCGTCGACAGTTGGTCGTATTACGTTCCGGGGGCGTTTTTTCTGGACTCCTCGATCCATGGCGGGGAGTTCCCGTTGTGGAACCCGCTTATGCTGTGCGGTCAGCCTTTTGCCGCCAACCCTCAGTCCGCGGCTTTCTACCCCCCGAACCTGTTGCGCAGCGTTCTGATGTTCGCGCCGACGCCGGCCGGCTCGCTGGTGTCGTTGCGGATCCTGGCCGTCGCGCACCTCGCGCTGGCCTTCGTTGGCATGTTCTTCTTTGTGCGGGACCACCGCCTGAGCAAGAGCGCCGCCGTGGTGGGGGCCTTCACCTTTGCCTATTGCACGCTCTTCTCGATCTACGCGGTGGGCCAATGGGTCTGTCTGGCCGCGTTCTCGTGGTTGCCGATCCTGATGCTCCTGCTGCGCAGGGCGTTGCTCGCCCAGGCCGCGAGACGGCGAGTCGCCTACGGGCTGTGTCTCGGCCTGATTTTCGGGATGAGTCTGTTGGCGGGCCACCCGCAGAGCACGAGCTACGTCGGCCTCGCCCTCGGGGCATATGCCGTCGCCTTCAGACTGATCGAGCGCGTCGGGAACGGCCAACCGGCCAAGCCCGGCTGGGTGTCGAACATCGGCTCGGACGCCTTGGTCCTTGGACTGCTGTTGGCCGTGGCGGTTCTGGTCGGCGCGGCCGTGCTGCTTCCGGGCCTCGAACTGGCCGAGTTGAGCACGCGCGGGCGGGGCGCTTCGCTGTCCATTCCGGTCAAGGCGCCGTACCCGATTCGGCTGTTGCCCCATCACCTGCGTGTTGGCGTGTTGCTCCTGGCGTGCGCCGCCCTGACCCGCCGGCCGCGTCGTGACGCGATCTTGTATCTCGTGCTGTTCTACGTAGGCTTCGATTGCTTCATCGGCACGCATTTGCCCGTCGGTCTGGCGTTTCGCCGCTTCCTCCCCTTTAGAATGGGGACCTCCAACTGGTCCTCACCCATGTGGGCATTTCCCCTGGGCGTGCTTGCGGCCTATGGGCTCGATGCCTTGGGGCAATGGAAACCCAGCAAGGTGCGCGCCGTCGTACTCGCAAGCGTGGGCGTGGGCTGTGTGGCGCTATACGCGTGGTGGCCATTCACCAGAATGCCTTCGTCCTGGTTTCTCAAGCTCTTTCCCCTCGTCACGACCATGGTGATCGCTACGGCGGGGGCCGTCACCACCAAGCGTCTCCTACGCCCACTCATACTGGTCCTGGTCGTGGCGGAGGCCCTTGCGTGGAACGCACACGCTGTGTCGCGCAGCATCTCGCGCTCTCCTTATGAGGGTGACATGGCGAAGCTGTCCGGGCGGGTCGAGATGTCGAAGGCGAACCGGCGTTATCCCTGCAAATCGCCCAACACGCTCGTTCTTGAACTCACACCGGAGATGACGGGGGCTGAGCCCGCGCAACTACTCGCTGTACAGACGGTGCTGGCGCCGTCCGAATCCCAGTACGCGCGCATCGTGAAGACGAAAGCCGTAACGGCGCTCAATCACATGGGCAATCTCCTCCTTAAGCGACGATTCTGGCTTGCGCGACAGTACGTGGACGCGGACCTTCCCCCGAGAACGCAGAGCTTTCCGGTCGCGACCACCGCCTTTCTGAAAGACGCGCCCCCCCTGCCCGTGCCCGAAATTGCGTTGTCGGAGCTACCGGCCAGGAGCGTGTCGGAGACCGTGGTTGAAACCGACCTGACGCGGCGGCTCCTCGGTCGGGCCACTCGAAAGAAAACCAAGGCGGGATTCGAGATCGCCATGGGCCCCGTGGAGAAGGGGCCGCTGCACGGGGCCCTCCGCTTGCATTACACCAGCGCAGGCAAGGCGCGCCTCGAGACCGTGCTGCGCGACGTCCGGTCGGACCGGTGGGTCTACGGCAAGCAGCACGTGCTGCCCCCGAGGCCGCAGGGGAACGGCCGTGTCGAGATCCCCTTGCCTGATTTCGCTGCGTTCGAGTGCACCTTGAGCGTCTTCCCCGCCGGCCCTGGGGGCGATGTGCGGTTCACGGGGGCCTACTTGCTGAGCGACCAAAACGACGAGGATCGCCTGATCAACATCCTGTCCGCCCGCGCGAACTCCATCGACGTCGAGGTGGGGCCGCTCGAGGGCCATAGAATCCTGACGTTCGTCGACGCCGCCTATCCGGGCTGGCGGGCCCACGTGGACGGAGAAGAGGTCCCCATCCTCCTCGCCGCGGACGCATTTAAGGCGATCGTCCTGCCGCCGGGAATCCATCGGGTGACCTTCGAGTTCCGCCCGTGGCGGGTGTACGTCGGGCTGGGAATCTCGGTGTTCGGGGTGTTGTCGGCGTTGGGCGCCTTGACGTGGATCGGACTCGGCGAGAAACGGCGGAAGAGGGCGCAGACGGTCCAGTAGGGGACGCGGGTGGGCGATGTTCCGGGTCCACTCTGCACTACTCACGCTCGATATTCTTCTCTGCTTGACAAGATTCCAACCTGGGCTTCCTGCAACCAGCAGCCTGTGGATAGCCGTAGATCCCGAGGCGTCAAGCGGGGAGTAAAACACGGATGACACGGATGACACGGATTCCCGCGGATAGCAGGCACTATGATTTCCTCGGTTCTCCGGCAATCCGCGTCATCCGTGGAATCCGCGTTCTATTCCAGCTCCTGACTCCTAACTCCTGACTCCTGGCTTCTGAATTCTGGCTCCTGGCTTCTGTCTCCTGTCTCCTGTCTCCTGAATTCCGCCTCCTGTTTCTCAGAAGATCTCCCTGTCCAGCGAGCGATACTGCACCGCCTCCGCGATGTGGTGTTCGGCGATGGCGTCGGCGTCTTCGAGGTCGGCGAGGGTGCGGGCGACGCGGAGGGCCTTGTCGTAGGCGCGGGCGCTGAAGCCCATGCGTGTCATGGCGTTCTCGAGGAGGGCTTTGCAGCCGTCCGTCAGCGTGCACAACTCGCGGAGGGCCTTCTCGTCGAGCTCAGCGTTCGAGCCGAAACGGCCCTGGTAGCGCGCCCGCTGGCGGTCGCGTGCGGCCTGGACTTGGGCGCGGACCTCGGCGCTCGAGGGTCCGCTGGGCCGGTCGTCGGCGAGTTGCTCGAAGGGTAGTGAGGGGACGTCGACGTGGATGTCGATGCGGTCGAGGAGCGGGCCGGACAGCCGGCTCAAGTAGCGCTGGATTTGGCCGACGGTGCACCGGCATTGGCGGTAGGGGTCGGTGCGGCACCCGCAGGGGCATGGGTTCATGGCGGCCACGAGCATGAAGCGGCTGGGGTAGGTCACCGAATAGATGGCGCGGCGGATGTGGACGAGGCCCTCCTCGAGCGGCTGGCGCAACACCTCGATGGCGCTGCGGTTGAACTCCGGGACCTCGTCGAGGAACAGGACGCCGTTGTGGGCCAGGCTGACCTCGCCCGGGTGCGGCTGCTGGCCCGGCCCGCCGCCCGCAATCGACACGGTCGACGCGGTGTGGTGGGGCGAGCGGAAGGGCCGGCGCACGATGAGGGCCTGTTTGGCGCTGGTCAACTGGGCCACGCTGAACACGCGGGTCGTCTCGAGCGCTTCCTCGAAGGTCATGTCCGGCAAGATCCCCGGCAGCCGCGCCGCCAGCATGGTCTTGCCCGTTCCGGGTGGGCCGATCATCAGCAGATTGTGGGCGCCGGCCGCGGCCACGGTCAGCGCCCGCTTGACGTGGGCCTGGCCCTTGACGTCGGAGAGGTCCGGCGCCCGGTTGCCGGAGCCGTCAAACAGCGCCTTGAGGTCGGTCACGTGCGGCGCAATATCGGCCCCGCCCGACATAAACGCCGCCGCCTCGTTCAGCGTCGCCACGGGGATCACGTCCACCCCCTGGACCACGCCGGCCTCGGGTGCGTTCGCCGCGGGCACGACAATCCCCCGCAGGCCCTCGTCCCGCGCCCCGATGGCCAGCGACAGCGCCCCGACGACGGGCCGGATCGAGCCGTCCAGGGCCAGCTCCCCCGCGATCGCATAGTCGGCGAACCGGTCGCCGGAGAGTTGTTCGCTCGCGGCCAGCATGCCCACGGCGATGGGGAGGTCGAGGGCGCTACCCTCCTTGCGGATGTCGGCCGGGGCCAGGTTGACCACGACGACGCCTCGGGGATACCGGAACCCGGAGTTTTTCAGTGCGGACCCGACCCGCTCCTTGCTTTCCTTGACGGCCGCATCCGGCAGGCCCACCATGAAGAACAGGTTGGTTCCCGGGTGGTTGTCGACCTCGACCGCGAGCGGAAACGGGTCGATCCCGAGCACCGCGCCCGACTGGACCCTCGCCAACATGCTGTCCGATACCTTCCCTCGAGGCCCGCTTCTCGAGGCGGCCCTCTACTCTGCGCGGCTAACCTCGTTACCTATGCCATTCGATCGACGACCTATCGGCCACACAAGCGGCCCGGTTCCGCCGCCGGCAGAACGTGCCGCTCGTGTGTCTCCCCACTGCGGTATTCATGATAGGTTCTTGTGGCGCAACGGTCAAGGGCGGGCCTGAACCCCCAAGTCACAGTCGGCGGGCAGGGCACCCCTCGGGCCGTCCGGTCACGGTGCGCGGAAGACTTTCCCGGGCCCAACCTGGCGGCAGGCGAACGCCCTCTACGCGGGGTAGCCTGTTCCCGGCGGCCGCCCGTTCACTCCTGGTCCACGCTCCCTGTCCCGATGGGCAGCCGGAAGAGCCCGAGGAGCCCCGCGGTGTAGCGTCCCACCCAGCATTGCAGGTCGTCGATGAGGCTATACGCCAGGGGCACGACGATCAGCGTCAACACGGTCCCCATGCTCAGCCCGCCGACGAGCGTGCGGCCGGCGCTGAACAGCACGTCTTGACCGGTCTTCATGCCGATGGCGATGGGCACGCATCCCAGCACGGTCGTCAAGGCCGTCATCAGGACCGGGCGCAGCCTGTCGCGGCCGGCCTGAAGGATAGCCTCGCGCCGCGGCAGTCCGGCGCGCCTGCGCAGTTGGTTGATGTGGTCGACGATGACG
>Ga0114930_10002197_pt1 | contig 17781 bp, 14 predicted proteins | sample AnhtaG_FD_87300 | JGI IMG/M metagenome (GOLD analysis project Ga0114930, IMG submission 87300) | Deep subsurface microbial communities from Anholt, Denmark to uncover new lineages of life (NeLLi) - Anholt_01485 metaG | ecosystem: Environmental > Aquatic > Marine > Oceanic > Sediment | place... | reverse complement strand
TTGAGAGAGCTTGCCTTTGTCCACACTTTTACTGAGAAAGCTGGTAACTGATGCCAGCCCCTTATTCAAGAGTTCTTCATTTATTTCCGAGACTACAACCTGATAACCTGATTGAGCACAGACTTGAACAATACCAGAGCCCATCAGCCCACATCCAACCACGCCAACTTTCTTAATCTCCATAGTGCCCCTTTCACTTTTTCTTTCTTGGTACGCGGATACAGTTCTGCTCTATCCAACTGAGTTTGTATGTTGCTGTCTTAGAATATATCCTCCTTTCTCACCCATGGGGGGAACCACTGGTAGTACTCTGGCGGATTAGCTTTCTTTAGCCCTTCGTAGGTTGCTTTGGCAAGCTCAATCCCCCCCCTCCCCCTATAAAGTTTAACCAGCCTTTTCTGTTCTAAAGATATTAATACTCGGTCTAGTTCCTCATCATCTACATCAAACTCTTCTTTCAAATCTTCCCGACTCATATAAAGCCCGGGGTTAACCCTATAATCCTCAGCCAGAACTTTGAGTAACCTATCGTCATCAATCTGGGATTGCTTTGGTGACCTATTAGCTGTAGGTATTGGCACTCCCAGCTCCTCGTGTCTGACCCGGTGGGGCATCTTCAAATCCTCAGCCATTTCCCTTAGCCCCATTCTGTAGATAACAAGCTTCATTGCCTCATTAGTTCCGCCGGCTATTTGATTAATCTTTGCATCCCTCAATATCCTCTCCAGGGGGTAGAACTTAGTAACGCCATCTCCTCCCATAACCTGAACAGCATCCACGCTAGACTGCATGAGGATGTCAGAGGCGTAGAGCTTACAAATAGAGGATTCTACAGCCGCTTGCTGCTCCAAATCTAAGAGGTGGGCAGAATAGTAAGTAGCTAGCTTGGCTAGCTTTAGTTGCAAGAGCATATCAGCAATCTTAAACCGATTGGTTGGTAGCTCGGTTGTTGGCCTACCAAACTGGATACGCCTTTGCCCGTATGGAATTACAGCTTTTATCGCCTCGCGAAGCTTACCCAACGAGGAGGCGGCAACAAGGATCCTCTCATAGTTAAAGCCTGAGACCACCACCTGCCAACCCTCCCCCTCTCCACCAATCCTGTTGTCTACAGGCACCGGCACTTCGTCAAGATTTAAATAGCCGTTTAGCATATTATCTATGCCAATTAGCTCATTTATCTTTTCAACGGTGAACCCTGGCATCCCCCTTTCCACTATGAATCCGGTAAGATGCTGATTCCGACGCGCATCTTCAGGGTCATCACTAGTCTTGGCATATAGCATGTATCTATTGGCTACACCAGCACCTGTTATAAACCGCTTCTTTCCCGTAATTATATATCTATCACCATCTCGCCGGGCAGTAGTTTCGATTCCAGCCACATCAGTTCCGGCAAAAGGTTCGGTAACTGCCACTGCACCCAACTCCCCTTGAGCAACCCTGGGCAAGAATCTTGCCTTCTGCTCTTCACTGCCGAATGCAGTGACCTGATGCACACCACCTATCATGCTAGCCACGAAGGCACCCTCGCCAATAGCTGGCAGGCGACAGATTTCCTCAGTTGCAATGGTGACCCCGGTTACGCCGAGCTCCATACCACCGTACTCCTTAGGAACCCCAACACCAAAGTATCCCCTTTCCGCTATAGCCTTTATGAGATCCCATGGAACCTCCCTTTTCCACCAGGCTTCTTCAGCCCTCGGCATAACTCCATCGACAAATTCCTTAATTTCCCTAGCTAGTTTCTTCTGCTCTTCACTCCACCAGGTAAATGGTTCCATAATCTCCCCCCTTTATCATGTATTCAACTTCATCTGACTGTGATATATCAGCCTTAATTACCAATTCTTATATCCAAACCTACTTATAAGCTCAGCAGCTTCTTGAGCTCCCGCCTCATTGATATCGCAGTAGGCAACATCAGCTCCGAACTCAGCCATTGATTCACAGAAAACTCGCCTCAAACCACTACCTCCGCCGCTAACCATAGCTATCCTGCCCGAAAGATCAAAGAGGCTCTTCCCACTCATCATTACCTCCTTTGTCAGTAGACACTAATCTACATCAGGTTAATCCATGCCAGACACAGAATTCTTCATCAAAAGCGACTGTGCCGGTAACGCCTGTAGCATCCTGAGCCGCTAGAAAAATGGCAGCCTTTACCATCCTGTCAGGTGAAACCCACTGTGACTGATCTTCATCGGGTAACATAAATCTCATCCCCTCGGTATCTACTACTCCTTTAGGCTTAAGGGCATTTACGGCAATATTATATTTGCCTACCTCCGAGGCTAATCCCCAGGTGAAGCGCTCAATTCCAGCCTTAGATACTCCGTAGGCTACGCCGGTAACACTTGAGCCCTTCTCAGTAGCTGAAACGGAGGAGATATTAATGATGCTTCCCTGCCTTTGCTCTACCATCTTGGGCAGGACTGCCTTCGTGCAAAGAAAGGTACCTATCAAGTTTACCCTTATCACCAGCTCCCAGCGCTTCAAAGGTATCTCTAGCACCGGGGGATAATAGGCAACACCAGCATTATTGACCAGAATGTCTATACGACCGAACTGAGCCAGTGCCTTTTGCACCATGTCATTTATGCTTTGCTCACTAGTCACATCGCATTTTATTGGCAGTGCTCGGCGCCCTAAGGCTTTTATCTCCTCGGCTGTCTTATATATTGTGCCCGGTATCGGTCCTTCTACCCCCGTTCGGGCAGCAATGACAACACTAGCACCCTCACGGGCAAAGCCAATAGCAATAGCTTTGCCTAAACCACGACTGCTTCCGGTTACAATAGCAACTTTATCGCTTAGCTTCAATCTTTATCGCCTCCTCTCACATGGCATATTGAATTAGTTTTGTGACTCTCTAGGTCTTATGTTATCCAGTTGCCGAACTTATCAACCGGGGGAACATACTCTTCCTGGCTAATGCCAATAATACGCTTTATAAGCTCCTCGTAATACTCAGCATCAGTATCCCGCCATACAGCTAACCGATACATCTCTGGAGCACCAGCACCGTGAATATCACCACCAAGAGACATTTCGGCGATATCCCCATGAGCTAACTGCCTAATGTAGCGGAAAAGACGGTATCTATCCTCAGTCTTATATTGTGGGTCTCCGGCGTAATATTTCTCATAGTATGGATGAAGCTCCTCAGACAGATATTGGTCTTCTGGAGCTACATTCTCAGATAATCCGCCAGCAACATCTATTAGTATATGTAGCCATTTAGCTACATTCTCAGCAGCAAAGTATCTACCAACATTAGAGTAGAGCTCATCAGGCAGATAAGTCCCGTTATCAAATCTCTCCCCATTAATGGCTGAGGCAATGCCTGCAGCATAGATTAGTGCTGAGTCAATTGCTAGGTCAGTTAACTTCCCTCTAATGTGTGGTACCCGTGGAACTCCATTGTATTTGGCTATTAATGAAGCAGCGCCCAGCATAATGTCGACTAGGGCTGGTTTACAGCCGCAGTAACTCTGCCGATGACACCGGGCAAATCCCATAGTCAGTTGAAGGGAATAATCAGTCTCACCACACAGAAATACCCTCTCCCAGGGAACAAAGACATTATCAAAAATAGTTAGCGAGTCAGCATAACCGAGTTTGTCTATAGGGGCTACCAGCCGATTATGAACCAACCCTTTCCCCCCTTGACATGTAGCAAGAAGCTTAACTCCTTCCCAATCAGCAGGGATAGCAAAGCCTACCGCCCAGTCCTTTTCCTCTGGGGTCATTAGCCGCGTGGGAGTTACTAGGATTTCATCGACAGTAGGTGCATCAGAATTAGAAACCTTAGCCCCCCTGACGACTATACCATCAGATTTTCTCTCTACGATGTGTAGATACATATCAGGGTCGAGTTGTTCATGGGGTCTTAGGGCGCGATGCCCTTTAGGGTCAGTCATAGCACAGCAGGCAGTCAGGTCATTCCTCTCAAAATAGTCCAGATACTTCAAGAAACGCTTATAATACTCAGTTCCATACTTCTTGTCTGTATTATAGCTAGCCACCGAGAAGCCGTTTAGGGCGTCAACACCTATACAGCGCTGAATGCACCTCCCAGCATAATGGGTGAAGAGTCGAGTTAACTTTATCTTTTGCAGCATATCCTCAGGAGACTGAAGTATATGGCAGAAACGATTTATCTTCTTTCTGGAGATAGAAGAGGTCGCAGTTAACATCTTCTCCCATTTCGGGTCAAGTGCTAAGTCATGGGTCAGGCCGAAAATCTCCTTACCACCCTCAAACTCAGCATTCTCTCGACTGGTTAGCTTACCATGCAGGTACACATTGTTTCTCATCTTGGATAACCGTTGGCGATATTCCGCTGAGGTTATCAAGTAGTTATCCCGGTTAGAGTCCATATCCTACCTCCTTACCTATATTTAATCTCATTCCCTGGGTACCTGTTTTACATTTTGCATTGTCCTCTAGTTTATTAAAATGTTTTAACCTTATAGACTTTACACATAAGTGTCCTCAATGGCCAGCCTCCGCTTATATCATTACAGTGTTCAGGGTCATCGCTGGTACATACATTGATGTTTGACTCCCAAACTCCATGTAGCCAAGGTTCTTCACCAGGAAGTTCCGGGAACCACCAGCCGTGTTGCGCACTGACCACTCTAGGGTCAATACCATCGAAATACTTGCATTTCTGACGCACCCTCCCCCTTGGTGTTTCTATCCACACCCAATCGCCATCACTGATACCCAGCTCAGAAGCTGTCTTTGGGTTTATCTGCACTAACGGATTGGGATGCATCTTACGTAGTGTATCAATTTGCCTGTGTTCGGAGTGGAAGAATGGCTGGTGTCTTGACCCGGTGATTAAGATTAGCGGATACTCCTTTGCCAGTCCAGGATTACTTACCGGACCTTCAGCCGGTTCATCATATCTTGGTAACGGGTCATAGCCCAGCTTTTCCAGGATAGTCGAATATAGCTCTAATTTGCCAGTAGGGGTACCAAACCCTATCTTTTCATGTAACTTTTCTTCGAGCTTAGGCACGTCGAAGCCGTGCTTCTCCCTCATAAACTCATCTAAAGTGTAACCGAATCGGGACAAACGGTAGCTATAAGCGTCCTCTAAAGTCTCCCAAGCCCAATATTCCTGCTGGCCTAGCCTTATGCCCAGCCCACGCCACAAGTCATAATCCCTTCTTCTATCGTATTTACCCTCGACTTGATGGGGTAAGGCGGCTTCCCCAACTTCGACTACAGCCGAATTATCCCACCATGTCCAAATATTTGGTCTTTCCAACCATGAAGCTGCCGACAATACATAGTCAGCAATCTCAGCGCTAGATGTCATCCAATAATCCATGACAACATAAAGGTCGAGACTCTTCAGCGCTTTGTATACGTGCTTAACATTTACCTGCGTAACCAAGGGGTTGCTGGCGTTGGTTATCATTGCCTTAATAGGATATGGTTTACCGCTTATCATGGCGTCATACACCATATAGGGATGGGCAAAGCAATTATGAGCACGGGTAAATTCTGAATGCATCTTTTTGGCATTTTCTATAAGCAAATCATAACCGGGAAACGACATCAGTTTGAACCTATCACTGCCAAGCTGCTTGGCTTTTTGCTCCGGAGGCATCATATCACCAAGCTCAACATCAAACTCGCTTATTAGCGATGGGTTGGCTCGTCTAATAAATTCACCCCCCCTAATATCGAAGTTGCCGGTGATGGCGGTTAAGATGTATCTTGCGTGAAGTGCCTCAATACAGTTAGGTAGCTGTTGTATTCCCATGTAGTCATCAATTAGTGCTGGCTTGTTGGTGGCGTATACCCGGGCCGCTTCTCTAATCTTATCAGCAGGTACCCAGGTAATTTCAGCAGCTTTTTCTGGTGAGTACTCCTTGACTCGCTCCGCAAGCTTATCAAACCCATAGCACCACTTATCTACGTATTCCTTGTCGTAAAGCCCCTCATCTATGATGACGTTTATCATAGCCATAGCCAAAGCGCAATCTGTCCCTGGTCTCAGCTGTAGCCAAATATCTGCTTCTTCGGCTGGCTTGATTCTTCTGGGGTCAATAACGATTAGTTTCATTCCATTTTTCTTTCGGTCCACAATGGGTAGCCAGTAGCGTCGTATGGATATCGGAGAGTTTGTTCCCCACATCACAGTGCACTTTGTATTTTTGCGTGCTGGTGACATAGATGACCCGCCGCAAACTATGGAGCTGGCTACATTAGCCGGCCCGAAACAGATGTGACCCTGCCCGATGTGATTCGGGCTACCTAATAGACTAAAGAAACGAGCGCGGTATTCGTCATGTGTCCTACCGGTGCCGCTACTGGTGGCAATAGCCTCTGCCCCATACTGCTCTTTTATTTCTTTGAGTTTTTCAGCTATCTCATCCAGCGCCTGCTTCCACGAAATTTGCTGCCATTTGCCTTCTCCTCTTTCCCCGCTTCTCTTTAATGGATAGTTAAGCCGGTCTGGATGATGGAACCACTCGGCGGCATTCCGTGCCCGGGGACATGACCTGACTAACCTAGCTAGGAACGCCGCAGTCCGATGTTCCCTGTCCTCCTCAACCTTTATTAGCTGCCCGTTTTTGACATATACGCTTACATTACAATGATTGTGGCACCACATGCATATTGTCTTTTTTATCTGTGTTCCTTCCATATGTTATGCCTCCGGCTAGAGTGGTCGACATTGCTAATTCAATCAGCAACGTAGCAATGGAATCCTGTTCTGATTCAGCCAAGATATCTACGAGGAACTCTCCCAGAGTTTCCTTATCATTTGGGCTTTCAGTTCAAATTTCGGCAGTGTTCCCTCAGGAACCAGTTCGACATTCGCTGAAAATATCAGCCTTTCCCTTATCCTCGCTTCGCATTCCTTCTTGAGATTTGGCAGGTCTTCCTCTTTGGTTCCCTGTGGATATTCTGCCTGGATCCAGACTGGTGGCTCTACCTTCGGCCCAGGTTCCTTGAGAAGAATCTGCATATCTCCACTCAGTCTTGGCCTCATACTAGTAATAACATCCTTAACCGCAGTCGGCCATACATTAACACCAAGAACAATGAGCATATCGTCCGTCCGACCAATAATCTTAAGACGAAAGGCGGTTCGCCCACACTGGCACGGTTCGGTGAAGACCTTTACTTTGTCATGGGTTCTCATACGGATTAATGGGTTACACTCTCTGGCAAGATGAGTAGATACAAGTTCTCCCTCAGCCTCATCTTCAATTGGAATCGAGTCACCCGTTTCCGGGTCTATAAGTTCAACATAAACGAAGTCAGGACATACAAGGTGATTGCCCTTTCTTTCCGGGCATTCTGCCCCGTAAACTGGTGCCATATCTGAATTTCCGCAACCCTCAATAACTCGGCATCCCCACAAGTCTTCTATACGCTGCCTGGTGGGTCCTTCACCACCTCCCGATTCGGCACCAACGGATATCAATTTCAATTCCAGCGTGGCGGGGTCTTCACCCCTTCTCCTTACCCAATCAGCCAAGTAAATTGCATACGACGGGGTACAGAGTAGATTATCAGCCTTCATCTCTTTTATCGTCAGCACGACTCGGTCTGATGCACCCGTTCCGATTGGAAAACAGGTAACACCAATTGTTTCTAAACCACTGAGCGGCGGCAAACCACCAGTAAAAAATCCCAAACCCATGGCAAAAGCTAGTTTATCGGTTGGCCTTAGCCCCTCACACCAGAAACACCGGGCGGCAATTTCTGTCCACCCTGCCTTATCACTGTCTGTCAGGCCAATGAAACTCGGCCTGCCGGTTGTACCAGAGGAAGAATGAACCCTGACCACATTCTCAAGAGAAACACAGGCATAATCCCCCAGAGGTGGATTTTGAGTCTGGCTCTGCCGTAACTCGTCCTTCTCTGTGAATGGTGCGTTATTCACATCATCCAGTTTCTTGATGTGCTCCAATCTGAGTCCCGCCTCATCCCATTTTCTCTGGTAAAATGGGGAATGGGTAAGGACATAGCCCAACTGTTTCTTTAACAGCCAGAGCTGCATCTCCTTGATTTGCTCAACGGGCATGGTCTCAATATACTGATTCCGGTAGGGTGAAAAGGTCATATTACTCCCCTCCGAACATTTTATTCTGAGAAGCCGAATCCTTACGGTAAAATCTCAGCGATAACGTGTGCACCACCCTTTTAGCATGATTTAGGCGATCACGGTACCCAGTTCTTTAATTGTATGAGAGCTCATCCCAATGAAGACTCATCCATCAACAGCAACTTTGGTTTTGCCATTAGGCCGTGATAAGAATACACGAATCTCAAACTATCACGCCAGACACATATAAAAGGCGCATCTACTTCAATTCGCCCTTTATGATCTTGCCCGCTGGATTCCGCGGTAGAGCTTGCCTAATTTCGACATACTTGGGGACCTTGTAGTCGGCTAAATATCTCCTACAGAATTCCTGAATTTCCTCTGGGGTTGCTTGCTCACCCGGCTTGAGCACGAGGACTGCTTTGACCTGTTCCCCAAACACGGGGTCGGGCACGCCAACAACAGCAACCTCTAGTATTTTGGAGTTTCGATACAACACGTTTTCAACTTCAATACTGTATATATTCTCACCGCCGCGGTTGATCATATCTTTGATTCGGTCTAAGATGTAAGTGTAGCCTTCCTCAGTAATCCTGGCCACATCTCCAGTGTGCAGCCAGCCGTCAACAATAGTCTCTCGGGTTGCCTGTGGGTTGTTCCAGTATTCCTTAATGACCTGACAACCTTTTAACAAGAGTTCTCCTGACTCCTCAGGGGGTAGCTCTGTACCTGAAGCGTCCACAACCTTGGCGTCTATTATCGGCACTGGGCAGCCAACAGACCCTATCTTGCTCAGTGCTTCGTCCAGAGTAGTTGTTGTATGAGTCATGGCGCATGCTTCAGTGAGCCCGTAGCCGGGCAAGAGTGGGACACCGGGCAATTTCTCAGTACAGCGCTTCAATAATTCCTCAGATGAAGCTGAGCCACCGGCTGCCAGCAGACGAAGAGAGCTCAGGTCATATTGGTCGAATTCGGGCACATTGAGCATAAGCCAGAATATCGTGGGCACAGCTGTCATTGTCGTGATTCTTTCCTCTTCAATGACCTTGAGAGTGTCTGCAGCCTTGAATCTTCTTATGAGCACGACAGGAACTCCAGCGTATATCGGAGAGACCAACGCCATAGCTAGCCCGGTTACGTGGAATAAAGGTACTACATTAAGCATCTTGTCCCGTCCAACACGCCAGCCAAACAACTGGGCCACATTCATCGCGCTGGCAATCACAGCTTTATGAGATAGCAGTGCTCCCTTAGGTCTGCCAGTCGTCCCTGAGGTATATATTATGGCTACACTATCCGTCTCGTCCACCTTTACGTCCACGGGCATGTATTCTTCCTGTTTAAGCAATTCTGGGAAGGCTAGGGTTGCATCCGGTGGTTCACCGCCAGTGACAAATACATGCTTTACCTCCTTAATTTCCGACCTGACCTCAGCTATTAACTCATGAAACTCAAGCTCCATAATCAGCATAACTGCACCAGAATCGTTCACTTGAAAAACTAACTCCTCCCCTTTATATGCGGTGTTCAGTGGCACAGCTATGGCTCCTATTCTAGCCAAGGCAAAGAAGCTTATGACAAATTCCAGGTCATTCCCCAACATTAAGGCCACCCTATCCCCTTTTCTAATCCCGTATTTATGATAAAGGGCAGATGACACATTGCTTACTGATGAAGCAAACTGCTTATAACTCAACCGGGCGCTTGCGCTTATGGGCCCTTCTTGGTCACCGTATTTATTTACCGTATTGTTCAACAACTCAGCCAGGCTTTTGGGTCTATCCGCATATACCAACTCGGTGTGCCCTTCAGGAGTTACCACCTCGACAACTTTATATCTTGTTGCCAACTTTCGCATATCAGCTCCCTTCCTCCAATCATCGTCAACCTATAGACTCGTCTGGCATTGCGTTCAGTTTGGCTTTTTGGACAATTTGCGAGAACCAAAGCTATTATCAGGCTCATCCTCCATCGAGAACCGCCCGTTCATTAATATATTGTCTTTACCAAAGTTTGTCAACATACTCTACCCTCAGATTCAGGGGGCTTGACAGAACCTATTTCGCTGTTCTAAGCTATGGGCTAACGTAGGCCGTAGTAACTTTGCTATCCCGGCAGAAAGTTGATATCAGGAATCCAGCTTACAGCTAAGTAAGCGGCTGTTCCAAAGAGGTATATGCATAAAGCGGTAGGGCAAATAACCGACCAGGCGCTGGCTGATACACTGTACTCACAAAGTAACGGTATTTGCTCAAAAGGAGGCGATGCCATATGAGGTAGTCACATGGAAACGAAGGAGATTACGAGTCCAAAATCTTACGGAGGCGAACAAATGAAAAAAACAATATTTGTATTAATGGCGTTGTTGATAGTAGCGGTATTAGTTATTACTGGCTGTGCCAAGCCAACGCCGACACCAACGCCAACACCATCACCGGCACCAACACCAGCGCCGGCACCAGCCAAACCTGAGGTAATCGAGTGGCGAATGCAAGCCCTGTTTCCGGCTGGAACACATGATTACAAGTTTTTTGCCGAAAGTCCGGAAGGATTCGTTCCGCTGGTCAAGGAAGCCAGCGGCGGGCGACTTATCATCACACCGTACGGGTCTGGGGCGCTTTTGCCAGTTCCAGAACAATTTGAGGCTATAGGCACTGGGACGATTGAGGCAGGAATTGCGGTCGCCGCCTACTGGGCTGGCAAGGTCCCGGCAGCTGCCTTTGCATTTGGCATACCCTATGTCATATCGTTCGAGAAGGATGTTATGGCTTACCTGACCAGGCCTTACGGGAGCGCAGCTAGAGATGTACTGCGGGAGGAATACGCAAAGCATAATGTTCATCTACTCTATGATTTAGGCTATACTGGCTCCCCTCTTTTCTCCAAAAAACCAGTTTACACCTTAGACGACTACAAAGGATTAAAGACAAGGGCTATTGGTCTGGGCGGGGAAGTGCTCGAAAGACTTGGAGCTACAATGATTTACAAACCTGCCCCCGAGATTTATCCGGCACTAGAAACGGGGGTGATTGATGCCGCCTTTTGGGGGAGCCCATTTGCCTCGGAGCAGCTTCATTTGCAGGAGGTTACAGACTATATCCTGATGCCCCCGCTCACCGGCATGGTGGTGCTGGAGATTATAGTGAATAAGGATGCCTTTGAAGCACTGCCTGATGACCTCAAAGCCATTGTTGACATGGCTGCGGAGTGCTACCTTGTCCGCTGGTACCAGGAGCTCCAGTATTTGGACGCCGTAGTGCTTAAAAGAATGCTGGACGAGGGGGAAATTAAAGAGGTAATAACGATGCCCCCGGCGGAGGTAGAAAAAGCAAAGCAGATATCGATGGAGGTCCTTGCTGAGGCTGGTCAAAAGGATGCTGCTAGTGCTAAGATGTACGAATTGTTAGTGGATTACCTCAAGCTGAGAGGGATTATAGACTGAGGACTTCACTACCCTTGAACCGGCTTAAAAGTAACTGGCCGCCAGTGATTAAAGAAACGTGAACCAGGGGGTGGGGTATGACTCCACCCCCGGGGCGCATAGGAAATGGTAGGCAGAGGGTGAAATCTTCACTTAAGGTTATACTTAGGACTGTTGATGGTGTCAGTGAATGGGTGGGGAAGGTTATCAGCTTCCTAATGGTCGTTATTATATTTGTAATGGTTTACGAGACTGTAATGAGGTATGTGTTTAATGCGCCAACTATATGGGCTGACGATCTAACCTGGAACCTCGCCGGCGCCTTCTTTCTCCTGGGGGGAGCATATGTCCTGCGTCACAAGGGACATGTTAATATGGATGTGGTCTATAACCGCTTCCCGCTAAGGGTAAGGGCAATCCTGGACCTATTCACTGCTACCCTTTTCTTCTCCTTTTGTGGTGTATTATTATGGCACGGGGTGCCGTTTGCCTGGCGTTCCCTGATGATGCAGGAGCTGACCTTGCCACCCGTTTCTTTGCCTGTATACCCGGTTAAGATGACGCTGCCTATAGCGGCTTTTTTGTTAGGGCTCCAGGGGTTGTCTAAATTCATCTGTGACTTCATTACCGCTATCGCTGGAGAAAAGTATGAGTATTGAACTTATCACCCTAGTAATGTTTGGTTCTCTGGTAATAGGCCTGATACTAGGGTTGCCCCTTGCCTTTCTCCTCGGTGGTATTGCTGTAGCGTTCACTTATTTCCTTTGGGGTGCCAAAGGCCTCACCATGATTGTTTTTCAAGCCTTTGGCTGGGCAACAAACGCTCTTATTATAGCTGTCCCCCTTTTTATCTTTATGGGTATCGTACTGCAACGTTCAGGTATAGCCGAGCGTCTGTTTGAGATGATGTATCGCTGGTCAGGCTCTTTGCGGGGTGGAATAGCAATGGGGACAGTGCTCATATGCACCATTGTCGCTGCTATGACCGGCATAACTGGTGCCGCCACCGTTACCATGGGGATCATAGCCCTTCCCGCTATGCTTAACCGCAATTACGACAAGAGCTTGGCAGTTGGTTCTATAGCTTCGGGGGGAACTCTGGGTATTCTTATCCCCCCCAGTGTGATGTTTATCATCTTTGGTTTGGTAACCGGAGCATCAATAGGGCAATTGTTTGCCGCAGGGATCCTCTCCGGGCTTGTCCTTTCTTTTCTGCTTATCAGCTATATAGGCATAAGAGCTTTTCTCCAGCCAAAGCTAGCCCCGGCAAGCCCAGAGAGGTATACCATGAGACAGAAAGCCGGCTCCCTGGTAGCGGCAATTGCTCCGCTGTTCCTTATCCTAGCAGTTCTGGGGTCGATTTTTGCTGGAATTGCCACCCCGACAGAAGCCGCTGCCGTAGGTGCTTTTGGTGCGTTAGTATGTGCCGCTATCTACCGCACACTTACTTGGCAACTTATCAAAGAGACAAGCTACGCAACTCTTAGACTTAGCTGTATGGTGGTATGGATTGTAATTGGAGCCGCCTGCTTCGTATCTGTCTACACCGGTGTAGGTGCCACGGACTTTATAAGGGAAACCATAACTGGACTTGAGATAAACCGCTGGTTCATTCTAATAGGAATGATGGCGATTGTCTTCATCATGGGAATGTTCCTGGATCCGGGTGGAATCATTCTGCTGGCTGCCCCTATCTTTGCCCCCATAACCATAGCCCTAGGCTTTGACATCATATGGTTCGGAGTCCTTTTCATCATCAATCTGCAAATGGGCTACATAACACCACCCTTTGGTTTCAACCTGTTCTATATGAGGTCGGTCTGCCCGCCGAGTATAACCATGGGAGATATCTACCGCTCTATATTACCCTTCCTTGGAGTTATGATACTGGGTATGGCTATAATTATGGCCTTTCCCCAAATAGCCCTGTGGCTTCCCAGTATAATGGTAAAATGAGAATGGAAACATATGTGGAACAAGAATTCTCGTTTCTCCATCTCCTAATACCTTAACTATTTCCCCAAATTCTTTTGCCACACAGTTCGTTACAGAGTCAATACCCGCTTGACATGGGGCAAGTGCATTGTTACCATCTTAGCAATTGTTAACGGGTTTAAGTCCAATGTTGTTCATAGCTGTTTATTCAGCATTAAATAAATAAGCTGGGTATTACGTAAGTAAGCAGGGGGAAATACTTATCGCGCTAAGTATAACTAGTAGTGGCCGGAAAGGGGTGAAGGTGCTCATAATTCCCTAGTTATTATCTGCTGGGTGGGATATAGAGAAAGTAGCTTTGAGTAAGTATTGGAGATGAAATTTTGTGTCGTTGAAACCAAAAAGGGCACCAGCTACCGCCACGAACCATCATATCTACTTGAGTTTAGTTCTGTTTTCAGACTGTGTCAACACTCCTAAATAGAGATGAACCTGTAGGCGCACGGATGTAACATTTAGCCACAATGTGTAATCACAAAATAGTCAATCTGGGCATTAGCATAGCAAGTGTCCTTCACTAAATCTGGCCTACTTTGGGACAGGGCTTGCCAAAGGTGTTACTCCCTACAAAATCACGAAGTTATCAATAGCGAACACGAGTAACCTCTATATCAATCGGGGCAGCCACGCCTTCGCGAATTATGGTCAAGAGCACTTTACTCCCCGCCGGACCGTGGATTCTAAGTATTATCTCCCCTTCTCGCATTTCTGAGAAGCTAACCCCATCCACAGCGGTGATCACGTCGCCCAATTCTATGCCAGCTTCTTCAGCAGGCGAATCCTGGGCGAATTCCTTTACCTTGATTCCTTGTTCGACAAACTCGATTGTAACTCCGATGCGGCCGTTAGTAAGCTCGACAATCTTCGCCCAGTCTTCACTACTCGGCACAGCCATAATTGAGTAAATCTTCCCATCGCAAATAAGAAATTCATAGCTGATATTTATGTGCTCTATGCCAATAATCCGGAAGTCATCACCACTTACTTTTGCTGAACATGCCACTTTATCGCCATCGACACTGAAAGGGCTTGTGAGAGAGTGCTGGTGATGCCATGCCGTGTTGTCTCTCAAACTGGCCTCTAATTCAGCTTTCCCCTCAATCCTTACTCCCGGGGGATCTTGGCGAAAGAGTACATCGTCCGATAGTAGGCCGAGGCAGATATCAATGTCACCATTGGAAGAAGCCTGCAAGAAAGCTTCGGCTATGGCCTCTGGCTCAGTCGATGTTGGAGTATCTGCTACTTGGGTACAGCTAGTAAGAAAAAGGACAATAACTAGCAGGCTAACAAGAACCTTCTTCATTTCGCCTCCTATAGAACTCAGATTGTTTCAAGGCTATGATATATCAAAGAATAGAGCTAAAGCAATGGCTACGGAGCGAAGGGTTGGGGTAAGTAGCCCCACTTGTCAGGAGTTCCTATGCTAACTAATGGTTCCGTTGAAGTGCCTCTTGCCAAAAGTAAATAAACCTTTCCCCTGAACATAATGCTAATTGCACATTTCATCTTTTTGTTGGACATTAAGCCATCTTGTTTCATTACGGTTGTCTGAATCTTTCAGCAAGCGTTGCTATTTTTTCGCCATCTAGAAAAACCAAGTTATTCTTAATAGCTGCTGATTCAATCTTCTCACATATCTTTTCAACAGCATTTTCAGTGAATTTACCCGAGACGACAACAAGTAATTTTGAGATGTGCTGTCTCTTATGAGTGTAGATATCGTAGAATGGCATCTTGAATGCATCGTCGAGCTGGCCAATCATGTCGTCAATCTCAGAATTGGCTTCTCCTGAGACGTTGCCGTATTTGACCTGGGCACCCCAGAATTCAAGGTCACCGAATTCTGTGAATCGGGCGAAAACAACGTCTCTCCCAAACTCCCGTTTCCCATGGTTATATCTTACGTTTAAGAACCCGAGTTTCCGCAAAAGGGGGATTACTATAGAGATTGTAAACTCTCGCTCATCGTGCAGTTCGTCCATAGGTGGCAGAGGAGATCCTACTACTAATTCAGTAGCCCCATCTATTTCGGCAATCAACTGCTCTGCCTGATTGATGATTTGCCCGACTTTTCCTCCAGAAATGTTCGCAGAATAGTGCAGGAATATGTAGTCTCCGTCGTCCTGATAGAAGTCAAGACTAACATCACCAATTTCATTTGCGCGTTCAGTGACGATATCCCGCTTAGTTTCCATGTAGCTTCTTAGCCCTACGCTACGGTCCCAGAATTTGCGTCTTTGCATCTCCTCAAATTCAACGCAAGCTGTATTTGGTGATACCCTACGTAGTTTGAAAGGGATCGTATCCAAGTGAATGACATTCTCTTGGACGGACTTACAGCACTCTATCTGCACATCTTCTGGGAGCGAAGCTGTGCTAACCTTCTTTAGGCAGCTTTTGGGGACAACCCATATTTCTCCGTCATCACTGTCGAAGTCAATACCATCAACTCGAAGAGATACTACTTCACCGCTATCCGACCGCTCAACTTCAATATCCATTGTAACCTCCTGTGAATTCATGCTGAGCGCAAGTATGGCACACCGATTACGATGCTGCTAACACGCAGGACAAGACCCGTCTGTATTTCACGTCCGCTAAAAGTCAACTTGCCCGTAGCGAATTATCCCCTTTCTGCTATAGTTCCGATGTCCTACAGGATCGGTGAAACTGAGCTTGAATTTTGTCCCCTCTGGAACAGTCCTGAACTCTAGGTCCTTCCATCCACTCCTTGCTAACTCCACCACACTCTTTGTTTCCTTCCGTACTGTAAGACTGATTGCGGTTACACGATTGAATTGTGCCGTAACTCTGCAAGGAAGCGAACCTGCTTCGTTTGGATTATCCCACCTTACTTCAATAGCTGGTGTACCCAGAGAACTATCGAATTCTTGCCTAATCTTCTTAGTGTCCAAGTAGCTCATAACGGCAAAGATTATCGCTAGAATACCAACAATAAGAGCTGCTATTGAGATCCAGACACCTATGTGCATTCTCCACCATATTTTAGAGTCTTAAAGTTCGGGCAGTTTATATCTAAATTGTAACCTTTGCTGTATCAGGCTTCAAGTCAAGCGATATTCTTTACTCTGGGATTGCCCAGGCTAACACTAGGGTAAGAAACACCTTAACGAAATCTGAAGTGGAAGTATAACGGGAGACGATCTCAAAACCGGTCTAATCAGCGCCGAACCTAACGCAGATATAAAAAGCGCCAGCCCGGTAAAGCTGACGCCTATGAAATTTCTGAGTGAAGACGGGGGAGGGTCGAACTCCCCGTCTACTAGTAATACCTTTGCTGGCACTGTGCTCAACAAAACATCGCTTTGTTAGCTAGAGGTAGGATGACATCTTTGCTATCCCTTGAGTTAACCCTCTCGTTGACTCAGGTCTGGTATCTAACGCCTATTTTATTTATAATGAGGGCAAATCAAGTAGGGTAGGCTTTAGACTAGAGGAACATAGAGTGTGAGCTATCCAAAGGGGGCGTTATTCTTTATTGCCTGCAGGTCGATTAATAAGCAGTGGTAGGGGAAGTGAGTAAGGATAATGACTCAGTTAGTTCAGTGGATAAACGACAATTGGCTTGCAATAACTATCCCGGTGTTGGTTTTCCTCGCCTTCTGGGTCGCCGGTTTATGGCTTAGAAGGATTACCTTTGACGCTTTGAACCAGTGGTTACTCAAAACAAAATGGGAGCTAAGACAATTAGTTATTGACAAGACGCGCACCCCATTCTTATACTGGTTCCTTTTATTAGGCGCTTATGTATCTATTCAAGTTTCGGTATTACCATCAGAAGCCAAAACTATGGCTGACAAGATAGCAGCCAGTCTGTTTGTGTTTTCCTTAGTATGGGTAGCTGTCAGCCTGACCGAAAAGGTAGTCAAACTTCATTTGCCTAAACTGAGGCTTTACTTGGCTAAGGTAAAAGCCCCCCAGCCTTCTACTACATTGGCAGTAAACATTACCAGAGCTATTGTCATTGTTATTGGAGTATCTATTTTGCTTGGAATCTGGGGAGCACCAAACACTTGGAGCATTCTGGTTCTTGCGGCAGGACTGCTTATAGCTGGTTTAGCCTTAAAGGACGTAATTGCGTATAGGTCAAGGTTTTTGAAGATTCGTAAACTATTTCTAAATCTTCTAGTTATTACTGGCCTAGGGTTGGTAGCTTGGACTGGTTATCTCTTATTTACCCACCAGACTGATGCGACCTCAGGTACCGTGATGTTCCTATTAGAAGTTGGATTCTTAATCTGGGTTATTTCAGTATTGCGCAGCC
>Ga0114930_10002196_pt1 | contig 17789 bp, 14 predicted proteins | sample AnhtaG_FD_87300 | JGI IMG/M metagenome (GOLD analysis project Ga0114930, IMG submission 87300) | Deep subsurface microbial communities from Anholt, Denmark to uncover new lineages of life (NeLLi) - Anholt_01485 metaG | ecosystem: Environmental > Aquatic > Marine > Oceanic > Sediment | place... | reverse complement strand
CCTTTCCTTGTTGTGTTATCGGTCTATTAGCGTTGCCCCTGTGCGGGGCGGCACCTACTTTTCTTTGCCGCCGCAAAGAAAAGTAGGCAAAAGAAAGCGGGCTCACACCGCCAGCCCTTAGATGTCCACCACTGGAATTAATTCGGAGTGGTCCGAGACAAGACCATCTCTCGCATTTTCCCCGTTAGTGACAAAGGACTCATCCGCTCCAGCGTCGCGCTTCGCGCCCCGCCGACAGACATAACCCCTTCTTCATGCGTTCGTGGGATGCCAATTTCCTGCCAATTCAAGCATCTCCGTTATGTTTTGCACTGGTTTCAATGCAACTTCCACATGCAGGCTGGCATAGGTGCATTTGAACTGGTGGGGCCATTCCTCAAGAGGCATGCCCAATCCCCCCTGAATGACCTGACTGCCGCGCACGTAGTGTGCGGGCAGGATGAATGAATGCTTTGTCACTAACGGGGGAAATGCGAGAGATGGTCTTGTCTCGGACCACTTCGAATTAATTCCAGTGGTGGACACCTAAAGGCTAGCGGTGTGAGCCCGCTTTCTTTTGCCTACTTTTCTTTGCAGCGGCAAAGAAAAGTAGGTGCCGCCCCGCACAGGGGCAACGCTAATAGACCAGAAGCAAAACAAGGAAAGGCCAACCCCAAAATAAAACCAAAAAAATACAGAATAAAACCAGAAACAAAAAATAAAAACCACCCAGGCGAAGCCAAAAAAGAAAGCCCTAAACCAACGAAGCTAGAGAAATATAAGAAAAGACAAAAAACACCACATTTCAGCATAAATCGCCAAAAAATCACATCCAAAAAGCGAAAACCGCAACCATCCGCTATAGTCACTTACTTTTAACATCCAAGGCCGCAGCACACCCGAGTGACGCAGTCATGAAACAACCATGACCGTCCCGTGCCGCGCGGCCAATGAAAAACCCGAACACCGCGCCTGCGGCAAACAAAAACCGCCGCTCACGCAATCACGCAGGAGCAACCACGAATATGAACGCCCGCGAACCCGCCTTCGTCTCCGCCTCGCGCAGCAGCCGTCTGCGTCAGATGCTCACCAGCACCCAGCTCGAATTCATCATGGAGGCCCACAACGGCCTCTCCGCGCGGATTGTCCGCGAAGCCGGTTTCAAGGGCATCTGGGCCTCGGGTCTCGCCATCTCCGCCCAGTTCGGCGTGCGCGACAACAACGAGGCAAGCTGGACCCAGGTCGTCGATAACCTCGAATTCATGGCCGACGCCAGCGATCTCCCCATCCTCCTCGATGGCGATACCGGCTACGGTAACTTCAACAACGTTCGCCGGCTCGTGCGCAAGCTCGAACAACGCGGCATCGCCGGCGTCTGTATCGAAGACAAGCAGTTCCCCAAAACCAACAGCTTCATCAACGGCGAACGTCAGCCCCTCGCCGAAATGGACGAGTTCTGCGGCAAGATCAAAGCGGGTAAAGACTCCCAGACCGACGAGGATTTCTCCATCGTCGCGCGCGTCGAGGCGCTCATCGCCGGTTGGGGCATGGACGAGGCGCTGCGCCGCGCCGAGGCCTATCGTCAGGCCGGCGCCGACGCAATCCTGATTCACAGCAAGCTGTCGCGCCCCGACGAGATTCTCGAATTCGCCCGCGAATGGGCCGGCCGCGGACCGCTCGTGATCGTGCCGACCAAGTACTACAGCACCCCTACCGAAGTGTTCCGCGAAGCGGGTATCAGCACCGTCATCTGGGCGAATCATCTGATCCGCGCTTCGACCTCCGCCATGCAGGCCGTCGCCAAGGAAATCCACGCCAGCGAGACGCTCGTCGACGTCGAAGACCGTATTGCTTCGGTTAACGAAATTTTCCGTCTGCAGGACGCCGACGAATACTCGGAAGCCGAAAACCGCTATCTGTCGGCTTCGCGTGCCTCGGCTTCGGCCGTCGTGCTCGCCGCCAGCCGCGGCGCGGGTCTCGAAGCCGTGACGGCGGATCGCCCCAAGGTCATGCTGCCGATCGCCGGCAAGCCGCTGTTGCGCTGGCTGGTGGATGCGTTCAAGAAGCAGGGCGTCAACGACATCACGGTGGTCGGCGGCTATCGCGCCGATGCCATCGAAACCGCCGGCATCAAGCTGGTCGTCAACGAGCGGCATGCGGAAACCGGCGAACTGGCGTCGCTCGCCTGCGCCGTCGATGCGCTCAAGTCGGACACGGTCATCTCCTACGGCGACCTGCTGTTCCGCAGCTATATCGTGCGCGATCTGGTCGAAAGCGAAGCGCCGTTTAGCGTCGTGGTCGATTCGTCGCCGACTGAGTCGGTCAATAAGAGCGTGCGCGATTTCGCGTGGTGCTCGGCGCCGGACGATCGCGGCCTGTTCGGCAACAAGGTGCTGCTCAAGCGCGTCTCGAGCGAGCTGCAACAAGACGCTTCGAGTGGGGCCGGGCAGCCGGACGGCCGCTGGGTCGGCCTGTTGAACGTGCGCGGCGCAGGGCGTGAGCGTCTGCAAGCTGTGCTTGCCACGCTGCGCGCGCGTCCGGATTTCGACAAGCTCGATATGCCCACGCTGCTCAACGCGCTGATCGATGCCGGCGAGGCGATCGAAGTGCAATACGTGCACGGCCACTGGCGCGGTGTCAACGACCTCGAAGATTTCCGCCGTGCCGGTGATTTCGCCCATGCGCAAACGCCGCTCGCCTCGGGCGCCGCTGGCGGAGAGGCGCAATGATCGAGGCTGCACAGTTTGTCGAAGCGGCGCGCGCGCGTGGCTTCGACTGGTATGCCGGCGTGCCGTGCTCGTACCTCACGCCGTTCATCAACTACGTGCTGCAAGACCCGTCGCTGCATTACGTCTCGGCGGCCAATGAGGGCGATGCGGTGGCGCTGATCGCCGGCGTTACACTCGGTGCACAGAACGGCCGCCGCGGCGTCACGATGATGCAGAACTCGGGCCTCGGCAATGCCGTCAGCCCGCTGACGTCGCTGACCTGGACGTTCCGGCTGCCGCAGCTGCTGATCGTCACGTGGCGCGGCCAGCCCGGCGTTGCCGACGAGCCGCAGCATGCGCTGATGGGACCCGTCACGCCCGCCATGCTCGACACCATGGAGATTCCGTGGGAGACGTTCCCGACGGAGGCGGACGCGATCGGTCCGGCGCTCGATCGTGCGATCGCTCATATGGACGAGACCGGCCGCCCGTACGCGCTCGTCATGCAGAAAGGCAGTGTCGCGCCCTATGAGTTGAAACAGGGCGAGAGCGTGGCACGCCGCACGCCGTGCGCGCCGCAAGCGCAGTGGCGCGGTGTGACCGCGGATGCCTTGCCGTCGCGGCAGGCCGCCTTGCAGCGGGTGATCGCACACACGCCGCCTGAATCGACGGTGGTGCTGGCATCCACCGGTTTTTGCGGCCGTGAACTGTATGCGCTCGACGACCGCCCGAACCAGCTGTACATGGTGGGCTCGATGGGCTGCCTGACGCCGTTCGCGCTCGGTCTCGCGCTGACCCGTCCCGACCTGCACGTGGTCGCTATCGATGGCGATGGCGCCGCACTGATGCGCATGGGCGTCTTCGCTACCCTCGGCGCGTACGGTCCAGGCAATCTGACGCACGTTCTGCTCGACAACGGTGCGCACGATTCGACCGGCGGCCAGGCGACCGTCTCCGCGCAGGTGTCGTTTGCCGGCGTCGCGGCCGCATGCGGCTACGCATCGGCGCTCGAAAGCGACGATCTGGCCGTGCTCGACGAAGTCCTCGACGCGCCGCGAGTGAGCGGTCCGCGTTTCGTGCGTCTCGCGATCCGTCGCGGCACGCCCGATGGCTTGCCGCGCCCCACCATTACTCCGCCCGACGTGAAGACGCGCCTGATGCGCCACATCGGCACCGCTCAAGGAGCCCAATGATGCTGTTGCTCAATCCCGGCCCGGTGACACTGACCGAGCGCGTGCGCCAGAGTCTGCTGCAACCGGACCTGTGCCACCGCGAGAGCGAGTTTTTCGATCTGCAGGAAGAAGCGCGCACGCGCCTGTTGCGGATTTATGAGCTTGATCCTGCCGAATGGCAAGCCGTGCTGATGACGGGTTCGGGTACGGCCGCGGTCGAAAGCATGATCGCCGGTCTCGTGCCGGAGAACGGCAAGCTGCTGGTGATCGAGAACGGCGTGTACGGCGAGCGCATCACGCAGATTGCCAGCCAGTACCGTATTGCGCACGAAGCGCTCAAGCACGACTGGATGCAGGCGCCCGACCTCGGCCGGATTGCCGCGCGGCTCGACGCCGGCGAGGGCTTTACGCACGTGGCGGTGATTCATCACGAAACCACCACGGGCCGCCTGAACGATCTGCAGGCGCTGGCTGCGGTCTGCCGCGAGCGCGGTGTGCGCCTGCTCGTGGATGGCGTGAGCAGCTTCGCCGCCGAAGCGATCGATTTCGCCGATAGTACGATTGCCGCAGTGGCGGCCACCGCCAACAAGTGTCTGCATGGCGTGCCGGGTGCGTCGTTTGTGGTGGTCCGGCGCGAAGCGCTGGCGCAGGCGGCGAGCCGCACCTACTATCTGGACCTCGGGCGTCTCGCCAGGCTGCAGGATCAGCGCAATACGCCGTTTACGCCGTCGGTGCATGCTTATTACGCGCTCGTCGAAGCGTTGCGTGAACTCGAAGACGAAGGCGGCTGGAAGGCGCGTCACGCGCGCTATGCCGCGCTTGCCGAGCAGGCTCGCGCGGGCCTCGCCGCGCGTGGGATGGCGAGCGTGCTGCCGCCGGAGCAATCGTCCGTGGTGTTGCGCGCTTACCGGCTGCCCACCGGCATCAGCTATGTGCAACTGCACGATGCCCTGAAGGCGCGCGGTTTTGTCATCTACGCGGGGCAAGGCGGCCTGTCGGCGGAACTGTTCCGCATCTCGACCATGGGCAATATCCATGCTGCGGATGTCGAGCGTCTGCTGCAAGGTTTTACCGAACTGACACGCTAAAGCTGCGGCGTGCTGCGTGCTGCCTGAGCCGCGTTCGTCACCTGTGTGGCGGCGCCGTGCAGCGCGCACACGATGCGTGGCGCTTCACACCGGGTCTTTGTCCGGCGGCCCCTCGGGCCGTTGCGGTTCGTCGTTGTGATGACCGGGTGAGGGCGGCACGAAGGGTTCGCCCTCCGGATCGCGCGTCGGGTCCGCAAGCGGGTCGGGAATCGGAGTGGTATGCATGCGGCAAATCATGACGTCACCTCGCGTGAGTGGAGCGGCGTCCCGCTGCGCGGGACACGCTCAACTGCCAGTAGTGTTCGGCGCGAAAGACGTCTTCGTAGCCATGCGGCCCGAATGCGCGTAACTGGCTCTCATAAGCATAGACCGCCTCGCGCTTTAAAAACGCCTGACGTTCGGCATCTATCCTGTGATCGACCGAGGGGTGCGCCGGCGTCGCCAGAATGCCGCGTTGCGCCAGATCCTCGAGGCGGGCTTCGACCACGCCCGGCTGGCGGCGGTGGATCGCATCCTCGTAGGCAAACCAGGTGAGATGCGATAGCCGCGGCAGGATTTCGCAGCAGGCGTCGTACACCAGCGCGTGATCGGCGTGGTGCAGGCCAAGCGGCATCACCAGCGTGTTCGCGGTCGAGCGGTAAATGGTTTCTTCAAGTGCCGCCGCCAGCTTGCTGATCGACGGCGAGTCCAGATACTGGCTGTCGCGAAACGGCATCCTTACGGGCACCGCGTCGAGCAACTCGAGCGCGCGGTTGTCCTCCAGCGTGCGCGCATTGACCGACTCATGAGCGCTCGCGAAACCGGCCTTGCGGTCCCATTCAGTTTGCATATCCGGTTCGGGCGCCGCCGCGAAGACGGTGCAGACTACGGCGTCGGGATGGGTGGCGAGCAACGCGCCGCAACTGAATACGGCGTCGTCGAAATGGGGCGAGACAACAAAGAGGCGCGGGCTGGTTTCGCTCATGAGAATCGCTTCAGGTTCGGGCTGGCGCGGGACGCTGCTTCCGGCATGACGACCGGGACGCGTCACCCAAGCTTAGTCGGTATTGGCGCGGCTTGCGTGCAACGTCTGCCTGTTCGCAAAGCCCGTGCCTGCCCGGCGAGGTTTCCTTCGGCCTTTCTCCAAACGTTCATCGTTGCCGGCGCACGCTTACTCCGGCCCCATGCAACGTGGTTGCTATAGCGGCTTACCTTGAGCGGGAGCGGGACGCCGCGCTCACATTCCGCGCAAATCCTCCGGTGTGTCCACGTCGCGCAGAATCCCCGGATCGTCGAGATCCAGCCGGGTGACCGGGTGGGCGGCGAGCAAGGCTCGCGCGCCGGTGTCGCCGTCGAGTTCCCGCAAGACATCGTAGTGCTCGGGGCTGAAGCCGACCGGGTGTCCGCGCTGACCCTGATAGAACGGCACCACGATCGATGCGCCGCCGTCGAGAGTGCGCGCCACGGCTTCCACGGTGGAGACGGCAATGCGCGGCATATCGGCGAGCGCGACAATCCAGCCTTCCGAATCGGCGCTCGCGTCGATGCCCGCGGCGAGGCTCGCGCCCATGCCGCGTTCGGCGTCGGCCGAAAACACCACGTCGCAACCGGCTTCGTTGAGCATGTGGGCCAGTGCCTCCGAACCGGGTCTCACCACGGCGATTACGTGGCTCACGACAAGCAGCAGGCGATGCGCGGCCTCGTGGGCGACGATGCCGCCATCCGGCATGCGGGCAAGCAGTTTGTTGTGGTGGCCGGCCGGATCGAATCGCGACCCGTAACCGGCGGCCAGCAGGACGCCGGTGGCGAGCGAGGCGTAGGCCATGGGCGGCACCTGAAGAGGGGATGAGGCCGATTGTGCGGCGCAACCGGCGCGCAGGCAAGCGGCAATGTGCCTGGAGGCGGGATGCGGGCGGCAGAGAGCCCGCGCGGACGCGCCTTGCGCTCGCGCGGATGTTCATTGCCTGTGTTTCCGCGGCTTGACCTGGGCGCGCCAGCGTGGCCGGGTCAAACCTGCGTCGTTGCCATCACCTTGTCGAGCGTGATCGGCAAATCGCGCACCCGCACGCCGGTGGCGTGATATACCGCATTCGCCAGCGCGGCCACCACGCCGGTCAGGCCAATCTCGCCGATGCCCCGGACGCCCAGCGAATTGATATGAGGATCGGGTTCGTCCAGGAACGTGACATCCAGCGAGCCGATATCCGCATTCACCGGCACGTGATACTCGGCGAGATTCATGTTGACGAAGCGGCCATAGCGCGAATCGAGCAGCGTGTCTTCTTCGAACGCGGCGCCTATGCCCCACACCATGCCGCCCATCATCTGGCTGCGCGCGGTTTTCAGATTGAGGACGCGGCCGATGTCATACACACCTACGATGCGCGGCACCCGGATCGTGCCGAGCTCCGCGTCGACATGGACCTCCGCGAACACCGCGCCGAACGAATGCAGCGAATACTCGCTGCGCTCCTGGCCGGGCTTCACGCTCACCACCGCGTCGATCGGCTTGCCGCCGGCGCGTGCGAGAATCGCAGCGGCGGGGTCGCGCAGTGACGGATTCGCGCGGCTCACGACCCAGCCGTTCTCCACGGTCACATCGGACGGTTGCAGGCCGTGCACCGGCGACGCATTGTCGGCCAGCGCGAGTGAGATCAACTGGTTACGCACCTGCGTGCAGGCGTCGTGCACCGCCGGCGACACGCTCGCCGCCGACTGTGAGCCGCCTGAGCCTGGCGCTTGCGGCAGGGTCGAATCGCCTAGCGCGAAGTGGATCTTTTCGGGCGGAAAGCCGAGCGCGTCGGCGGACACCTGGGTCATCACGGTGTAGGTGCCGGTGCCGAGATCCTGCGTGCCCGAGGCGACCATCGCGGTCCCGTCAGGCAGGATGCGCGCAATCGCCGCCGCCGGGCCGCGGTTGGCGGGGTAGGTGGCGGTTCCCATGCCGAGGCCGATCAGCGTTTGGCCGGAGCGCATCGAACGCGGTGTCGGCGTGCGCCGCGACCAGCCGATTTTCTCGGCGCCAATCTCGTAGCATTGACGCAGCGCCTTGCTCGAAAACGGCTTGTTCTCCTGCGGATCGACCTCGGCGTAGTTCTTGAGCCGCAGCGCGACCGGGTCCATCCTGAGTTTCCACGCGAGTTCGTCCATCGCGGATTCGAGCGCGAACGAGCCGGTTGTTTCGCCAGGCGCACGCATGAACGTGGGCGTCCCCAGGTTCAGCTGCACGAGGCGGTGCGTCGTCACCTGGTTCGGCACCGCGTAGAGCATGCGCGTGACCATGCAGCAGGTCTCGGTCCAGTCTTCGAACATCGAGGTGTTGGAGATGCTGTCGTGCCGCATGGCGGTGAGCGTGCCGTCGTGCTGCGCGGCGAGTACGAGATGCTGCTCGGTACGCGGACGCGCGCCCACTGAACCGAACATCTGCGGGCGCGTCAACGAGAGGCGCACTGGCCGGCCGGTCTGCTTCGAGGCCATCGCGCAGAGCACCACATGCGACCACGACGAGCCCTTGCTGCCGAAACCGCCGCCGATGAACGGCGAGATCACGCGCACGTTGTCGGGCGAGACGCCAAGCGCTATCGCCACGGCGCCGCGCGTACCGCTCACGCCCTGGGTGGAGTCGTGCAGCGTCAGTTGCGGGCCATCCCAATGCGCCATCGTGGCGTGCGGCTCCATGGGGTTGTGATGTTCAATGGGTGTCGTATAGACAGCGTCGATGTGAACGTTGCCGCTGGCGAGGCCCGCAGCGTAATCGCCGCGCTGCGTGTCGGTCTGGCGGCCCTGCGGGGTGATCGGCGCGTGCGCGTTTGCCTTGGCGCCGGTGAAGTCGTGCGTGCCGGGCGTGGCCTGATAGGCGATGCGTAGTTGCTGCGCGGCATCGGTGGCGCGTTCCAGCGTATCGGCGACAACCACGGCGACCGGCTCGTTGCTGTAATTGATCTGATTGTTCTGCAACAGCGACAGATGACGGCTGGCCGGCGTCGCCTGTGGCGGACGTCCGCCGTTAGGCAGGCGCGGCGCGTTCTGATACGTCATCACCAGCAGCACGCCCGGCATGGATTGCGCCCGGCTCGCGTCGATCGACGCAATGCTGCCGCTCGAGATCGTGCTCGTCACCAGCACCGCATGCGCGATGCGCGCCTCGGGGAATTCCGCGGCGTAGCGGGCTTCGCCGGTGACTTTCAGCAGGCCGTCGGTGCGGTCCATCGGTTGGCCGACCAGTGGGGTGCTCGTACCCGTATCCGTGCTCATATTCGTAGTCATGCGACCTCTCCCGTCCGTCCGGCAGCCTGATTCACGGCGCGCACGATCGAGCGTTGCGCGAGCAGCACCTTGAAGCGGTTGCCGCTGAGCGGCTGCGCCTCGCCTACCGCGGCCGCGGCGGCAGCGCGCAGCCTTGCATCGGTGAGCGGCTGTCCGCTCAGCATCTGCTCTGCGACGCTCGCACGCCATGGTTTATGGGCGACGCCGCCTAACGCAATCCGGGCGCTCTTTACGGTGTTGCCGTCCATTTGCAGGGCTGCGGCCACTGAGACGAGCGCAAACGCGTAACTCGCGCGATCGCGCACTTTCAGGTAGTGGGAATGGTCGCTAAAGAGCGGGGGCGGCAGGTCGACCGCCGTGATCAGTTCGCCCGGTTGCAACGTCGTATCCACCTCCGGACGGTCAGCAGGAAGGCGGTGAAATTCCCCGATCGGAATCGTGCGCTCGCCACGCGGACCGCTTACGCGCACCACGGCATCGAGCGCCGCGAGCGCCACGCTCATGTCCGATGGGTTCACGGCGACACATTGCGAGCTGGCGCCGAGAATCGCATGTGTGCGGTTTTGCCCTTCTATCGACGCGCAGCCGCTGCCTGGCTGGCGCTTGTTGCATTGCGTGAAGGCCGTGTCGTAGAAGTAGCCGCAACGGGTGCGCTGCATCAGATTGCCGCCCACCGTTGCCATGTTGCGCAACTGCGGCGAAGCGCCCGCCAGAAACGCTTGCGAGAGCAGGGGATAAGGCTCGCGCACGAGCGCGTGATTGGCCGCGTCGCTGTTGCGCACCAGCGCGCCGATGCGCAGGCCGCCGTCGGGCAGCGTGCCGATGGTGTCGAGCCCGCGCAAGTGCGTGATATCGACGAGGTGCACGGGCCGCTCCACGCCGCCTTTCATCAGATCCAGCAGATTGGTGCCGCCGGCGATAAACATCGTGCCGGGTTGCTGCGCCGCGCGCAGCGCGCTGCTGACGTCCACAGCGCGTTCATAGGAGATCGCGTCCATGCCGGGCCCCCTAGGCGTTGCCAGTGTCGCCGCCGTGCACGGCGCGCACGGCGGCGACGATATTCGCATACGCACCGCAGCGGCAGATATTGCCGCTCATGCGTTCGCGGATTTCGTCGTCGGAGAGTTGCACGGGACGGCTGCGTACATCGGCGGTGACGGTGCTGGCCGTGCCGCTATTGAACTCGCTCAGCAGTGCGGTCGCGGAGCACAGTTGCCCCGGCGTACAGTAGCCGCACTGGAACGCGTCATGTTCGATAAAGGCGCGCTGGATGGGACTCAGCACGCCGCTGCTGGCCAGACCCTCGACGGTTGTGATCGCCTCGCCCTCGTGCATTACCGCAAGCGTGAGGCACGAGTTGATGCGCCGGCCGTTCGCCAGCACCGTGCATGCGCCGCATTGGCCGCGGTCGCAGCCCTTCTTCGTGCCCATCAGGCCGGCGTATTCGCGCAGCGCATCGAGCAATGTCACGCGCGGTTCCAGTTGCAGCGTGTAGGCGCGGCCGTTGATGTTGAGCGTGACGGGCCGTGGCGGCTCAGGCGTGCGGGCTTCGGCGGGCGGCGCCGCGGCGGGCTGGGTCTGCGCCTGCAGATGCGGCGCGACGCCGACGGTCGCGGCGGCCGCAGCGGATTGCAGGAAGCGCCGGCGCGACGGTTGGCTGGGGCTGATGGGTTCTTCGTCCGAACCCGGGGGGACTCGATTCCTGGACATAACGTTCTGTTTGCTCCATGAAAGGCCGATGCAATGCGCTGACAACCAAGGGTCAAGCAATTTCGATGCCCCAGCGGTGCCTGGCGGCTCGTGTGGGCGGCGGCCGGACAGGGCGAAACCGCGCGGGACAGAAAGCGGCTAGCGAGGACAGGCGGGCACGAGCGGACACAAGCGTACACAAGCGGGCACCACGCAGCATGACTGCACGTTGCGATTAACTATACGCAATGTGAGCGATGATCAGACGCCGTATATCGGGTCAAAACCGAAACACTGTTTTGTGCGATATGCGGGGCTGACGCTGCGGTTGCAGCCAGGTGTGAGAGAGGGTACTCAGGCCGGTGCCGCAAGCCTGAATACCGCCTTATTGATAAGGCATGCAGACTAAAAGAGCTTATGCCGCGGCTAGTTCCGTGAGCGTTTCGCGCAGCCATACTAGCGCCGGATCGACATGATTGCGCGGATGCCACGCGAGAAACAGGGTGAAGCCGCGCGCTTCGAACGGCAGTTCGAAAAGGTCGAGCTGGTTGAGATGGCGCCGGGCAAAGCGCGCGGGCAGGGTAGACACATAATCCGAATTCGCCAGTAGCTCCGGCACCAGCGTGAAATGCTGGACCGAAAGCGCGACGCGCCGCTCACGGCCGAGTGCGTCGAGATGCTCGTCCATGAAGCCGTGGAAGCTGCCGCCGCTGGTCGACACGAGCACATGGTCTAGCGCGCAATACGTCTCCAGGTCGAGCGGTGCTGTGCCGCGCGGATGCCCCTTGCGCTGCGCGAACACGAAGCGCTCGTCGTGCAGTTTGCGAGCTTTCATCGAGGCGGGAACCATCCGCTCCGAGCCGAGCAGCAGATCGATCTCGCCTCGTTCGAGGCGCTCGGCCACCGACGGCTGATCGGCCACGACGAAGGCGATGCGCACGCGCGGCCCGGCCAGTTCGGGCAGCCGCTCCATCAAGGGCAGGCCGAGCACGGAGGTGGCGTTGTCGTTGGCGGCGATCACGAAACGGCGCGTATCGGCATGCGGATCGAAGGCCGGCTGGTGGCGCACCACCACTTCAAGGTTCTTCAACGCTGCATGCAACGGCTCCATCAGGGTCAGCGCCCGTGCGCTGCGCGTCATGCCGCGACCGGTTTCGGCGGGGATCAGCAGCGGGTCGCCGAAGATTTGCCGCAGCCGCGCGAGCTGCGTCGAGACGGCCGGCTGCGTCAGATGCAGACGCTCGGCGGCGCGGGTGACGTTGGACTCGGCCAGCAGGGCGTCGAGCGAAACCAGCAGGTTCAGGTCGATACCGCGAAGATCAATCATATTGATGGGTCGCATTCCAGTAATTGATTTCAAGAATACGTAGCCGCTCGCTAGAGTTCAAGCGTTCACCCAACCTCTCTTCTGGAGTCAGACATGAAAGCCTGGATGCTCGATCAGCCCGGTCAACCGCTCGCCCTGCGCGAGGTCGCACAGCCGCAGCCGCGCCGTGGGGCGGTGCTGGTGCGTATGGAAGCGGTGCCGCTCCTCAGTTACACGCGCAACTACATCATGGGCAAGCTGCCCTATGCGTATCCGCCGGGACCGTTTTCGCCAGGGACCAACGGCGTGGGCCGGGTGGAGGCGCTCGGCGAGGGTGTGGTGGCGTTCCGCGTGGGTCAGCGAGTGGCCGTGAACCCTTACTGGATCGCGGACGAAACGGTGCGCGAACCGGCCCAGGCGCTGCTCGGCCTGACGGCGATCAGTGCCGACAGCCCTGCGCTGCTGGCCGAGTTTCCGCACGGCACATGGCGCGAACTGGCTGAATTCCCGGCGGCGACGCTGATTGCGCTGGACGGCCTCGACAGCACGCCTGCCGCGCGGCTTGCCGTGCTCGCCAAGCTTGTGGTGCCGTTCGGCGGCTTGCGTCGCGGCCGTCTCGCCGCTGGCGAGACGGTGGTGGTGAACGGCGCGAGTGGTTACTTCGGCTCGGCAGCGGTGCTGGCTGCGCTCGCCATGGGCGCGAGCCGGGTGGTCGCGCTCGGCAGGCGGGTGGAGCCGCTGCAGGCGCTCGTCGAGCAGGGGCGCGGGCGGGTGGTTCCGGTTGTGTTGTCCGGCGACGTGGCGCAAGACGCTGCGGCGATTCGCGCTGCGTCGGGCGGCGGCGCGGATCTCGCCTTCGACATGGTTGGCCAGGCGAGCGATCCCCACGCGACGCTCGCCGCCTTGCGCAGTTTGCGCCGGGGTGGCCGGTTGGTGCTGATGGGCAGCATGCAGGTGGACTTGCCGATTGCCTATCAGGAGATGCTGCTGAACAACTGGGAGTTGATCGGCCACTTCATGTACACGCGCGCTGACTATCTCGCGCTGGTGGCGTTGGTTGCGTCGGGGCAAATCTCACTGGATGCAGTGGAGCTGAAATCGTATTCATTCGCCGATCTGGAGGAGGCGATCGACGCGGCCGGTGAGATGGCGGGACTGCAATGCACGGTGGTGGGTTCGGCGGCCGGGCAGGCCTGGGGAGGATGAAGAAGCCTACTGGCCGGCGAGCCTGGTGCTTTGCCGCAGCAGCCCCGCGAAGATCGCATCGGATACATCCCGGGGGAAGCCGGCCGGCAACTGCGCCGCTACCTGTGCGACGACTTCCTCGGTCATATCCGTCAAGGCCGTAATCATCTCTTCGACATCGGCCGGGGCCAGCGTCACGCGTTGGCCCTGCGCAATCCAGTGACTGCGGCGGATTTCATGGATCAGGTAGTGGGCGTTCTTGCCTCGTACCGCCATGGCAAGCTTGACCCGGCGCGCGGGAAGCCGGTTCGCGCCGGCGCCGGTGATCGGGTGCGCGGAAAGAACGTCATAAAGCGGTGTGGCCTTATAGGCGTTCGACTTCAGGTGGGCGATGCTGAAATTCTTCGCGTGACCGTCGGTTGCGGCGAGCATCCAGAAGACCATCTGCGTCATGAAGAAATTGCGCTGGTCGATTGCAGCGTGCTCGGAACCGGCCAGCACTTCCATCACTTTCTGGATTCCCGGACCACCCTCCGATTCATACTTCGCCTCCGCGGGCGTGCCGGTTGCCTGGCACATATCTTCCTGCGGAAGCCGCAGGATCCAGGAATGATCGCTCGCGAGCCTGCGGTCGAAGCGCTCGACAATGAGCACTTTCTGGTCCTCGAAGGTAGCGATTTCGCAGTTGGCGACAGGCAAACCATACGCGGCCACGATCTTCGAGCACAGCCACTCGTTTTCCACGGAGGTGCGCATGTCGGCGCGCATGTTTCCGACGAGGCCAAGCGGTAGTTTCAGGATGTGAGTGGTCGGTGTGCTGCCTTCTGGAAGGAGCCACTGGCCGTCGTGCCTCAGAAGCGCTGTCTTTTCCTGCGCACCGGCGATCGACAGGCGCAGGTCGTCGATCGGTTCGTGCTGGCCCGGCAGGGGCGGCGCGGTAATTTCGCGCAGCAGAAGGGCGACGTCCGCCTCATTCAATGGACGGGCGCGGATCTGCTCGAGATCGTCGGGTGTTTCGTCGGGTGGCAGCATCTGGAGAGCACCAACGCAGTCGCGACCCAGCGTGGCCAGCAGCTCGAAAGGCGACGTGCCGCCGGTCTTGTAGCGCCCGGCAATGCGCTCGCGGATCGCACGGCTGTCGGGCAACAGGTTATCGAAATAGTCCGACACGACCTTCCCCCGATAGGGCTGGTTGCCGGCCGTAAAAGGCAGCGAGAGCGAAAGGGGTCGCCCTTGCTCGTCCGCGATCCAGTCTTCGAAGTAGGTCAGCTTTTCCCCGTCCCGGGTGGTCTCCCATGCTCCCACGGGCAGGCCGTTCATCCAGAGATTCAGGCTTTTGGTGTGCGCGCGGCGGCCCATTGTTACCAGTCCTCCCGCTTCCTGGTGGCAGCGCCGGGCGGAGCGGCCCGCTTGCGTGCGGCGGCCGGCTTCGGCGCTCCCCGGCCGCTCGCGGATGTGGAGCCGGTCTTCGCTGCACTTGCTGGCGGCGTTGCCTGCGAGAGGGTTCCGCGCTTTTTCGCTGCACCGCCCTGCGCCGCCTTGGCCGTTGGCTTGACTGGCGCAGCCCGCCCGGGCGTGTGGGCGGCGTGCATCGCCGGGGCCGCTGCCGCCTGGGTCAGAACGATACTGGCCTTGAGGATCTTCAAAACGCGGAATAGCCGATCGATGCTGGCGGATTCGGGCTTCGCTTCGAGCTGGGCATAGGTCTGCTGGGTGACCCCCAGGCGGGCCGCCACCTGCGCCTGTGTGAGCCCTGCCGCCTTGCGGAAGCCCACGAGGAGCGGGCGCAGTTGGCGGGGGGTTTTGACGGGATAGTCCACGGCGAGCTCCGGTGAGCGCAAAAACAGGGTATGGGCTGTAAATGGCAAAAACAGTATATCGTCTGTATTTGCCGAATACAAACGATAGGCTGTAAATTTAAAATACAGGAAATTGGCTGTAAATGCCAAATACAGGAAATAGCCTGTATCCGTGTGCCATGTGAGGGAAGCCGGGCCAAGCCTTTCGCCGTGGCTAATGCGGGGCTAGCAGGGGTAATCAGGGGCCGCCCGGGCTATGGGACCGCGCGACTCGAGTGGCCCATCCGCGGCCTATCTGCAGCCTATCCGCGGCGGATGAAGACGTGCCTCAAGCAGCGGACTCACTCTGCCCGGAGCGCGGCCAACCCCGGTTGGAGCGGGCCGCCGCTTGTCATTTCACTTAATCGATGCCGTGAAACACCGCATCGTCCGGGCCGAGGTAGACCGGCGGCCGCCAGGCCGCATCGCGCATCGAATGCTGGACGAGCTTCTCGACGCCGAGCAGCACCGCGAAAATCGCCATCCGCACCGGGATGCCGTTGTCGGTCTGGCGGAAGATGGCGAGGCGCGAATCGTGATTCAGGTCGACGCTCAGGTCGTTTGCGCCCGGCCGGCTATCGCGCGGCAGCGGGTGCATGATCAGCGTGTCGAGTCCGCACACGCTGTCCACCAGGGCCTGGTTGATCTGGAAGTCGGGCGTATAGCCTTCGAACGATTCGTCCGCGAAACGCTCTTTCTGGATGCGCGTGGCGTACACCACGTCGGCGCCGCGCAGGCCTGCCTTGAGGTCGTGGGTCTGCTCGATCACGTGATCGTTGCGCGAAATCTGCTCGACGATATAGCCAGGCATTTCCAGCGACGGCGGCGAGATCAGTGTGAACTTGATGCCGCGATACAGCGCCAGCAGCTTGACCAGCGAATGCACGGTGCGGCCGTACTTGAGGTCGCCGACCAGCGCGATATGCGAGCCGTCGACAATCTTGCCGAGGCGCGAGAATTCACGCTGGATGGTGTACAGGTCCAGCAGCGCCTGGCTCGGATGCTCGCCGGGGCCGTCGCCACCGTTGATCACCGGCACGTTGGTGGCGCGTGCGAATTCGGCCACCGAGCCTTGCTCCGGATGGCGGATCACAAGGGCGTCCACATAGCCGCTCATCACCCGGCTCGTGTCATAGATCGACTCGCCTTTGGCCATCGACGAAAACGTGAAGCCGGTGGTGTCGCACACGGAGCCGCCCAGCCGGCAGAACGCCGCGCCGAAGCTCACGCGTGTGCGGGTACTCGCCTCGAAGAACAGGTTGCCGAGCACCGCGCCCTCCAGCACGCGGGAGATTTTGCGGCGCCGGGCAATCGGCTGCATGATGTCCGCCACCCGGAACAGGGCCTCGACCGAATCGCGCGAGAACTGGTCCACCGAGAGCAGTTGCGGCTTGCCTTCAAACAGCATCTGGCTGGCGAGCGACTGCGAGTCTACGCTTTGCGTATAGTTTTCGCCTGGCTCGCCGTGCACCACGATTTCCGACACGAAGCGCTCGACGATCTCCGGCATGGCCCGCGATTCCTGCGAGTCGTCGGGCAGCAGCCACGTGTCCAGAGCCCGGCGCGACACACCGATGCGGCTGGCGAAGGTGTCGCGGGTCATGTTGAGGCGGCGCATGGCGTCGCGGAGGAAGGCTTGTTGCGGGACGCTCATGCGGGTCACCTTTTAGATAGGGTTAATGTACGCGTTGCGTATATTAGATTGACGGCAGGAGAAGTCAAGCAATTTTGCGACTGGTGTTACACTGCTGGCCATGGAAACCGGCCAACTGCTCCGCTCAACCGCAACCCGCCTCGCGCTCGCGAGCGTGGCGTCTGCCTGCGCGGCCGTTAGCGCCAAAGCCAAAAAACAGCTGCTCATCTGACCGGAGCCTGCTGTTCCGTCAGATGTGCGACGGAACAGTCATCCAGGGCTCGCGTTTTACCTCCCGCTTTTGACCCCTTCCTCGCCAGGCTGAACGGAATCGATACGGTCGCGTTCGAGGTTAAGTCATGTCTATTTTTTCGGGTATCTGGGTTCCTGTTGTCACGCCGTTCGCCGACGGCGCTGTCGATCACGCCGCGTTGCGGCGGCTGGTGCATGTCTATGCCGAAGCGGGCGTAGCGGGTCTCGTCGCCCTCGGCACCACCGGCGAGCCGGCGGCGCTCGAGGCCGCCGAGCAGGATGCGGTGCTCGCGACCATCCTCGCCGAGGCGGGCGCGCTGCCGGTGCTGGCGGGCGTGGCCGGCAATCAGGCCGCGAGCCTGCGCTCACGCATTGCGCAGTTAAACGAGTTGCCGGTAGCGGGCGTGCTGATTTCGGCGCCTTACTACATCCGGCCTTCGCAAGCGGGCCTGATCGAGCATTTCACGAGCCTGGCCGACCTCAGCAGTAAGCCGGTCGTGCTGTACGACATCCCGTATCGCACCGGCGTGCGTCTTGAACTCGCGACCCTGCTGACCCTGGCCGCACATCCGCGGATCCAGGCAGTCAAGGACTGCGCCGGATCGCTCGACACCACGCTCGCGCTGATCCTCGACGGCCGCCTGCAGGTGCTCGCCGGCGACGACATCAATCTGTTCAACACACTGTGCATGGG
>Ga0114930_10002195_pt1 | contig 17790 bp, 11 predicted proteins | sample AnhtaG_FD_87300 | JGI IMG/M metagenome (GOLD analysis project Ga0114930, IMG submission 87300) | Deep subsurface microbial communities from Anholt, Denmark to uncover new lineages of life (NeLLi) - Anholt_01485 metaG | ecosystem: Environmental > Aquatic > Marine > Oceanic > Sediment | place... | reverse complement strand
TAATCAATCCAATTACAAAGAAAATAATTAATGATATTATTGAAAGACGGAGAGAACCTGTTAAGTGTCCGATAATGCCAAAAACAAAAGGACCCCAGATAGCTGAAAATTTTTTAAATACCGAGTAGAAACCATAAAACTCTGCTGATGCACTGACAGGAATCATCGCTCCATATAATGACCGGCTGAGGGATTGTGAACCGCCCAAAACCAATCCTACTATCACGCCAAGCATGAGATATTCGCCGGGTGTTTCCATGAAATACGCATAAATAACAACAAAAGACCAGATAAACAACGTTATCATTAAGGCCTTTTTTGCCGAAATTTTTTCACCGAGTTTACTAAAAATCAGTGCACCAAATAGAGCAACAAATTGAATAATGAGCAGGGTTACCATAAGAATCTCAGCTGAAAATTCCAGTTCTTCCTTTCCGAACATTGTTGCCATGAGGATTACCGTCTGGACGCCATCGTTATATATCATAAATGCTATCAGAAACAACAACAGTTGCTTAAAACTTTTTGCCTTTTTTGCAGTAACGATAGTTCTTTGAACTCCTATTCGTGTATACGCTATCCATAAGGGCATTTTTTTGTATGCTTCGGGTAATTCTTCTGTTGCTTCCCCCTCTTTAAGATAAAAAAGCGTGAACAACGAAAACCCTGCCCACCACAAAGCTGCCATTGCCATTGCAATGCGAGCCGCTTGTTCCTCGGAAAACCCGAAAAACTCATGTTGCCAAACCAATCCAAGCGAAATTGCAAACTGCAGTCCACCCCCAAGATAGCCATACGCAAATCCTTTTCCTGAAACCCAATCGAGTTTATCTTCCGAAGCAATATGGGGTAAGAATGCATCATAGAATACATTAGCGCCAACGAAACCACCCTGCGCAATGACAAAGAAAATCATTGTCATCCAGACATCGCCGCTGCCGCAAAAATAGAGCAAAATACCAAACAGACTTCCAAGGTAACAAAACAACATTAAAAACTTCTTTTTTGATGCCGAAAAATCAGCAATAGCGCCCAAAACGGGGGCAAAGAGAAAAACAATTAACGCACCCACAGCAAGCATAAAGCTCCAGAGCGTTGACGCTTTAAAGACAACCCCCCAGATTCTGAATCCTTCTTCCCCAACAACGACATCGAAGAAAAAAATCGGCAGCACAGCTACTGTAACAGTGGTAATAAATGCCGAATTCGCCCAATCATACATCGCCCAGCCGAATATCTGTTTTTTGTCATTCACCGGGATGTTCTTCTTGAAATTTAATATAGTCCTGTTTTGCCTTTTCAAGTGCTTTTATAATTTCGACACGCTGCTGAATCAATTTTGAAACGAGAAAATTTCGCCTATAAAACAATGCAATAAAAAATATGTTACTTCGAATGTGTTCTATTCGTTCCCAATAATTTAACGCAAAAAAACCGGCGAAAGGAAGTGTCCCAGCATACAGAATTGTCAACCATAATGTATTGAAAACTGTAGCAACGAACAAGATTTGTCCGGTATAAAATACAGAAAAAGTAATAATGCCAAAAACCAATTTCATCGGTCCCTGATACTCTGTAGACTTATATATTTTCTCTGCAAGGACGCCAGGAATCCTATAAGGGAGATAATTGTTTATCAAGCCATAAAGATAAATGGGAAAACCGAACACAGTAAAAAGCAAAGTTTTAAAACTATCTACTGAAAGAGAGCGGCGTAACACGGTTTTCTTTAGTAGACTATCTTTTAGATTAAGCCGCTGTAAATTACGTAAATACCGCTGGATTTTAATCCGGAACGTTTCAACCTCATAGGGATTTTCACGATAAAAATGATGTACAGCTTCTGCAATTCCTTTAGTTAACAAAAATTCATCCTGCTTTTGTTTTAATGATAAGCCGAGTTCAGCGCTTAATTCGCTTTTATAGACAGTTTCGATATTTTTAACCAGCTCGTCCAGTGATTCATTTTCGATAGCAATCGTATGCTGCTCTAAGCTGTCCTTTATCTTATCGGTGAGCGCCCTGACAGCATCATATTCGTTCCGCTTATACATATCGAAGAATTGCGCAATATCAATCGGCTTTGCAAAATTGATAAATAATTCGCTGCGGAATATTCCGACATCGGAGAAATTCAGCCCGACAGGAACGAGAGCAACTCCAAGCTTAAAATCATTCGCCGCTTCAGCGCCAAGTGCAATTCGTGCGGTGCCTGTTTTAATTTTGTGGAGCCGCCGCTCCTTTTTACTTATACCTTCAGGAAAAATAAGAATCACTCCCTTATTTGTAAGCAGCCGGTAACATTCCCGGAAAACTTCCTCGTTTTTTTCAACCAGTTCAGGATTTTCATGTTTCCGGTAGATTGGTATCATATGAAGTTTATTTAAAAACCATCGCCTTAACGGTGTTGTGAATATACCACCTCGTGCAATATAAAACATCGGCTGCTTGATATAAGAACCAATGAGGAGCGGATCCATAAATGAGCTTGGATGATTAGATGCAATGATTAAAGGAACGTTGGAAGGCACAAACTCCGCATTGCGGATTTGAATAGTCTTGAAGAAAATCTTCAGGGCAATATTGACAATAAATCTTAAGATGATATAAAGCATAAAAAAAATATGTTAAAATAAATGACCAATCCAAATATAAAAAGCCGGGCAGACTTCTTAACCTTAATAATTAATAAACCACAAAGATCACAAAGAAAAAACCAAAGAGCTCAGAATAATATATTTATCCCGATTAGCGGGATTATCCCAAATAATTCATGGAATGTATTTGATTATTGGACATCCCGCTTAGCGGGATTGGTTTTATAAAAATTTCTGCTACAATCAACCCCAAATCCAGAAGCTTTGGGAGGGATGTCACCATGGTGTCGTCCTGTCCCGCTTAGCGGGACTCAGGATCTGGTTTTACAATTATTTCAGTAATATTAATATCTTGGCTATATAATAACAGAATTTATGAATAAATAAGGTTAAATAAAATTACTCGTTTATAGAAATTCTACAAAAAATGCAGGAAAAGACATAATCAGGAAAGCTGTTTTCCATTCTTATATTTTACGAACATGTCATCTAATGAGAATGCAAATGCTCATAAATCGTTTGCGCAAGTTCTTCGCTGATGTTTTTTACATTGGCAATTGTTTCCGGAGCGGCGTTTCGAAGTCGCGTTAGTGAACCGAAGTATTTGAGGAGAGCCTTCCGTCTTTCGGGACCGATTCCGGTTATGCTGTCGAGTTCTGAAGTGATGGTTCGTTTTTTCCTCTGTTTACGGTGGTGCATTAATGCAAAGCGGTGCGCCTCATCCCTTATCCGCTGGAGCAGCCTCAGTCCGGCAGAAGTCCGCGGAATGTTCTGAGGCTCGGATATTCCGGGCACAAAGACTTCGTCAAGGCGTTTTGCGAGACCAATTGCGGGGATACCGGTAATGCCAAGCTTCTTTAATGAGGCAACTGCCGAAGAAAGCTGTCCCTTTCCCCCGTCTATGAGGATAAGCCCGGGCATTTCTGCATTCTCGGCTTTCAAACGTGCATAGCGCCGCTCCACAGCCTCTGCGATCATGGCAAAATCGTCCGGCGTGTCTTTTGATTTTATTTTGAAAACGCGGTAGGATTTTTTCTGCGGAACGCCGTTATGAAATGATACCATAGAAGCAACCGCATCCTTCCCCTGAACGTCAGAAATATCAAATGCCTCGATTGTTAGCGGTAAAGCATCGAGATTCAGGTCTTTTTGCAAAGCCTGTATGGAATATGCAACATAATCCTTTTTCTGCCGGTGCTGCAGCAGCAATTCCTTGAGCAGGAGTTCCGCATTTTTCAGACACATCTGTGTTAATTTGGCTTTTTCTCCTTTTTGCGGCACTGAAATCTTCACCGTTCCATCACGCACATCACTCAGCCATTCACATATCGCCTGCCGGTCGTTAACATCGTGTGAAATAAATATTTCCGGCGGAATATATTCCTCATTGATATAAACCTGCATGAGAAAGCTCTGTAAAATATCTTCCTTAGTTTTACCACCAATGCCATCGAGGGGATGATGACGCCGCCCGATTATTTTTCCTTCCCGTTCCTGGAACAAAACTCCGCAGGCAACATTATCTTCTGCCGCAACTGCGATAATATCCCTGTCTACCGGTTTGACATCAATCCCGAGTCCCGAGAAATCGGGATCCCGAGTACTCGGTGATACTCGGGACTTTGCATGAAAATTATCTATTTGGCGAAGTCTGTCGCGGTATGTGGCTGCAATCTCAAACCGGCGCTTCCGTGCCGCTTCTTCCATCTTCCGGGTGAGTATCGAGATTAAATTTTTTGTATGCCCCCGCAAAAAATCGCGTATCTGGCTGACCATTTCGTTGTATTCCTCCCCGGAAACGAGTCCTTCACAAGGACCTCCACAACGCTTTATATGGTAGTCGAGACACAGCTTGACCTTTCTTTTTGCAATCGTTTCCGGCGTCAGTTTAAACTGGCAGCTTCGCACCGGAAAAATTTTGCGTAACGTCCATAATAACGAGCGCATGACCTTTGCTTCGGTGTACGGTCCAAAATATGTACTGCCGTCGTTTGCTTTTTTGCGGGTGTGATAAACCTGCGGGAAATCTTCATTGGTAATCTTGATATAGGGATAGCTTTTGTCATCTTTCAGGTTGACATTATAGCGCGGTCGGTACAGTTTGACGAGATTTGCTTCGAGAATTAGCGCTTCTTTTTCCGTATCGGTAACAATATATTCAACGTCTCTGATTTTTTTTACAAGTACATGGGTTTTAATAAATTTTGGTATGGAGTTCTGAAAATAAGACCGCACCCTGTTTCTCAGCGCCTTAGCCTTGCCGATATAAAGAATATCTGCTGACGCATCGCGAAAAAGATATATCCCCGGTTTGCGGGGTATATGTACTAATTTCTCCTTAATATTTTCCGGGATTTGACTATTCATTAAAATTATTTTTTACCCGTTCCTTAAAAGCTCTTAGTAAATAATTGTAGAGACGGTCGTAATCCAAATTAGTGATGAGTTCGCCATCTTCAGCAACCGAGATTTCTCCCGTTTCTTCAGAGACCACGAGTACAACTGCATCAGATTCCTCGGAAATACCCAGGGCGGCTCTATGTCTTGTACCCAATTCAGTACCAATATGGGGGTTTTGTGTAAGCGGCAGCAAACACTTAGCCGCTTCAATCGTATCCTGTGTAATTATGACCGCCCCATCATGGAGGACTGACTTCGGAGAAAATATCGAGACTAAAAGTGCATCACTCACTTTCGCCTGAATAGAGACACCGGATTCAATAATTCCCTTAAGACCTGTTTTACGAATGAGCACTATCAATGCTCCATATCGCATTCGCGAGCATTCTTCGACCGCCTTCGCCACCTGCAGCAATACTGGAGTCTGTGCCAGCGAAGCAAAAGCACGACCTAACCGGCTCTGCCCAACAACCATCAAAAGCCGGCGCAGTTCCGGCTGAAATAAAATCACAAACGCAATAACCCAGACTGTCTGGATATTCTTAATAATCCAGGACATACCACTCATGTTCAGGCCCTGAACTATAAACGAAGCCAGTAATATTACTATAAGCCCTGCTATCATCTGGCTGCCGCGCGTACCGCGCATGACCTGATATAATTTGTAAAAAATAAAGGAAACAAGTAAAATATCTAGGACGTCTATAATCGACACTCTGAGAAATGGAATAAACGGAATTTCCATAGGTGACCATCCTGTCCCGAAGTTTCGGGATTAACTAACAAATTCCGGTTTCGTACTATTAATTATTGCATCGGTAAGACGGGCGACACGAACCATCTCTTTTACATCGTGCACTCTGACGATATGCGCACCACGCACAATAGACAACGCCACAGCCGCAGCGGTTCCTTCCAATCGATTCTTTACATCCAGATTCAATATATTTCCAATAAATGACTTCCGTGATGGACCAATCAAAATAGGTTTATTCAAATGAGCAAAAACATGGAGGTTGTTAATTAATATCAAGTTATGTTCGGTATTTTTGCCAAATCCTATTCCTGGGTCGAGAAGTATATTGTCCTCTGAAATTCCTGCTTGAGTGAGCGAGGCAATCCGTTCCTCAAAATAGTTGTAAACGTCTTTAACGACATCATCATAAACCGGATTTAATTGCATATTTTTTGGTTTTCCAAGAATATGCATCACAACCACAGGAACATCATTTTCAGCGGCAACATTCGGCATATTTCGATCAAATCGCAGACCGCTTATGTCATTGATAATATCAGCACCAGCCTCAATTGCTTCTCGTGCTACCCGTGTTTTGCAGGTATCGATTGAAATCCAGACAGAGCTCTCTTTGCGAAGCATTTCAACCACCGGCAGTACTCTATCCAGTTCTTTGCTTTCAGGTACAGGGTTAGAACCCGGACGCGTTGACTCGCCACCAATATCTATAATATCCGCGCCCTCTTCAACCATCTGTAATGCCCTGTCAACGGCTTCATCCGGGGATTTAAATTGCCCACCGTCTGAAAATGAATCCGGCGTACAATTTATTGCACCCATTATTATGGTGCGTTCGCCCAATGATAAGACTTTATCACCGTGCGTAAGGGTAAATTTTATATGGGCGGACATACATAAAAAATGGTAATAATATTCCCTGCAATACAAAAAATGCCAACTTTAAGCGGAAGTCGGCATCATATAAAACAACTATACATTTCCTGCATCAAACCCTGTTCATTAATCATCTCCGCCAGATGCGGATCAGCCTGTGGCTGAAAACAAATTGCGAATTCTCCTGTCAATTATTTTTCCGCCAGATGCGGATCAGCCTATGGTTGACTGAAATTGATTTTTTTATCCTTGGGCAACTGCAGATGATTTGTTTTCTTTGTTTTTCTTCGTTCGAACAGATTTTCTATTATTGTCCCGGGAGTTCACCGCTTCATTTTTTACTTCTGATTTCGCAGTTTTACCGCCAATTTTACTCTTAATCTTATTACTCCGTGACCGTGTGCTCTTCGTCAGTTTTTTCCCGTTTACAATTTCTTCAATTTGAACGCTGTCAAGGATTTCATATTTTAGCAATTTTTCAGCCATTCTGTGCAAGACATCAATGTTTTCGGCGAGCATTTTTTCAGCCTGCGCTTCTGCCTGAAGCACGATATTTTTAACTTCTTCGTCTATTATCTGTGCAGTTTGTTCACTGAAACTGCGCTGCGTGGCTATCTCACGACCAATAAATATTTCTTCAGTTTCTTTTTTACCAAAGGTGAGCGGACCCAATTTCTTGCTCATACCCCATTCACATACCATCTTTCTCGCCAGATTTGTAGCTTGTTCGATATCGTTGCCCGCTCCTGTTGTAAACGTATTAAATACAAGTTTTTCAGCTGCTCTACCTCCCATCATTTTAACTAAAAGCGCCTCACAGTAGCTTTTTGAGTAGGTATGTCGTTCGTCTATTGGCAGGGAGGTGGTAACTCCAAGGGCTCTTCCTCTTGGGATTATGGTTACCTTGTGAATGGGGTCGCTCCCGGGTGTATACAACGAAGCCAGAACATGCCCAGATTCATGGTAAGCAGTGCTGCGTTTTTCCTCATCGCTGATTATTAATGTTTTCCGCTCCATACCCATCATAACTTTATCCTTCGCCTGTTCGAAATCATCCATGTCAACACTTTTCTTATTGAGGCGTGCTGCAAGAAGGGCTGCTTCGTTTACGATGTTTGCCAGGTCGGCGCCGGACAAACCGGGTGTGCCTTTGGCTAATGTTCCCAGATTAACTTTAGCACTAAGACGAATTTTTTTAGTATGAACTTTTAGTATACCTTCTCTCCCCCGAACATCGGGTCTATCAACTACAATCTGTCTGTCAAATCTCCCCGGGCGCAATAGAGCAGTGTCTAACACATCCGGTCTATTAGTAGCGGCAAGTAATATCACCCCTTCATTATGTTCAAAACCATCCATTTCGACCAATAATTGGTTCAAGGTCTGTTCCCGTTCATCGTGACCGCCTCCTAATCCCGCACCACGCGTACGTCCGACAGCATCAATTTCATCTATAAATATTATGCACGGGGCGTTCTTTTTACCCTGCTCAAAGAGGTCCCGAACACGGGAAGCGCCGACACCTACAAACATTTCAACAAACTCGGCTCCGCTGATACTGAAAAACGGCACACCTGCTTCACCCGCTACTGCACGTGCAAGAAGCGTCTTGCCGGTCCCGGGAGGACCCACCACAAGAGCGCCCTTGGGTATTTTACCGCCAAGTTTTTGAAATTTTTCCGGTGCTTTTAAGAATTCGATAATCTCTTGAAGTTCGACTTTTGCTTCATCGGCGCCGGCAACATCATCAAAAGTTATCTTCGGTTTATTTTCCGTTAGCAGTTTTGCTTTACTTTTTCCAAACGAAAAAATACCTTTCGCACCGCCGGACTGCATTCTTCGAAAGAAATAAAACATGATCAATATGAAAATAAGCCACGGGAATATCGAAATTAAAATAGTCGACCAAACGAACTCTTTTTGCCCGAATGTATATTTAACTCCTTGCTTATTCCACTCCTCCATATCTTTCTCATAGCTCTCCGGAAGTATCACTATAAACTTCTTCTTTATCGTAATTGATGGTTTGTTGTCTCGTTCAATCGTCCAATTATAGTACTCTGGAAACAACTCTCCCCTAAAATCTCTCTCAATTATTTCAGCGGATTTAATTTTTCTATTTTCAAGTAAATAGCGATATTCTGTATAGTCAATTTCACGTTCATCTTCAAGCTGAATGGATTTTGTTAACTGATAAAAGAACAACAAGCCAAGAAAAAATAAAATCCAAACCACGGCTGTACGTCCCCCTTTGCCCCACTGAAAATCTTTATTTTTATTCGGTGATCTCCGCGGCCGCTTCCCGCTATCCCGCTTAGCGGGACGGAATTTTATGCTCCCTTTTGGTGATTTCTCACTACGAGATTTGTCTTTTTCTTTGCTTTTATTCATGAGATACAATTATCCTTCCATAAAATCAATCCCGAGTACTCGGGATAAATTTCCACTATTAAACTTCAGTGTATTTTAATCCAACAATCTCTTTTGTATTTTTTGTTACTTTAACCCGGTCGTCAATTCTCAAACCGCACACCCATACAATTTTTTTCTGATCCACAAGAATCGGGCGCTGTTTCTTTATATGCATCGGAATTTTCACATCTGTAAAAAAATCGCTTAACTTCTTTGATTGCTGCATACCTAACGGTTTAAATCTATCCCCCTGCTTCCAGGTACGAAGCACCAACGGCTCGACAAGTTTTCGTCTATCTATGATTTCATCCCACCGTTTATATGTCTGTTTGTATTCCGATATCGAATGATTTGCAGCATCTAACTCAATCCCGAGTACTCGGGATTGAAAATGAAAATTATCTTCATCAAAGGAATATTTCCTGCCTATTTCGACAAACTGTTCAAACGACGGGTTCTGCTCACGGTATATCGTTACATAATTTTTATCTTTATATACATAAAGCCCATTAAATATATACATGTATTTGCGCTTAAATGTTCCATTAATAAATTCTAACACACTAAGCGCATACAGAAAATTCAGGGAATTGCCGGTCTCCCCTAATTTTTTAAAACACTCGGATAAGACAGATTGCTGCAATATCTTAAAATAACCTTTGAAAGAAGCAATATCAAGAATAATTTTGTCTTTTTCACGGGTAACGGCAGAAGAATCAAACGCCTGAACTGTTAAATCGTCTATTAATTCATAAACATTTTGAAAGCGCTGACCATGATTCAACAAAATCCGGTCAAGATTCGTGCCTAATTCCTTCCGCAAATAAGGTAATATCTCTAACCTGATTTGATTTCTCAGGTATCCGGTTTTTATGTTAGAAGAATCTTCAAAATAGCAAATGCCTTTCGAATCCGCATACTTTGTAATTTCCGAACGCCTTGCCCAAAGCAGCGGTCTTATATAACTCTCCCGTTTTACAGGTATTCCCCGCATACCTTTTATTCCACTGCCCTGCAAAAACCGCATTAAAACTGTTTCTGCTTGATCATCGTAATTATGTCCGGTCGCTATTTTATCTGCGTCATACTTCTCTGCGGACTTTTGAAAAAAATCATAGCGCAAAAATCGTGCGCTTACCTGTGTCGATAAACCCCGTTCTTTAGCCGCACCCAGTACGTCTCCGGTACCGATTTCTAACGGTATTCCGTAGTTTACGCCGGTCTTTTTGATAAATTTTTCTTCATCCTCCGATTCATCACCACGAAGGCGGTGGTTAAAATAAGCAAGTATTAGTTTTATTGCGAATTCTTTTTTGAATACATGCAGAAGATGCAGCAAAACGGAAGAATCAATACCGCCCGAATAGGCGACAAGAACAGTATCTCCCTTATTGATCAAGGACTCCTTTTGAATAAAATCAAAAAACGCCGCCTCAAATGCGTCCGGGTCACCACTATTTTGTGTTTTATTCCGCATCAGGAATTATTACTATTTTTGGCTGATATGTTCTATAAATGAAATATGTACTATATAATATTAACAATATACGGATATTACAGCCAAAAATCAAACTGCAAAAACAAAATGCTAAATAAAACTTAACTTATCTATTAATTCTTCAATTTGCAGGTTTTTTCTGTTGATTTTGATTATTTTTCTTTTTATTTACCGATATAACAATTATGAGTTTACCAATGTTAGCCCAACCCGACTTATTCAAATAAGATAATACTAAACCGCCAGAGAGAAAATTAAATAGAGCCCCAGCCGAATCCGAATCCTGCACTATTGAGAATTTCGAAAACAGCGATGCATGACGGGTATTAAATGTCACACCGGAAGAAGAAAATATACTTAAAAACATAATTATAGAGGAGATACCGATTAAAGAGGATTGGATAACTATTTTAAAGGCGATCAGGAAAGCATAAGATTTGAATAAAAAGGAGAAGTATAATCATGAAACGATTAATTATTTTAATATTTTTATTTTTCCCTTACGGTTCATTTGCACAAGATATACAGGAAGAACTTGATTCAAGAATAAAATCCCTTAAAGAAATTGACGGATTTAATATTTTGATAGAAAAACTAAATCCTGATATAGAACAACGCGGCTTATTAACAGAAGAACAGATAAAAGTTGATATAGAACCAAAATTAAAGCTATTAGGAATAAAAATATTAACAAAAGAAGAAAAATATTCTACAATTGGTTTCCCGACTTTATATATTAACGTAGATTGTACTCAATTAGAAAAAACAGGGGAATTTATATATAATATTTCCATAGAAGTTCTGCAACAGGTTACTGTGGTTTTCAATCGGATTATTGTACATGATGCAGTTACTTGGAATGCCGGACTATTTGGAATTTCTTCAGATATTGGAAAAATACGCAAAGATTTAAAAGATGGAATCGATTTTTTCTGCAACGACTACCTCAAAGCAAATCCGAAAAAACAATAACCAAACCCCAAAACCCCGCATCTGGTCAGGGAGTATGAAGACCAAATTAGGATGTTTGGCTATCCAGCCTGTAATCCTGGGAAGACCGGTAAAGCCACCCAAAGTTATAGCGGAACCGCCTGCGATGGTTATCTTGATGAACTGCCGTCTGGAAATACGTGAAATGAGGAACTACTCTTTTCTTAGTCTTTTAATTAAATTTAAATTTAGAAAATTATTATTCCATTAAAACGAGTGATAATTCATTCATCCGCTTAGAATTCTTTACACCTCAAAATTCTCCCATTTAACGTTGACTCTTTCCATGAGCTTTTTGAAGCGGTTCTCGCCGCGGATGTTTTCGAGGAAGGGGTCATATTCAATGAGAAACAGGTAATTGACAAAACCGTGATATACAGTATTTTACAACTAATTATTATGAAGAGCATTAAATAGTTTACATTTTGGAGAAGTCGAATGTGAAGAACTCTGTTGGTGATCCCGCTAAGCGGGACCAACAGAGAACTTGAAATGCAAACAATTTTATGACCCGAGTAGTAGATGCTCTGATATATTGATATTCTTTAAACCAAAGTTACCCAATAAAAAATAAGATAACCTATAATATTACAATAAGTTATGTTCGTATTTCATTTCACGGTACTGGGAACAATTTAAGTAGTTCAAATACCCGTGATTGCAGAAGTGTTGGTTCGGTGATGCGTTCGAACCCCTGCTCTACATTCTAAGCTTTTACTTTGCAATAATTTTTACACTGAGTGCTCAATCCTTTCAACAATGTGTCAAAACTTTGAACAGGAAGCCCATCGGTTGTTTGACGTTTGTTTTTCTTTCTCTTTGCTGATAAAGAGGGTTCGTGCGGCGCTACCGGATTACGGGAGGTGCGATTATCATCAATTTATTGCGACGAAGAAAAAAGCAAATGTTGAAGTAGAAGTGGTTTAATCTATTAACCTTTTTAATTAAAGCAATTTATAACCAAAGACTGAATATTTTTTCTACTTGCATGATAACTGTTTTATGGTTTATCATTGTTCTTTAAAATATAGCCCATACTTTTCAATTGCCAGCACGCAATAAATTTCCACAGATTAATGTACCAATCTTCACTGAGGTGAAAGCTGTCTTGCCCAGATATTCCGGAACCGGACAAGGTTGCCGTGATTCTGCAGACCAATTGGCATTTTGTCGGCGTGCGCTTCATATTTGGGGACCTTTTTAAATACAGTAGCTCCCACAATTTCGAAATGGTCCTGCACAAGTATGCCGTTATGGAACACGGTAACTACTGCGGGTTTAACAACCTTACCGTCTTTGAAAACAGGGCGATGGAAGATAATATCATAACTTTGCCATTCTCCTGGAGCCCGTGAAGCGTTAACTAATGGCGGGTTTTGACCGTATACCGAGGCTGCCATACCAGCCGGATAGGTCTTGTTGTCATAAGAGTCAAGTACCTGAATCTCGTACCGGTTCATCAGAAAAACACCGCTGTTGCCTCGCCCCTGACCTTTGCCGGTTATTTGCGCTGGCGCTGCCCACTCAACATGCAGCTGACATGAGCCGAATTCCTGTTTTGTACGGATTCCTCCCGCATCTTTGACCACTTCCATATACCCGTTTTCGACTTTCCATTTTGCCGGATTACCTTTGTCGTCGACCCATTGAGACATGTCCTTACCATCAAAGAGGATAATCGCATCCGACGGCGCTTTTGCCACCATTTCCGGTGTAATCGCTAAAGGAGGCGTCACGACGGGAGGCTGCGGCTGGTGCTCATCATACATAGCCTCAAGGTCGTAAGGCTTGGGAACGTACACAGTGTCAGTTTCACCGGCAGTACAGCTAATCAAGGCTGCTAAAAACATTACGGAAATTCCTATCCGGATTAATTTTACTTTCATGATTGCTCCATATATTATACCAAAGATACTGCTTTCCAAAATTATGTTTTTTCATTGCAAGATTGAGAATCATTCACATGTTAGACAGTAGACGTTTTACAGCTATTAATTCCCGTATAAAGCCGAATGAATTTCTTGTTAGCGACAATCTGCTGTCCAGATCTACCGTCCATTCGACGGGAAATTCTTTAATGCGGTAACCTTGTTTTTGGGCGCGCACAATTATTTCTATTTCAAATAAAAATCCATCTGTAACACATTGTTCATATAATTTCCGCGCTGCGTCTCCTTTATAAACTTTAAATCCGCATTGTGTATCCGTTAATTCAGAAGGCACATGTAGCCAGTGAATAAATATCCATCTGAACACCTTTGAAATTAATCGCCTTAACCATGGTTGTTGTCTTATTATTTTACTATCCTCAAGTTTCCTTGATCCATGTGCAATATCAAAATCCCCGCTTTTGAGTATTTTTAAACCGGTTAAAACATAATCATAGGGTACGCAAAGACCGCTGTCGGCAAATAGTATATAATCGCCTTTTGCGGATTTCATACCGGTACGAACAGCATACCCTTTACCGCGATGAGGTTCATAACGAATAACTCGCAGTGATATGTGGGGGGATATTTCAACAGTTTTTGCAGCTTCGGCTGTATCATCTTTACTGCCGTCATCGACAACGAAGATCTCTCCTTGAAAATTATTTCTTACAATAAATTCTTCGGCTGCTTTAATATCCCGCCCAATTTTTTTGCTTTCATTAAATGCGGGTACGATAATAGAGATATTCATGAAAAAAAATGTTGTATTAAAAGAGACTGCAGCATAATTATTTTTTTACAATTTCAAATAGAGATTGCTTCGCTTCGCTCGTCACAGGGTGATCCCTTCGGGGCAATGACGATTTTTTTGATTGTCTTTGCCCCATAGGGATGGCTTCGCCACGAGGAGTCCCGGAGTTCTCAATCAGCAGACCATTTCGTGGCAGGACGACGAAGCAATCTCGCTTTAATTATGCAACATTCTCAAATTAAATATATATTTTAAATAACTAATGATTTCACGTTTAATAATTGAATGATAATAATAGATGGTCAATATCTATTTAGTAACGTATTTATATGCTGCCTCAAGGGTACTTTCAATATTAGATCTATTTAAGCAAATAGAACAAGTTTCTATTATATCAGGATTACAAAAAACACGAACTTTACCTACCGACTTTAGAAAATTTTTTGATAGTGTTGTCCATATAATCGAATCTTCCATTTGAACGCTTCTATCATGAGTAGATTTTAAAGGACCATAAATTCTTGATTCAGTCAAATAATGTAAATCAACAGAACTTCCTTTCCTTTCACCAGGGATATCAACAAGAAATAATATTTCTCCTTTATTTGAGCGACCTACAATCACATCTGTTTTGTTTTTTGATAAGATTGTGGAAGTTCTTTCCTCTTCGGGTATTGTATCAATGATCCTAATTAACTTGTTTTGTATTTCATTTTGAAATATTATCCACTCTTGCCAATAATAATTCTTTCGTAGGTCTGCTAATTTATCCCATAAACTTGGATTTTTGCGTTCACTAATTACTAGCAGCCTTTTAAAGATATTTCTTTTACATATCATTTCTATAAGTCTTTTACCAGCATCGGTAGTCTTTTCATATATCCATAATAATGTTAGGTAATCATTTAAAGATAATTGAGGTGCTTCTAATAAAGCGTTTATTCTCTTTTTTTTAAATAATTCTGCTTGTTCAGGTTTTCCTTTGATTGTACGAGAAAATGTTAAAGTTTCATTTAAAAATTCAAGCTGAAATTCTTTATATTCTCTACTTCTTCTGTCAACCTTTGGTATTGCTTCCCAAACAGCACGATGTAACATACTTTTCACACTTCTTGAAGAATGATGCCAATACACCGATCCAAACATTGCATATCGGGCAAATGCAACAGCTTCAGCCGGTATTTTCCCTTTTTCGTGTATACCTAAAGCTACATACGTTCTAATGTCTTGTGGTTTAAATACTACTGTAAGACATTTTAAGAGTCTTTCGAAATCAATACATCTCCCATATGGTACATTCAAATTATTAGAATCACGAATTAAATAATCCATTTTATCTGCATCTATAGGACCATTTATTAGTGTATGAAGTAATCGAGTTCTTAATGGATTGTCTAAATTAGTTGGATCCGTTGATAGTAATTCTGCAACATCTTTTGAATCAACTCCCCAATCTTTTTTCATAGTTTTATTCAATAAAATACTTTCACTGTTATCAGTATTTGTGAGTAATTTTATACTGAAATCTCTATGAGAAAAAAGTTTGGCATCTGCTTCTTCCAAATCGTGAGCTAATGGGTATTGGCCTATATCATGACAAAGAGCAGCTAGAAGTATCAATTTAATGTGATACTCAGACATTATTTGTTTAAATAATGGATTAATGGGATCATTCCATAGGGAGTCACAATAACGCGCAACAGTAGCATATACACCAAGAATATGTTCGAGTCTGGAATGAGTAGCAGTTGGAAATACTTGTACAATAAGCCCTAACTGACTAATACTAGCGAACCGTCGCAGATAAGGTGAAGATAGAATGTTCGCCACTCTCTTTGTAAATGAACTTGGAGCAGGGCTCGAAACTTGAATTGTTCTCGGAAAATGGGGATTTAATTCAGGAATTTGTTTGTATATTGAATATTCTCCCGTAAGTTTTTTTATGTCTATTAAGACCTCCTCAGCAGAAGAATATTTGATTTCATTAAAAGAAGTTTTTGGTAAACCTAAAGCACATTCATCATCTTCATTGTAGCTATCAAGCATTCTACATGCCATTAACTCCAAATATTGTCTATAATATAATGGTATAAGTTTATATTCAGCTATATCATATTTTTTCAGAATCCTTAATACGTTTTTACCTAACGCATAAATATCGAAAATCTCTTCTAATTTTGACCTAGGCATCTCAGTTCTTGCTCTATTTGGATCTGTTTCATATTCTTCTACTAATAAAGACCGCAATTTAGGATGTGCAAAATCTCGTGTAAAAGTTATTGAAGTATATTCTTCTCTTTCAGGAATTAAAAGACGCGCTGAACCAAGATCAGTTATTTTTGCTCTTTCATCAGGTGCAACTAAAAAATTTTCAAGTTTTATATCCCCATGTAAAATTTTACAATGATGTAAATAATTTAATCCTTCAACACACTGCTGTATTATTTTTGTTATACTAATATGATTAGGTTTATAATTCTCAATGTAGTCCAATGCATCAACTGCTCCTTCAATATATTCCATAATGTAATAAGGCCATTCCTTATCGAATTTATTGACAACGCCCTGATAAAATATAGAGACTATGTTTGGATGAGAAGATTCTCTTAGACGAGAAATTTCACTTGCAATAATTTTTGTTAATAATATTTCTTTTTCAGCAACTGGTCGAGCACATTTTAATGCTTGGTAAACATTTAGATTTTCATCACACACTTTTATTACAATTCCCGTTCCACCAATTTTTATAGGAGATTTTATTTTATATCTAGATTTTATATTTGATTCCACCTCGGAAAGTATTTCCAAAACTTTATCTTTTTCTTGTTCCCAATATTTTTCCCCATCTCTTATTTCTTTGTATTTCTCTTCAAGTAAATTAATGAAGTTTTTATCAATTGACATCTTATATCTCCAATATTTAAAATAATATAGGTTTAATTTCTAATGATATCATGATAAAGAATATATTATCGAACCAAAAATATATTTGGGTACAAATACGTTCATTCAAGATGTTTAAACTCCCCAAAACGTAAAATTTTCTCTTTATTCTCAGTTTCCTTCATAATGATTATAGCCTGGATATCGTCATTATTTAAACAGTAGTCCTTAATCTCTTCCGGAGACATAATCATAAAAGCAGTTGAAAGGGCGTCGCTGGATGCAGCCGTTGTACTGATTGCCCATGCTGCATGTTTTCTATTGACCGGATATGCGGTTTGCGGATCGATGATGTGTTGCCCTTTACGAATTCCTGAACCGCTAATGGCACGATTTCGCAGATATAGATGTGTTATAATTTGATTAAAATCTTTTGGATTTCTTAATGTCACATGCCATCCTCTTTCCCCGGACGGCGCCCCAAAAGCCAAAACTGAACTGGTTCCCCCATGAATTAACGCAGAAGTAATATCCCAGTCATCTAAAACCTTTGCCATACAATCAACAGCATACCCTTTGCCAAAACCACCTAAATCTATACACATATTGCCTGATCTTAACGTTACCGTAAGCTGGTTTTTGTCCAAATGTACATGGTGCATTCCCGTACTTTCGCGGGCACGGATTAAATCCTGTTT
>Ga0114930_10002194_pt1 | contig 17791 bp, 18 predicted proteins | sample AnhtaG_FD_87300 | JGI IMG/M metagenome (GOLD analysis project Ga0114930, IMG submission 87300) | Deep subsurface microbial communities from Anholt, Denmark to uncover new lineages of life (NeLLi) - Anholt_01485 metaG | ecosystem: Environmental > Aquatic > Marine > Oceanic > Sediment | place... | reverse complement strand
TCAAGATTAAAGTAATCAGAAAAATGTTCAGTAATATATTCAGTTATTTGTCGTTTTTTATAGCCCACAATGAAGGCAATTTCCGTATTTTTTGGGAACGTTCTTTTTAGCTTAATCAATATGTGGTCGATGAGCCTGTTTCCTGCAATTTTAAGGAAAGCTTTAGGTTTTGAATAGGTAAATGGTTGAAGTCTTTTTCCTACGCCTGCGATTGGACAAACTAATTTCAAATTAAAATCAACTCTCTAATATGTCTCTTAAGATATTGTAATATTCTGCGTCTTTTAATTTTTCTTTAACGATAATTTTTAGCTTTCGTAAATAATAATTATCTGAGTTAGTTCGCTTCATACCTCTCAGCTTTTTATTCAATGCAATCCGCGTCTTTTCATCTAAAAATTTGACAGGAATAGATTTATAGCTATTAATCAAGGGCTCTTTTCCATTATTAACACTTGCTTTGTTCTGGAAATTTATGCTTATATCAACCATAGAGTATAGATTCTCTACCCAAGTTTGAATTCTTTCAATGTCTCCTTTTATATATGCTCGATTATCCAACCAATCTTTAAACTCTAAAACTTTGGTTAAAAAGCCCTTTCTACTCTCGTCAAAACTACTAGTAATTTCGTCTTTTTTTACTAATTCGCGGATTTTTTGTTTACTTAGATCATTTTTTTCTTCATTTGATAAGCTGCTATAAATTTCATTTCTTTTTTTTTTCTTTTCTTTGGTTTCTTCGTCATCCAGCCACTTATCCATTGACATAATCTTAATAAAAATAATTATTTAGTTCAATCTTTTATATATCTATTAAATTATTAATATAAGGTAAAATTCTCATTAAAAATCTTAGAGAGATAGCTTAATATTCCTTCAAGTGATTTATATATCTAGAATGAAAGTAAGGGGAATCATATTTGACTTTGGTTTTACACTATTTCATTTTAAAAACGTCTCAATGAAAAAATACTTTGATTGTTTTAGGAGGGGAATGTCAAAATCTATTAATGTTCTCAAGCAAGAGAAAATAATAGAAGACAAGGGCCAAATGACGGAAGATTTCATGAAAATTTTCAACAAAAAGAGAGCTACCTATTTTAAACAAGCAATGAAAACAAAAGATGAATTCCCCACTACTTTATTGTTTAAGACGACATTGGACCTGTTAAAAGAAAAAGGCTATGAAATTCAAGAAGAGAAAATAAAAAACAATTTTTTAGAAAAACTTGCGGAGTTGTATCATTCCTGTGAAGAAGAAGAATGGAAACCCGATGAAAAAACAAAATTTACTTTAGAAACTTTATCTAAAATATCAAACTTAAAAATTGGGCTTATATCCAATCATCCAAATCATAAAACTATTAAAAATTTACTTAGAGATAATGAAATGAACGATTATTTTGATGTTATTGTGACTTCTGCTAAGTTTGGCAAAAGAAAGCCAAATTCTGACATTTTTTTTCATACTCTAAAGAGAATGGGATTAACGAAAAACGATGCAGAATATTGTATAATGGTAGGTGATGAGGCTGCTGATATAGTCGGTGCCAATAGAGTAGGTATGCAAATTATCTTAAAAGAGAGAGATTATGAGTTCCCTTATGAAAAAGAAATTAATATTCCTAATTTAACAAGAATTAAATCAATAGAAGAAGTTTTACAATACATAGATTAGAGATTTAGTAGCCCAGAGGGGAATTATTCCTTCTATAAGAAGTTTTAAGAAGATTGAACCCCTGATCACTTGCTTCGCAGGCAAGCGTCTTATCCACTCGACTACTGGGCTAATATTTTATTAATAATTGTTTAAATACTTTAAAGCTAAAATACTTTATTTCTCTATTAAGTATTAGAAAGATGAGTTAGAATTATCCAAGATTATATTTCTAATAATTCATCGAATTTTGTAATAGAAGAATATATCTAATTATCTTATTTACTTAGGATAATCAGGCTTACTAGATACTAATGTAGTGGTTTCCTCGACCCAGTTAGATAAATCATCGTCAACGCGAATATAAGCTACGATTTTATCCAGTTCTTGAAGTTTAGTAAATTTGCATTCTGCTACTAAGTCCCATCCGCCGTAAACAGGAGTTGTGTAAGTCACTGCCCAATCTTCCTCTGGATTATTCGATCTTAAATTTGTTAATCTTTTTACAACTTCCCATTCAGTTCCAATTACTTTTAGTCTAATGAGTATGTAACCACGATAATAGATCTTAAACACCAAATTTTTCTTTTTAATTAATTACAAACGCTACAATGTATTAATGCTAATATTCACCTTAATAATGATATATTTTTTCTGATAAGGTTTATTATTAATACTCAAATAGCTATAAAATAAAATTTCATACAATCATATTGATGATCTTTAGAGAGGTTTAAATAGTGGAAAATTCAGAAATAAAGCGACTATTATGGATTTATAGCCTTGAAAATTCAGTAAAATTTGGAGGTAAACCAAATGTAAAAGCCATTCTAGGAAAACTTATAGGGCAAAACCCAGAGTTCAAATCTCAAATAAAAGAAATAAAATTTATTCAAGATGAGATTGTCTTAGAAATCTCCAAATTAACTCTTCAAGAACAAGAAGCAAAGTTACTAGAGTTAAAGCCCGATGCTTTAGAGAAAAAAGTATCAAAGAAAGAAAAGAAAACACTACCAGAGTTGCCTAATGCTCAGAATTACGATAAAATAGTGATGCGCTTAGCACCATACCCAAGTGGAGCTTTACACATTGGAAACGCAAGGATGGTAGTCTTGAACAGCGAATATATCAAAAAATACAACGGAGACTTAATACTTTTCTTTGATGACACGATCGGAAGTCCAAAATCATTGAGAAATACTTCTAAAGCTAAATATGTGCTCCCAGAAGCTTATAAGTTAATAGAGGATGGCCTAAAGTGGTTAGGTATTACTTATTCAAAAGTTTATTACAAAAGTAAACGACTTGAAATTTATTATGAGTACTGCGAAAAACTTATTAAAGATAATCTTGCATATGTCTGTTTTTGTACCGCAGCAGAATTTAAAAATAAGTACAAAGATCGAAAATTAGATTGTCCACATAGAAATCACACCTTATCTTTTAACTTAAAAGAATGGGAGAATATGTTAAATGGGAAATATCATGAAACTGAAGTTGTTGTAAGGTTGAAAACTGGGATGAAGTATAAAGATCCCGCAATAAGAGATCAAATTATTATGAGAATATCCGAAGCTGAACACCCACGAGTAGGCACTAAATATTTGGTTTGGCCGATGTTGGAGTTTTCTTGGGCAATTGATGATTATCTTATTGGTGTTTCTCACATACTTAGAGGGTCCGATTTAGTTAAAGAGGATGTAATAGAAGATTTTATATGGGCCCATTTCGGATGGAAAAAGGCAGAATTTATCCACTATGGGCGCTTAAACTTTTCGGGTTTGAGTAAAAGTGAAGAAAATCTATTAAGTAAATCAAAAGCTCGAAATAATATAGCTAATGGCACCTATAGCGGCTGGGACGACCCTCGTACGTGGAGCCTTCAATCGTTAAAAATGAGAGGTATTGAACCAAAAGCTTTAAGAGATTCTCTATTAGACTTAGGATTATCAATTAATGCTATTAATTTTTCGGTAAACTGGTTGTATTCAAAGAATAAAGATATTATTGATGAACTTTCAAATAGATATTTCTTCGTAGAAGAACCAACAATAATTGAAATTAGCGATGTTCCATTTTCAGACTTCATAGCTGAGCCTTTGTTACAACCTACCAACCCACAAAAAGGAAGGAGAAAAATTAAAGTTGATGCTATAAACAATAAATTGTTGATTCTAATATCTCGAGCAGATATGGTTAAACTAAATGTCGATCAAATAATACGCCTAAAAGATCTTATAAACATTCAAATAACTTCTATAAGGGTAAACGATAGTAAAATTCAAGCTCGTTTCCACAGCTCTGATTTAAATCGGGATTATACTATAATACATTGGGTACCCAAAAAAGAAAATGTAAAAGTTTCGATCATAAAACCCGATGGAATAGTGTCTATGGGAAACGGAGAAAAAAGTCTTCAAAATATACCTTTGAATAAGCCCATCCAGTTCGAAAGATATGGATTTGTAAATCCCATTAAGTGGGAAAATCAGACACTGATTTGCTACTTTACACATTAAATTGACAATATTATTTTTTACGCATTATCCTTTTAAACCAGAAATAATAATAAACTATAACAAGTATATCTTGAAACCTTAATTTGTTGTAAGAATGAATGAGAAGGATAAAATAGACAATTCGAACGAAATTAAGCTAAGATGGTCGTATTGTCCTATATGTGGAACTAAAATCCCGGAAGTGAAGAATATTAAATTTTGCACCAAATGTGGTGTGGATTTAATCTACATCAATACCCATATGAGGATGCCTCCTCGTAAAAATACAATATCTTTAGGTCCTCGGACTTCGACTCCCTACCAACCTTACAGTTTCAGATCTCTTCGACCTCCAAGAAAGAGACTCTCACAAGAGGATCTCTCGAATCTGAAAGAAGAGAAGTTATGGGGTAGTTTCGCTTCTATAGGCATGACTGCGGCAGCTTTTCTCTTAATGAACTCTGTAGCAATTTTTGTAGTTGTCGTATTTGTTTTTTTTTCATTTAACTTAGATACTATATATGACATCTTAGCCAATCCGTATCTAATTATTTTTAGTTCTTTTATCGAGTTAATTTTGTTTATTGTTCCAATGTTATATATTGGTAAGTACCTAAAAAAACCAAATTTAAATAATCGATTGATCCTCTTAGGATTTACTGTTAAGGGTTTTAACAATAAAAGAATATTGAAAGAAATTCTTATAGGTATCGGTTTTGCGATTCTTGGAGTATTTTTAGTCTTTTGCGTGTCTTTTCTAATAGAGGTTATTCTAACAGCTATTTTTGGGTACGAAATAGTACATAATATTCTTGGGACTTCTGGTGAAGTGGATGTTCTCATTACATCTTCTGATGTGCTCACTATCTTTTGGTTAGTCATTATAATGATATTAATAATAGGAACATCAGAGGAGGTGCTTTTCAGAGGATTTTTACAAAAGGGACTAGTACGCAGTCTAGGTAAAAATTGGGGTATATTAATTACAGCATTAATATTTTCTTCAATTCATTTAATAGGAATATTCTTTTATCCAGAATCTTTGACTACCTTCTTAGTCTCATTGCTCCTCAACTTCTTTCCATTTTTCGCGATTTCTATTTTGCTTGGATTGCTGTATAACTGGAGGAAAGAAAATTTAATTGCAGTTATGATAACTCACGGCGTTTATAATGCGTTAACCATCATCATTTCATTTTTAGTATTCAGTTCTTTTTAACAAAAAACAAGAAATTCGATGAGTATATTAGAAAAATTTTATCAAAGAACCAAAGGTATCGAAGCTAAAATTGGTATTGGGCTAGGAGATTCAGAGGTTCATAATGATAAAATCTTAAAAGCGGCAATATCAGCTTTAGAACCAAGGTATAGTTCATTTTTTTTCTTTGGAAGCAGAAAATCAATAGATCATATCGCTAATAATAAACTCTTTAGCAAAAATAAAAAAATTATTACTTTGGTTGAATCAGATGAACCCACATCTGAAATTCTCAATTATCTTAAAACTAATCAAATTTCAAGTGTTGTGAGAGGAAATTTAGGTTCAACCAAATTCTTACAAGGACTTCAATCCATTCTAAAAATATTAGAAATAAATCGGTTAGCGCTGTTAGAAACTTTCACGGGGTATCAGTTTTTTTTCGGACCAGTAGGTATAGACGAATGTAATAATTTTGATAGCAAAATAGTATTCCTTAATAAAGCAATCAAGGAAATAAAAGCGTTAAATTTAGAACCAAAAGTAAGTATATTAAGCGGTGGAAGAATCGGTGATATGGGAAGAAACCCTAAGGTAGATAGTAGTATCGAAGAAGCTCAAAAAGTTGTAAGCTATTTTAGAGATAAATTTTCGTCCCTAATGATTGAACATTCAGAGATTTTAATTGAAAATGCGATCGCTAAAAAAACTAATTTAATCATCGCTCCTGATGGGATTACAGGAAACTTAATATATCGAACTTTGGTTCACTTGGGAGGAGGTAAAGCATATGGCGCGATTTACATGGATATTGATCGTGCAATTGTCGATACTTCCCGGGTAGGAGATATCTCTGAAATCAAAGGAGCCCTTGTTTTAGCTCATAGTCTAAGTTCTCGTTATTAATCTAATTCCACTATGAAATTGGCAATTTAAATATTGATTAACCGTACGATTAGTGTGTGAAATAGTGAACCAAGTAAGTATTTCTCTAGTAAATATAAAAAAAAAAAAATTTTAGGTTATTGTTCCAAGTAGAGTAGCTACAATAATTATGATACCGCCAATCAATACTCCAAAGAAGATGACGACTATACCAAGAATTCCCAAAAAAACGGGAGTGTAATGGATTGGTCTAATACCTAGCAATATCACAAGGATGGCTAAGAGAAGAGCAACTGCACCTCCAATTGCTCCCCACCCCCATATTGCTAATGAAACACCTGCTATTTTTAAAACTGCTTCTATTAAAACTATAATTCCACTCACGATTGCCGCTATACGCATTACTACATCGGTTTCTTGAACTTCACTCATGTTATAACACCATAATTTAAATGCTAATTAAATAAAAAATAGACTACTTCTCCTTAAATATTTATAGCCTATTCCTCTTAAACATTTAATATTTTTTAGATATATTGAATTTAAATGTAGTAAAAAAACAACAGCGGAGGTCTTAATATCTGTAAACCTTCGCTTAAAACTAAAATGGGAGAGGGGGGATTCGAACCCCCGGCCACTCGGCCCCCAGCCGAGTATCATACCAAGCTAGACCACCCTCCCTTCTAAAAAAGTATGTTCTTCTTATAATTTACACAGAAAAACTAGTCCAACTTAGATTTGTATAAATTAAAATCATAAATTCTATTTATTTTTAATGATCTCCGAAGTTCATAAAGGTAACCATATTATTAGAGTTATTTTAAATATAAAAATAGAAAAAAATAAAATTTATAATCTCATTAAGTATTTTCTTCATCGCGAAGTACTTGCTTCATTATTTTACCAGTAGGGGTCATAAGTAAATTATCTCGAAATTCGACATATTTTGGGACTTTGAAATCTGCTAGATTTTCTTTACAAAACTTTAATATTTCTTCGGTAGTCACAGATTTTCCTTCTTTTAAGACGATGAAAGCTTTGGGAAGTTCTCCATAAATTTTGTCTCGTACTCCTATAACTGTCGCCAACGAAACTGCAGGGTGTGAATAAAGTACTTCTTCGATTTCTCTCGGATAGATGTTTTCTCCACCTCGAATAATCATATCTTTTTTACGATCTGTTATGTAGAAAAATCCATCTTCGTCTATATGCCCGATATCGCCTGTATACAACCAGCCGTCTTTAAGAGTTTGTGCGTTCGCTTCTGGATTTTTGAAGTACTCTTTCATTACATTATCACCTTTAACAAGAATTTCACCTTTTGAGTTTGGGGGAAGATCATTGCCGTCACTATCTACAATTTTCATTTCATTACCTGGTAATGGTATACCTATACTCCCAATTTTTCGTCTATCTTCTGTATCTGTAGGTATTGGATTAACTGAAGATGCGCATGTGCCTTCTGTAAGGCCATATCCCTCAACAACCTTACATTTGAATGTTTCTTCAAATTCTCTGAATACTTCGACTGGTAACGGTGCCGCTCCACAAATTACAAATTCTAAGGAAGAAAGATCCAAATTTTCGTGAGGCATTTTAAGAAGGATTGAGAGTATAGTTGGAACCGCACTGAATGTGGAAGCTTTGTATTTCGCTACTGTTTCCCAGTGTGTTTGGGCCGAAAATCCTGGAGTCAAAATGCAACTCGCTCCAATTGTAAAAGGTGCCATTACGGTAACTATTTGAGCATTAACATGGAATAATGGCAAAATTAACATAAATTTGTAGTTTTCTTCAGCTTTCAGAAAATTTTTTATCATTTCAGCATTTCTTCTTATGTTGTAATGAGTTTGTAAAACACCTTTAGGAAAACCTGTTGTCCCTGACGTATAAAGAATAGCAGCAGGATCCTTTTTTTCATCAATTGCAACTAATGGGGGCGCACTCTTAGATGCTTTTTCCATTATTTCCCAATAATTTAAAGATCCTTCAATAGGTTCTCCAATGACAACTACATGTTCCACTTTTGGGAGTTCTTCTCTAATCTCTTTAATTACTTCCATAAATTTCGGAATTGTAACTATTATCCTTGATTCAGAATGATCCACTACAAATTTGACTTCCCGAGCCTTAAACAATGCATTTACAGGCCCAATAACCGCACCTATTTTAGGAATTCCTAAGTAGAGATAGACATACTCGGGCATGTTTGGTAGGTAAACGCTAACTTTATCTCCCTTTCTTATTCCGAGATCGTAAAGAAAATTCGCTACTTTATTAGTTAATTCATCTATTTGGGAGTAGGAAACAGTAATATCTTCCCAATACATAAAGGTTTTGTCTTTATATTTTTTTGCTTGATTATTGACTAATTCTCTTAGATTCATTTTGGTATCCTCTTTCGTTATAAAAATCATACATCTATTGATGAATAGGTCTGTATGAATTTAGTATTATTAAAAATTCCAAATTGTATTTATGTTTAATTATCCCTTTTTTCTAAAGCAATAATTTTTAAATTCTTTAGAGGTTTTTTATTCTTATAATTTTATTAAATTAAAACATTCTATTGCTAAATTATGCGCTCCAGAAAACCTTTTATCATTTTTTGGCCTCAATATTTCGATGCAAAAAGGAGTAGATCAAAGGGAAGGCGCATACCGAAGAAGTTTGCAATAGAAAAAATAATACCAAATGATATTTTAGAAGCTGCAAAGCACTTAGGCTATGAAGCCCATTTCGAGAACGGTTATCACTATCCTAGAACCTGGTGGGACGATCCTGGTAGAGTATCAATAGACACGAGGGGTAAGAAGAAATCCAAAGTCTTAATAGAAGTTGCAAAAGAAATAAAAAGAAATCAGTCAAAAAAATAAGAGAAAGAGAGAGAAAACCTTGCATGAATTCTCGTTTGCCTACAATATTTTTAAAGTTGCAGAAGCTACAGCTATAAAACATAACGCTAAGAAGATAACAGAAGTTCACCTCGAGATTGGTGAATTGACACTAATAGTGCCAGAACTTCTCAAACGTTCGTTTGAAATGGCTACAAGTGGTTCTATCGCAGAAGGTGCAGAATTAATCATCGAACAGCTTCCTGGTACAATAAAATGCCGAGATTGTGGAAAAAGCTCATCTGTCACCTTAAGCGAAGAAGCACACTTAACCGGTTTACAATTATTTCAGTGCAAACACTGTCAAAGTAAGAATACTGAAATTATTGACGGTAAGAAAGCCAACATAAAGAATATCAAAATACAAGAATAAGTTGCTTGATAGCAATTAAAAACATCTGAAATCGTAATTACTACTGATTCTTCAGATTGGTATATAGTAATAAAAAAAGATTATTCACTAATTAAGATACCATTTAAAATTCCGTGTTGACCTGGACGACTTGATATTCTTGCTAAACCCTTTTCCGTTTCCACTATTGCACCCTTAGTAAGAATATGGCGCCGATTTATATCTTTAGAAGCCGCATTACTTTCGAATTTTAGAATCTTAACTTTTGTGGTTTTATTAGTCGCAGGATCGGTAAGATTTATAAAATTCGATGAGAATAACTTAAGTTTGTAATTTCCTCCAATAGTACGCTGTTTCTTTTTCTTTTCTATCCCAATCTGAGTATTTATGGGCGGTCGTTCTAATTCTCTTTTTCGTTTCTTATGAAAATGCTTATATTTTTTTCCGGTATACTTTCGTTTGCTTCTTGCTTGACTTCTTGCCATGATTAAAGGACACTCATAGAATCGAATATGATATAATCGATAATTATCTATATCTTTAAAATTTTTGTGTTTAGGTTTAGGAGGTTATAATTTTTAAAAGTAAAATAGAAATAGGTAAAATTAATTTATTTAATATAATTAGTAAAAATCTTAAACTAATTCTAAAACATTTGTTGAATGGTTAAAAATGATGGAGAACAAATCTAATTTTCCAAACTTAGATGAAGATTCTGTAAAAAATATAATTAAATCGGGTACAACCACAGTAGGGATAATGGTAAAGGATGGCGTTGTAATCGGTACTGAATCTCAAGCTACTGCAGGATACACTGTAGCCACCAAAGAAGCTCAAAAATTATTTAAAATAAATGACTATACGGCGGCCACAATTAGTGGTGGAGTTGCAGATTGCCAATATGTTGTTAATCAACTACAAGCGCTATCAAGACTAAAACAAGTAGAGGACGATAAAGTACCCGATCCACAGTACATTGCAAGCATAACAAGGAATGTTTTGTTTAGCGGAAGATCATACTTCTTGTGTATGATGATCATAGGAGGTTTCTCACGAAAAGCTAATAACGGAATTCTCTATGGCGTTGATTTATTAGGAACTCTATATGAAGAAGAAAAATTCATTTCGTTTGGGTCAGGTTCCCCATTTTCACTAGGCGTTTTAGAAGCTGATTGGAAACCAAATTTGACTAAACCAGCCGGGATAAAGTTAATAGAAACAGCGATATCAAGCTCTAGAGAAAGAGATTCTGCTTCGGGATTCAACCTTCAAATATGCACGATTGATAAAACTGGTTTTAAACAAGTTCAATAAATTGTTAAAAATTTATATTAAATTTTCAGAACTGCTTACTATAAGTTTTATTTGTGTGAGTTTATTACTCAAATAAATGAACCCTTTCATTTCTTTGTTTTGGGAGTCTACGATGATCCAAATTAAGTGTGTGAATTTCTTTAAACCACTATTATGGTAATATTTCATGTTAAGTTTATCTGTGCTACTAGGAGTTGTTCCAGAAGGATGAGAGTGAAGTATTGCTATTAATTTCAGGTTTTCATTTTTCATTAAATGGTCTGAAAGCTCTAAAATTTTCTGATCGTTATCTAATAAAAATGATACAGTGCTTCCTATACTAGATTTTATACAATGAAAAGAAACGCTATAGTAGTTATAACTAAAATCACCCTTAATATTGTTAATTTCTTGAATATTCCCTAGGATAAACCCGCTAGCTTCGTTAGGAGACGCTAATTTAATACATGTATCGATTTTTTCAATTATGGTATTACTAATATCAAAAACGATATCTTTCTCATATCTCATATTTAACTCCATAAAAAAAATCAGAATAAAGTTAAAGCAGCATTTAAAGTGGCTAACCGTGCCTTTTGATCGTTATCTCCTGAACCTATAATAATTACATCATTTTTTTCAATTTTAACCTTCGCAGCTTCAATTTCCGCCTTAAAATAATTCAATGTTTTAGGATTAATTTTCGTACTATCTTTATCATCTTTGGATTTTGTTTTTGTTGGAAAAAACAGATTAATGCCATCGTAAACTAAACAAGTCGCACCAGAGCCATTAACTTTTATAGCTGCGTCTCTTTGCTCTACTCCATCACTTAACTTCGTAGAGGCTTTTTTAACTAAACAGAAATACGAATTCACATATTCTTGTCTGATAATAATATCCTTTAAATACTCCAAATCTGCTCTCTTTAATAAAAGAATCTTCTTTTTTACTTTTGCTAAAAATTCAAAACCAATTTGAGTTAAAACATGTCCCCTCCTTTGCAATTCACCAGCTTTCAATTCTCCTTCGCTTGGAACAATTATAAATTTGGTAACATTTTTTAATTTATTAAATAATGACTTTACAGTTCCAGCCCCGATTTGTAATTCTTTTTGAAGGCGATACCTACCAATCCCTTCTATGTTCTCACCAAATAGAAATAGTGACAATATTACATGCACATAGTCGAATGTTGGTTTAATAGTGGGGCTTTCAAATAATGGATCTAATTCGCTCAATACATTCATGCTGTTGATATATAATAAGAATCATATGTAAAAAAAACATAGGTCAAAAAAAAATATAAATTAAAATAGTTTAATACTTCTTATACAATCAATTGTAATTTTTTAATTGAAAAACTGGCGAAGGATTCATGGAAAGGAGAAATAATGATAAAAGTCAAAAAGAAACCCATGAATTATTACTATTTAATGAAGATACTGAAACAAAATCAAAACAGTTTGAACCTGAACCATTAGAATATATAGATCAAGAAGACAAGATAAACATGGTCTATAAGCTAGTCCCATTCGGGGGAAATTACCTTTATTCTTTACTAATAACGAATAAAAGCACCGATCCTATTACAAAGGTTAAAATAAGAATTAATTTTCCGGGATTTTTTAAATTATGTAGGAGCACCCCCCCAACTTTAACTCTAGAGTCATTAGAATTAGGGGAAGATGAAAGTAACAGCGATCAAAAACAAATTGAACAACAACAAGTCGTTATGGAATTTGAAAGCCTAGAAAAAAAATCTAATAAACAGATAAACCTATATTTATGTCCCCTTTTCCTCGAAGAAAAAGGTACAATTAGATCCTTTATTACTTTTGTTAACAACGTTGATTTCATAAGGGCAATTGATACTGAAGCCATCCCAATTCAGTTTGATCCCTTCAGTATTGAAAGAAAAATAATACCATCGTCAGAAATTAAACAATTTCTAGAAAAGCCATGGATAAAAAAAGCAATTAAAAGCATCGGAATTGGAATTGACAGCCAACTTGATGAAAAATATTATTTTGAGCTAATAAATGAAATTCTTGAAACCCATAACTTCCAACTAATTATGAATATTCAAAGTAAGAAAATAAGTTGGTTTTTTGGAACTGATTTAGTCTCAGGGAACGATGTTTTGATTATCTGTCAAGTATCGGGTCGCAAAATAGAGTGGTTAGCAGCATCGTCAAATCCTCACTTACTCATATCTCTTTTAACGAAGTTTATCACCGTATTTGAAAGAGAACTGATAGTACGTGGTCATATAGCGTCTAAAGAACAAATTTACACTCTGGAATGTCGGTATTGTGGGAATACATTGACCTATTTTCCACTAAAAGGTGAATCAATTGAGTGCAATAAATGCAATTATGAACAAATTGTTTGGAATTAATTAACTCATCGAGCTTTATAAAAAATTCTTCCTCTCAACAGAAAAGAACAAGCATAAATTTGATTTTTTTAAGTTTTCTATGACGGAAAAATTCATTATACAACGATTCACATTTTAACTTATTTTTTGAAATCTTTTAAATGTATTTCCACATTTCTATATCAGCTAAAATATTCCTATTTTATACATCATTTTATAGCAAATATTGATAGATTCGAAAAACTGGTAAAAGATACCTATATTGCACGAGATTATTCAATTAATATGATTTGAATTTTGTCGTAAAATTTTTTTCTTTTTTTTCTTTAGAAAATGAAGCTTTAATCAAAATCTTTAAATATATAAAAGAACATTAATTATTTGATTAATTAAATTTGATCAAAAAAGTAACATTTAAGGAAATTAACTCAAATAATTAAAAAGTGGAGGATTGAATAAAAAATGGCTGAATATATTAGTTGGAGTCCAATTAGAAGATTAATGAAACACAATGGCGCCGTAATCGTTGCTCGAGATGCTGTCAATGAATTAGTAGATTGGATGAGTGCATCCGCAGTTACAATTACAAAATCTGCGTTAGTACTCACAAAACATGGCAAAAGAAAGAAAATCACTCGAGACGACATTTTACTCGCTATTAAATACTTCTAAAAAGACATTTAAATAGTTTTACAATTAATACTCTTTTTTTCTTTTTTTTTTTTATTATACACCCAATTATATTGAGGTTAAAGAAAAAAGCAAATTTTATTCAAATTACGCATTCTAATAGAAAAAACTATGATAAATCTTTGATGGAAATAGATTTACCACAGTAAAAAAAAAAGATATATGGTGTTTAAAACAACCCATTAGACAAATGCAGAACTAACAATTTAAATCTTTGGCTTACTAATCGTAATGTGTTTTTTAATTAGATTTATAAATTATTAGTTAAATTGTGGAAGCCATAGCTTTTCAGCTTCAAAATCTAATTTAAAAATGAGATGTTAAGTTTGCTCGCTTACTACTTCCATTTTTTCTTGTGAAAAAGTTTTAATTTTCTTATCATTTTGGGATGCAATTGACTTAAATGCTGCATAGGATATGTCAATATCTTTCATTAATTCAACCTTATTTTTTAATTCGTCTGAAATTACTTTGGTTGTGATACCTTGAGAATAGAGCATTCCTAGCCCGCCTATTATTCCTTGCTTAACTAACCTTCCCAGACTTCCCAGCATCCAATTAAATTTACCAAATGGATTAAGATATTCTTTTGCTCTTCTTATTATCCATCCTTTCAGATAAAAAGCGGCATAGGCTTCAGCCACTAATTGAAGAAAATCTTTAGAGGTTAACTCTTCAGTTCTCATCATTGGATGAAACAAATCGTAAAATTTATAATTGCTCGCGGTTATTCTTCCCTTTTCCTTCATCTCATCATAAAATGGCGTTCCCGGAAAAGCAGTAATAGGTGTAAACTGGACACAGTCTAAATCTAGGTTTATTGTATTTTGAATATTTTGTCTTACCATTCGTTTGGTCTCTCCAGGAAAACCGATTATTACCCCTCCGAAGATAGAAATTCCTTTATCCCGTAAACTTTTTACTACTGATCTAACCATAGCAGGTGTCGTATTCCTCTTATTCATTGCATCTAAACTCTGCTGATGAACGGATTCAATTCCAAGAAAAACTTGCCTAAAATTGGCTTTATACAATTTATTGATTAATACTGGGTTATTATATAAAGTATCCACCCTTGACTGGCAAGAAAAGCGCATTTTAGTGTTGACTCCTGACTTTATAATCGTATCCAGTATTTTATGGGTTCGTTTCACATTAATTGTGAAGTTATCTTCACAGAAAAATATAAAATCGTTTTTCCAGTCAACATCATATATTTCTCTCATTATTCTTGAAATTGATTTAGTTCTGTATGTAGTACCACCATTTGAATTTCTCCACATTTTTATAATACAGCAAAACTTGCAATTGTGCGGACAACCTCTTGAAGTCTCTACTTGGCGAGTTGTGGTACCTAAGTATGTGTAAAGCTTTCCTTTCAATAAATCTCGTCTAGGCATTGGAAAATTATCTAAGTTGTGTTCTAACGCTCTTTCAGAATTATGAATTATTTTACCTTCCTTGTTCTTGTATGAAATTCCATCAATATCTTTAATAGAAATTTTGTTTTTGTTCCCATCAAGGTAATCGATAATTTCTTTAAAAGTATGTTCTCCTTCGCCTCTTACTGTAAAATCTACATAATCATGGTCAGCTACAAATTCGGGTACCAAAGTAGGATGATATCCACCTATAATCGTGTTACATCCTTGATCTTTAGCCATTTTAGCGACTTCTAAGGCTGAATATACTTGTGATGTCATACTTGTGATCGCTACTGTATCGTATCGATTTAACTCACTACGAAATTTTTTCTCGCGATATTTATCAACCTTGAAATCAAACAATTTTGCATCATGTTCTGGGACCATCCCAGCTATCGAAATTAAACTTAATGGTGCGCCAGTAATAATAGCGTCCATCCCCGATTCCAGACGAGCCGGATTAATATATAAAATTTTCATTTTTATTCACAAGCTTTTCCCAATTATCAAGCTTAACCTTATCCAAAGTGAACCACGGCGTGGATAAACTAACTTGAGAGAAGAGGTTAAGTGGTAATTCAGTTAGTTATTATTTATTAACAATTTATCACATTTAAACTTGTTGATTCTACATAGTATTTGTCAAATCGATATAGTGCTAAATTGAGCATTCTTATTCACCATTTCGCCGAATTGGCAGAGCTGCGTGTTTTATTTATACTATTAAATCGATATAGCAATATTTGCTAATAAACACTATGTTAAAAGAAAGTAATAATTAAAACTATGTTATTTCAAAATATAATATGTTTCACATTCTTTTTTTTGATATTATTAAACTTTATCCCTCTCCGTATTAAAAAGAACTAACTTCAACCTTTCTTTAATGCAAACCGCGTATTTTAATCATCCTTTTCTAAAAAAAGATCGTGTATTTTATCGACAGTATCAAAATAATATCACAAAAAGGTGTAAAGGAAGAAACTCTTTAATAGTATTGCCAACTGGTTTAGGAAAAACGATTGTTGGGATTTTACTCATAAGTGAAACTTTGGAAAAATATCCAGAATCTAAGATCATTATTCTTGCTCCTACTAGACCTTTAGTTTCACAACATGAAGCATCATGTAAGGATTTCCTTAATGTTGAATTGGATGAGATTATTTCGTTTACGGGCAAGATTTCGCCTGAAAAGAGAATTTTTCTTTTCAATAATTCTAAAATTATCGTATCGACACCTCAAGTAATAAAAAACGATGTAGAAAGAGGTCGATACGATTTAAAGCATGTCTCTCTGATTATCTTCGACGAGGCTCACAGAACAAGAGGTAATTATGCATATTGTTTTATATCAACTGAATATATTAATACATGCCAAGACCCGTTTATACTAGGATTAACTGCTTCACCAGGAAAAAGCTACCTTCGGATACAAGAATTGTGTGATAGTTTATTCATTGAGAATGTCATATTCAAAACCTACGAAGATAAAGATGTAAAAAAGTATATTTACGATATTGATACCTATTTAGAATTTGTTGATTTACCCATTAAAGTCATCGAATTAAGTGCAGTTTGGTATAATTTATTCGAAAAATTTCTGAAATTCTTTATTGACAAGAAATTATTACCTCCTAACAAAAGATACTATTCAAAATTAGATTTTTTAGGGATATCTCGCGATTTAACACTTTCTCTTAAGTACGAGAATGGTTACTTACCAGAACTATCAGAAGAGGATTACTTCGAAGCGCTCTTTTTCAAGACTGATCGAATAATAGATAAAGTTAAAGAAAACTCGTTAAACATTCAATCGATCTTCTCTTATTGCTCAAGTTTTATATCATTACTTCACGCAAAAGATTTATTAGAGTCTCAAAACATTACACTCTTCTTAAAATTTTTAGAAAAAATTGAATGGAAATCCGATCAAGATATACTTTCGGCTAAAAGAATTGTCAACTCTGAACACTTCAAATTTATCAAAAACAATCTTCTTCAAAATAACATTACCGACTATTCACATCCTAAAATAGAAAAGTTATTTTCAATAATTACTGAAGAAATTGATGATTATCGAAACAATAAGATAATAGTATTCACTCAATATAGAGCCATGGCTGAATTACTAAAAAATTTAATAGAAGAACGTTTTGAATCTCGTTTGAAAGTTGAAAAATTTATCGGCCAATCAACCAAACCAGATGATTTTGGATTTTCACAAGATAAACAAATTGAAATAATTAAACAATTTAAAGAAGGGATACTAGATGTACTTGTAGCCACTAGCGTTGCAGAAGAAGGACTTGACATACCTAATGTGGATGCAATTATTTTTTACGAACCCGTTCCCTCAGAGATTAGATTAATCCAAAGACGTGGTAGAACCGGGAGATATAGAGCTGGGAGGTGTTATCTATTAATAGCCAGACAATCTATCGATGTTCCTTTTTATAAAGCCGCAGAAAAAAAGGAATCGACTATGAATTCCGTACTTTTAGATTCAAAACAGTTGAATTT
>Ga0114930_10002193_pt1 | contig 17795 bp, 15 predicted proteins | sample AnhtaG_FD_87300 | JGI IMG/M metagenome (GOLD analysis project Ga0114930, IMG submission 87300) | Deep subsurface microbial communities from Anholt, Denmark to uncover new lineages of life (NeLLi) - Anholt_01485 metaG | ecosystem: Environmental > Aquatic > Marine > Oceanic > Sediment | place... | reverse complement strand
GAGCATCTGCTTGCTGTCGGCGCGCCAGGCTTCGCTCGAGGGGGACGCCAGGTTGAGGCGCTCCCCATTTGCTTTGGCGATCCGGTCGTCGGGGTGTTCCTCGAGCCACTTGCGGTTGGGGCCGAGCCACGTGCGCACGTAGAAGTAGCCATCGGGGTGGGCGGCGCAGAACTTGTCGATGATCGCGGCCGCCTGTTCGGGCGTGTGGTGCCACTCGAGGCGGACGTTGAACGTGAAGAGCTTGATGCCGGCATCGGCGGCTTGGCGGATCTCCTCGAGGAGTACGTCGTCGCGGCCGAACTGGTTGTTGACAACGAAGAGGAGCGGCGTGTGCGGCGCGCCGTCGATGAGGATGGCCGGGCCGCCGGGGGAGCCGGTGACGACGTCGCACGCCGGCCACTGGGGCGCGGCGAGCAACGCGGCGAGGGCTGCAACGGCTGTGAGCATCTGTGGGTCCCTGGGCCTCCAGAACACTCAATATTGAATGTTCAATGCTCAATGATCAATCGGGGCTCGGAACGTGGTAGAGGCGTAGCTTGGGCCAGCCGGGGAAATCGACGTGTGTGGCGGCGGCGTGGGCGAAGGCCGCGATCAGACCGGCGGTGGGGTTGTAGAGACGTCGAGCGAGGACGTAGGTCAGCGGCAGCGCGACCAGCCCGAGCAGGACGGACAGCCACCGCATCGCGATGGTCGAGGCCCCCGCCAGGCGTGACCAGTAGTAGGCCAGGACGAAGTAGCCGGGCGTCATAGGCGGGTCGGCGGCCCATTCGAGTTGGACGAACTCGACCACGCTCGGCGCATCGAGGATTTCGAGCGTGACGATCTCGTCCCACCAGGGGGACTCGTTGGCGAGTTGCCAGGTTCGCAGGAGTAGCGCAACCAGGACGACCGCGGCCAGTGCGGGCGCCGGCCAAGTGCCTTGCCGGGTCTTCTGCGCTGTGGCTGGGTCTGACATGGGCCGCCGAGGTCCGTTTTGCGTTTCGCTGCCCTCGCCTAGTGCATACCGTATTCCGGCCGGATCATCAACCTGGCATGTGCGAACCGCGAACGGCATCGGCATGTTATCCTGGACCTCGAGCACCGCATGCCGGCCTCTGCCGCGACCCCGTAGGCCGCCGTTGCCAACGGCGGCCTCAGCCAGCGGCCTCAGCCATGGCCGTGGGCCACCCGGGCGCATGAGGCCGGACTCTGGCAAGCGACCGTGCTATCTGAGTAGGCAGGGCGGACTGCAATCCGCCGAAATGCTGGAGGTCACCCATGAGCAAGTTCCACGAGGCGAACAGGAAAGGCTGGGACGCGGCGGCATTGGCCGGGCACGGCCAGGTGGACCGCTCGAGGAACTGGCGGCGGTCCTACGAAGACGCGAGCCATTTCTTCGATGAGCGCGAGTTGGCGTGGCTGCGCGACGTCGCGGGGAAGAAGGCCTGTGTGCTGGGGAGCGGGGACAACCTGGCGGTGTTTGCGCTGGCCGGGCTCGGGGCGGAGGTGACGTCGGTCGACATCTCGCAGGAGCAGTTGAATATCGCCAAGGAGCGCGCCCGGGAGCTTGGTGTGTCGATCCGGTTCGTTCGGGCGGACGTGGTTGACCTGTCCGATCTCGAGAGCGAGTCTTTCGACGTCGTATACACCGGCGGCCATGCAGCGGTCTGGGTGTCCGACCTCGAGCAGTACTACCGCGAAGCGGCGCGGGTCCTGAAGCCGGGAGGGCTCTTCATCGTCAACGAATACCATCCGTTCCGGAGACTCTGGAAGGATCGCCCGGACGGCCTCGAAGTCGAATTCAGCTACTTCGACCGCGGGCCGCATGAGTGGGACAGTGCGGAGGAGATTCCGGGGGCGGCGCCCGGGTCCCTTCCCCAATACGAGTTCCACTGGACCGTGAGCCAGTTCTTGTCGGCCGTGGTCGAGGCCGGATGCGATCTGGTGTTGGTCGATGAGTTCGGGGACCAACCGGAAGACTGGGAGGTCGCGCCTCTGGCCGGGCTGCCGCAGTCGCTGTTGATTGTGGCCAGGAAGACGAAGATGAAGACGCCTGGGGGGCTGGTGTAGTCTCGCGCCGGTCGAGATGGATGATGGGGAGGCATGGTGTTGCTCGGGTTCTTCGACGGCAATGTGGCGTTGGGCAAGGTGAAGAAACGGGCGCCGGGGGCGCGCTGGATGGGGAGCGGTTGCCGGTCTATCGCGCAGGCCCGGCGATTCATGCGGTCGAGAAGGCCGCGATCTCGGACCAACAGAAGGCGCTGATTGCCGGGGGAAATCTGCGGCGGCTGCTCAGAGAGGCCAAGCCCTAAGGCGCTTCACGAGCCGCGAACGAGCACGAACTCGCTCAGGCCAAGCATGGCGTCCTTGTGAAGGCTGGCGGGGAAGGGGGCAAGCGCGGCGCAGGCGTCGGCGGCGTACTGGCGCGCCACGGTCTCGGTGTGGGCGCGGGCCCCGGTGTCATCAAGCCGTGCGGCGAGCCATTCCCGGTCGCTATCGGTGATGGTGCTGCCCACCATCGCGTTGAAGCGTTCCCGGTCGGTCCTGGCCAGACCTTCGCGAATGAAGAGCACCGGCAGCGTCTTCTTGCCTTCGGTCACGTCGCCGCACGACGGTTTCCCAAGGGCGCTCTCGTCTTGTGCGATGTCGAGGACGTCATCGATCAGTTGAAAAGCCACGCCCAGGGCCAGGCCGAACCGATGGAGGGCGTCCCGCCGCGTATCGCCGATGAGGTAGGTAGGCGCGGTGCAGGTGGCGGCGAAGTAGGTCGCGGTCTTTTGTTCGGCCAGGCGCAGGCAGTCCTCGTCGGTGAACGGATCCTGGGCTTGCCTGACCGTGGCCAACTCACCTTCGGTCATCCGGCGCACGGCCCCGAACACGGCCGCGATGAGGGGCGACGACCCCAGTGACGCCATGAGCTCGATCGCGCGGGCGACGAGGTAGTCGCCGCTGAGCACGGCCGTGCGCTCATCCCACAGGGCGTTGAGCGAAGCCGTGCCACGCCGGCGGTCGGCCTTGTCCACCACGTCATCGTGAGTGAGCGCGGCCACGTGCAGGAGTTCCACGGCCGTGGCCAGAGGAATGAAGCGCGCGATATCCTCCGCACCCGCCAGGCCCGCGGACAGCAGGCACAGCGCAGGCCGCAGCAGCTTGCCCCCGGCCTTGGGCGGCGACACCGACGGCCCGTCCACGAGCGCCAGGGCCTGAGCCCAGTAGTCGCTGACGGTCGCCCGCACTTCCTCGAGTTCCGCTTCGACGGGCCGATAGAGCTGTTCCAGGCTGTGCATGGTTCTCACAGCGCGTGATTGTAGCACAGCGAGTCGGGTCGTGCTCAATTCCCGGGGCGCCCTAGCCTCGGCGCCGGACTCCGCGCGGAGACGGCCGGGCGTTGGACTCGAGTGACGGGTGGCGCTAGAATGCCGCCGGGTAAGCGTTCAGGCAAGGATGAAGGATGAAGGATGAAGGATGAACGGGAACCTGCCCCGAGGGCGTCCGGCCATAGTCCCGGCGGTGACTTCGGATTCTTTGGATTCCGGATTCCGGATTCTGAATTCTGAATTCTGAATTCTGAATTCTGAATTCTGAATTCTGTCTTCATCCTTCATCCTTCGGCTGAACGCTTACGCCGCCGGTTTTCTCGCCCGCCGGGGCTTGTGGCCGGGGTCTTTGAACTGGAGTGTCTTGCAGTGCGAGTTTGTGTTGTGGGCATGGGGCCGATAGGGAACCTCCATGCAGATTGCTATGCGGCGTGTCCGCTGTGCGACGTGGTCGGGGTGTGCGACATCATCCGGGAGCGGGCGGATGTGGCCGCGGCGCGGCTGGGGGTCCCGGCGTTCTATGATGCGGCGGAGATGCTCAAACAGCTCGAGCCGGACGTCTGCGGGATTACGACGGGCGGCTACGAATACGCCAGCGACCATTACGAACCGACGATGCAGGCCCTCGAGGCGGGGTGCCATGTGCTGGGGGAGAAGCCGATCTCGAACGAGATCGCCTCGGCGGAGGAGATGGTGGCGCTGGCGAAGCGGAAGGGATTGCGGTACGGCATCAACCTGAACCATCGGTTCACGCCGCTGGCGGAGAAGGCGCACGCGTGGATCGCGGAGGGTCGGCTCGGGCATCTGCTGTTCATCAACATGGCCATGTGGATCAAGAACCCGGCCGAAAGCTCGCCCTGGTTCCAGATCAAGGCGCTCCACCCGCACACGGTCGACATGATGCGCTACTTCTGCGGCGACATTACCCACGTCCAGTGTTTCGCGACCAAGGCGCCCGGGCGTTCCATATGGTCCACGGCACATTTCAACATGCGCTTCGCAAACGGCGTCGTCGGGGGGCTCACCGGCAGCTACGACATCGAGCGCGGGCACCCGATGGAGCGGTGCGAAGTGGCCGGCACCGGCGGGCGCTTCGTCTTGGAGGACATGTTCGGCGAGCTGACCCTGTATCCCGCCGGCAACACCGAGAAAACGGTCATCACCAACACCGTGTTCGGCCCCTCCAGCGAGAAAACCTTCGCGGATACCTTCCGCAACCGCATTAACCGATTCGTCGAACAGGTCGCCCAAGCCGTGCCCCCGGACCAGATCGACGGGTCCGCCGCGGACGCCCTCGCCGCCCAGAAGGTGCTGGCCGCGGCCATCGAGTCTATCGAGCAGGGAACGGTGGTGGAGGTGGCGGAATAACCGGAGGAAGCGCAGAGCGCGCCAAGGCGCGTGCTCAGTGCCTGTCGGCTGCGAGCTCTCTCATGCCTGATCCGCCAGCCTGTTCAAGACCTCGACGCCTTGCTCGAGCGTCTCATCCGAGGTGGCGAAGCTGATGCGGAAGTGGGTGTCTTGCTCGCTGAATACGCCGCCGGGGATCACGAGGACGTTGTTGGCGATGGCTTTCTCGACAAAGGCCGTGCCGTGCCGGCCGGGGGCCTCGGGGAATATGTAGAACGCGCCGCCGGGTTTGACCACGTTGAACCGGTCCTTGAGGCCGTTGTACACGAGGTCGCGTTTACGCCGGTAGGCTTCGCGGGTTGGGGACAGGTCGGCGCGGAGCGCGGCGACGGCGGCCTTCTGGGCAAAGGACGGGGCGCACACGAACGTGTACTGCTGGAGCGTGTTCATCTGCTGGATGACGTCCTCGGGGCCCGCGGCAAAGCCGATGCGCCAGCCGGGCATGCCGCCCATCTTGCTGAGTCCGTTGAGCAGAATGACCTGGTCGTACATGCCCACGATGGTGTTGGGCGATTCATCGTACTGGAGCTGCTCGTAGATCTCGTCGGTGAGAACGAGCAGGCCGTGGCGCTTGGCCACGTCGGCGAGCGCCTCGAGGTCGGCCTTCTCGAGGACCACCCCGGTCGGGTTGCAGGGCGAGTTGATGATGAGCATCTTCGACTTCTCGGTTACGGCCGCCTCGGCCGCGGCCGCCGTAAGTTTGAAATCCGGGTACGTGTCCACCGGTACGGCGACGCCCCCGAGGAAGTTGACGAGGTGCTTGTAGATGACGAAGTACGGGTCGGCCATGAGCACCTCGTCGCCAGGGTTGAGCGTGGCCATGAAGGCCAGCAGCAGCCCGCCCGACACGCCGCACGTGATCATGACGTTCTCGAGCCGGACACCGAAGCGGCGCTCGTAGTAGGCCGACGCTTCCTCACGCAGTTCCTGCGTGCCCCACGTCTGGGTGTACTTGTTGAACCCGTCCCGGATGGCCTGGATGGCGACCTGCTTCACCGCGTCCGCCACGTCGTAGTCCGGCTGGCCGATGCTGAGGTTGATCGGGTTTTTCATCTTGGCGGCCAGGGCGAACACCTTCCGGATGCCGCTGGCGTCGATGCAGCTCATACGTTCCGCGATCAGGCTCATGAGGTCTCCTCCGCATTGGGTCCAAGTGGGCAGCAGCGCGAAGAGATTGTATGATCCGCGAGCGGGCGGTCGCAATCCCGCGGGCTGCGGCTGCAGGTGTGGTACCATCGCCTCTTCGTTGTCCTGTGCGAGAAGGAGGGTGATCGTGTGTCCAGCCTGTTCGTCGCCGCTCAGCTCTGCTGTGCGCTGGCCGGCCATGACGGCGCCGGCGTCGAGGGCGTCTGCCAAGCCTACCCGGAGCGGGTCCGCCGCCTGTTCTCGGCCCTGGATCTCGAGCGCGAGGGCCTCGAGGCCGTCCGGGCGGCCGTGGCCGACGAGGATTGGCCCCGAGCCTGCTCCGCCTTGCTCGAGTACTACCGGACCGGCACGTCGGGCGCCTGGCTTCGGGCCTCTGTGCCCGAGGCCGGAACAGGGCGCGACGCCGCGGCCGACGCCATCCTCAGCGATACATTCTCGGAATACACGATTTCCGCGAAGGTGCCGCGCCGCGCGGACGGAGGCCTGGACTGGGCGTACAACGGGCCGGATGGGGACCGGGAGTGGGGGTGGGGGCTGAATCGCCACGGCTGGGTCGGCACGCTCCTGCGGGCCTTTCGGAAGACAGGAAACCCAGTCTACGTGGAAGGACTGGACGGCCTCCTCCGCGACTGGGTCACGTCGAATCCCTATCCCGGCGAGCGCAACAGCACCCCGCAGTGGCGCGGGCTCGAGGTCTTTAGCCGGGTGGCGGGCGCGTGGCCCACGGCCTTTTATGCCCTCCAAGGCGTGCCCGAGTTCACCCCCGCCGTGCGGATTCTCATGCTGTCCAGCATCCCCGACCACACGCACTACACGCGCCACTTCCACGCCCGCGGCGGCAACTGGATCGCCATGGAGCTCTACGGCCTCGCCCATGCCGCGGCCTGCTGGCCCGAGTTCCACGACGCCGACGCCTGGTTCGACTACGCGTCCGAGCGGTTGCTGCCGGAGGTCACGCGCCAAGTCTATCCGGACGGAGTTCAGATGGAGTTGACGTCCCACTACCACCGCGCGGCGCTACACAGCTTCGATCGTTTCATCGCCCTGGCGGGCCGCGTAGGCAAGACGCTCCCGGAAGACACCCGACAGGGCGTCGAAAGCATGTACAACTACCTCGCGTACGCTATGCGCCCTTCCGGGTATGGTCCCCTCAACAACGACTCGAACCTCGATTTCACGCGGCCGGAGGTGCTGGCCCGGGTCGGGAGCTTCGGTCGCGACGACTGGAGGTACATCGCCACCAACGGGCGCGAGGGGGAGAAGCCCGCGGGGCTGCCGTCCGTCGTGTTTCCGTGGGCGGGCCAGGTGATCATGCGCGGCGGGTGGGATGCGGACGCCCATTGGGCGTTCTTCGATGTGGGTCCGCTCGGCATAGGCCACTGGCACTACGACAAGCTTCACCTGTCCGTGTCGGCCTTCGGACGGGACCTGCTCGTGGACGCCGGACGCTACACCTACAAGGGCGGCCCATGGCGCTCGTACTTCGTCGGCTCCCAGAGCCACAACGTGATCCTCGTCGATGGTTGTGCTCAGAGGGCATACGCGAAAGAGGCCGCCGAGCCCATGACGGGCAACTACGCCCTCACGCCCGAATACGACTATGCCCGCGGCGCCTACACCGGCGGCTACGGCGGACTCGAGGGCCAGGCCACGCACACGCGCGTGGTCGTGTATCGGCGCGGGCAATACTGGCTCGTGCTCGACCGCGTCGACACCGACCGCCCGAGAACCATCGAGGCCCTGTGGCACTTCCACCCCGATTGCACGGTTCAGCTCGACGGGCTCTCCGCCGCCTCCGTCGATCAAGACCAGGGCAACCTTCGCATCACGCCCGCCTCCGGCCTCGAGTGGCAAGTCGAGATTGTCAAAGGGCGAACCGAGCCCGGCATCCAAGGCTGGTGGAGCCGCATCTACAACCAGAAGACCCCCAGCCCGTGCGCGGTATACACCGCCACGGTGGACGGCCCGGCCACGTTCGCCTGGATCCTCGTTCCCGCCAAGGGCGCCGTGTCCATGCTTGCCGAAGCCGTCCTCGATGCCGTCTCTCCCGAGGCCGCACAGGTGCGCCTGGGCTTCGCCGACGGCCGCGCTGAAACCATCCGAGTCCCACTTGCCGAGACGGAGGTGTCGATTGATGAGACACATGGCGTTGACTGAGGTCAGAGACCATCTGTCCAGATACGTCCGTCAGGCCGAGCGGGAGCACATTGTAATCACCCGACACGGCAAGCCCGCGGGCGTTCTGATCGGTTTCGAATCCGAAGATGAATGGTTCGAGTACAAGCTGGAGAACGACCTCCGTTTCCTTGAGCGCATTGCCAGGGCGAGGGCAGGCCTCCAAGCCGGCAAGGGCATGCTATTCGAGGAGATCGACACCGAAGACGATCTGCGAACGAAGACATCCAGCCGACGCGCCAAGGGCCGACGTCCATCATCAAAGCTCTGAGCCCAGTTGTGCTACAGCCCAACGGCTCGTGCTATGCTGTGTCCCTACGGACACCGTAGGAGGAACGGGAATTAGGCATGCTGTTCTCGGGACTTGTGTGGCGTGATTGACGCACTTCGACACCTTGTGGCAGTTGGTCGTTTTCGATTAACGCTTCATGCTCGATTCGAGATGGACCATGATGAGGTGTCTACGGCGGAACTCATTGACGCAGTCCTTGCACCTGCCTGTGAGATGATCGAGGACTATCCTGATGATCCGCGGGGACATTCCCATCTCCTTCTGGGATGGTCGCCTGACGGGAAGCCCTTGCACGTCTGTTGCTCGGTGCATGAGGACTGTTTGGTGGTAATCACGGTCTACAGGCCGAGTGAGGCGCTGTGGGCCAAGGATTGGAGAACGCGACGGTGAAAACCTGCTACTTCTGCAAAGGGCACGTACAACCGGGACGGGTGGATTACATGGCGCAGAAAGCGGGCCGCTACGTCCTGGTCAAAGATCTACCCGTTGAGTTGTGCACCCAGTGTGGCGAGGCCTACCTCGACGGCGCCGCATCCCGGCGGATCGATCAAGCCCTCGCAGATGCCGATGCCGCTGACGAGCATCTCGACGTCGCCGTCGTTCACTGCCAATAGGAAGTCGTTTTCTTCGGGAGTCCCAACTCTCGCCCCTGCGAAACGGCCCCGCGATGACTGCGACGCTAGAGAAGCAACAAGCGCTTTTCTCAAAGGATTGACGGGATCACCGGCCTTTCGCATCAAGCGCCATTTCGCCCTTGCGCAGGGCCGCGGCGAAGGCCTCGATCGCTTGGGTGGACTCGTCCCAGGCGCGGACCAGGTAGCGGAGGTTGATGGGGCGGTTGGTGGCGGCGTAGACCTCGCGGTATTCCTGCCAGAGGGCCTGCTGGCGTGCGGCCAGCCGTTCGTACGCCTCCGCGGCGGCTTGCGGCTTGAACCCCGGGTCATTCATGGCTTCGGCCGTTGCGCGGTACTCGAGGGCGAGGTCGGCGGCGTATTCGAGGATGCGCGCGACCAGGTCGTGGCTGCGCAGGTAGTCGGCGTTGCGGCGGGCGCGGCTCTTCTTGAGCAGGACGTGGGCGCGGCCCGCGCGCTCTTTCATTGTCCGCCATAGGTCCAGCTCGCCGTCATCGGCCTTGGCCATGGCGGGGACCTGGTCCTCGGGCTTGCTGTGGGCCATGTAGCGGGCGCGGCGGCCTTGGCCCTGGCTGGTGGCCAGCAAGGTGAGGGCCTCGGCCGCGTCTGCGGTCGCGAGCCCGAAGAACTGGAGCGCGAAGGCCGGCGAGAACGCCTCGAAGCCCATCGGCGCCGGCCGCCAGCCCAGCGCGCCGCAGTACACCACCCCGTACCAGTTCAACTCGCTCAGGTTCGCCCCGGCCGCGCCCAGGTTGCCGTCGCCCCAACTCGACACGAAATACCCCAACACGCCGGCCTCCGCCGACTGCACCCCGAGCCGCTCGATGTTCTTGAACGATGAACCGTACAGCGGGTACACGTTCACCCAGTCCTGGAGGCCCGACAGGCTCATGGTCGGCGAGCCGCCCTTCACGAGTGTGTCCAACCCCGGGTGGTGCTCGGCCTCGCCGTAATTCCAGTACATCATCACGATATCGTCCGGGAGCAACCCGAGCACATCCGGGTGGTTGAGCACGATGTCGGCGTACATCACCATCTGCTTGCCGTGCGACTTCACGAGGTCGTTCAGGCGCGTGTAGTAGTCCGCGTAGACCCGTTCATACCCCTTCTCCTTGACCGCCTCGGCCGAACGGCCCTTGCCGACTGCTTGGCTCTCATCCAACCCGCAGTGGAAATACCGACCGTCGAAAGCAGGAGCGACTTCGTCGACGATCCGGCGCACGAGATCGAAGCTCTCGTCGCTCGTCGGGCACAACGTCCCGCCGCCCGGCGTTTCGGCCAAGTGGGCGTACTTCGGGTCGTTCAGGGTCCATTCCATGTGGGCCAGCAGCTCGACCACGGGGATGACCTCGACGTGGTACTGCTTGGCGTAGGCCACAACTTCCCGGATCTCATCGAACCGGAACCGGTCGAAGTCCTTCCCGATATCCGGGTCAAAGTCGTAGAGGAAGTGGTTGGGCTCGATGAACCACAGATGGGTGTTCATCTTGAACTGCGCCAGGGTCCGGATGGTCCGCTTGTGGTCTGCCACCGTCGGGAGTTGGTCGCGGCCGTAATCCTCGTGGAACCCCCGCATGGCCACCTGCGGCCAGTCCACCATCCGCAGGCAGGGCAGGACGTTGCGGCGGCGGACCTTCGCGCTGTTGAGCAACTGCTCGACCGTCATCATGCCGTAGAACAGCCCGCGCTCGGATGCCGCGCGGACGGCCACGCCTTCCGGACCCACGGCGAGCTGATATCCTTCGGCCTCGGCGTCGGCCGGAAGCCCGAGACCCTCGAGGCCGGGCGGGGCTTCGCCGCCGAGGACCAGCAGGGCGTAGGTATCGGCCACGGGATGCTCGCTGACGTACGAGCTGTGCCCGATGCCCAGGCGGTCTTGGACTTCCTCGAGCCGCTCGCCCAACCGCCCCGCCTCCTTCGCCGAGGGCGTTTGCAGCACAAAGGCCAGCCGCCTCAGATCGAAGCGGAACGCGTTGTCGAGGAGGTCAACCTGCTGGGGGCGCGGAAGCAGGTCGTTCAGGACCTCGGCCGCGGGGGAAGCGTCGGCGGCCAGTATCATCATCGAGAGACAGAGCGAAGCAAGCATGGCGTGGTCCGTCCTTGTGTGCGTCGGTTCGCGGGCGATAGGCCGACATCTTACTCGGTTGGCCCGGCCAGTTCTATCGCCCGTTTGAAATTCCGCCTGCCACGGCCGTCCATGCTGATGCGAACTTCGGCTCTGTCAAGCTGGCCGGCGTACCCGCTTGAATCCTACGGCGCAGCCCTGGTCGTCAGCAACGACCTGTTCAACAGGCATACCGGATTGGCCATCGTGTGCCCGATCACCTATACGGACCGTGAGTTCCCCTTCCATGTTGCGATACCGCCTGAGGCCAAGCAGCCGACGGAGGTCCCCCCAGGGGAAAGCGGTGTTCTGCCCGTCAGCGAGGTCGTCATGGTGGACCAAGTGAAGTCCGTTGACTTCCGCAGTCGCGAGGCGAAGCGTATCGGCAAGGCGTCTCCTCGACTGCTGAACGAGGTCCTCGCCATCCTCGACGCCTGCATCTACTGATTCGCCCCGCCGACGCAGTCGCCGTGCAAGTCCCGTCGCGCTAGTTGAGCGGTTCGAGGGTGATGTTGCGGAACTGTATGGGGGCGCCTTCGCTCTGCAGGCCGATGTAGCCCTTGTTGACGGTCGTGTCGGTCGCGACGTTCTGGAGCAGGCCGTTGATATGCAGCCGGATGACGTTGTCCTTGCAGAAGATCTCGTATTGGTTCCATTCGCCGAGGGGCTTCTCGTTGGACTTCTTGCGTTTCGGGACGCGGCGGTCGTCCTTGTTGGTGTGCTCTTTGAAGTCCGTGCCGTCGATGACCCAGAAGTCGGCGGCGTGACCGCTGGCGAGCTGGCCCTCGATGGATTTGGGCCACACTTTGTCGGGCTCGTGGATGTGGAGCAGGACGCCGCTGTTGCCGCCGCGCGCCGGCCACCGCCACTCGAGCTTCAGCCGGTAGTTCTCGTATTCCTTGGTCGTGCGCATGTAGCCGGCCGGCTTGCCGTTGCAGTGGACCACCCCGTCGCGCACTTCCCACACCGTGGCCGGGTCCACGTTCTCGTCGGGGATGAACAGCTTCCAGCCCGTGAAGTCTTTGCCGTTGAACAGCTCGATCACCTTTGGCTTCTCGCCCGATGCCTCCGCCTTCGTCCCCGACTCCGCAAACGTCGTCCAGCAGACAACACAGACCAGCATTGCCACGACCGTGACCCTGTATCGCATTTCGCGCACCTCCCTGGTTTGCAGCCCTGTCGTTTCCCGTCGTCCACATGGTAAACGGTCAGAATGGCGCGACACAAGGTCCGGCCCCCGTTGTCCTCTGTTCTCACTCGTGCTCGTCATCGTACTCGGAGCCCAGAGCGGAACACCGATCACGATTACGATTACGAGCAGAGTCGCCGGGATAAACCGGCATGAAGCAGGGGATGAAAGAGCCCCACATGGAAGGAGTAGCGAACCGCCATGGCCCCGGGTCATGCGTTCGGCGCAGTAATGCGCTGGACGAAGTGTCGTTGACCGCAGGGGAAGCGCAAGCTGGGACATTGAGCTCCGAAATCATCCATTCCGGACTGCCGGTCTTGTTGCTCGATGTGGTCGGCGAAATGGCGTGCCCGCCAGGTGGCTTTGGCCATTCGTGTTCCCTTCAGTCCCACGCGCCGCAAGCTGGACACCAGCACGTAGCTCAGCGAGCAGAAATATAGGCGAAGTTGGTTGGCGCGAAACGTGTGGGTACTCATCCGGTCCGCAAATAGGTCCAGTTGCTGTTCCTTGATGCGGTTCTCCATGTCACCCCGAGGACAGTAGCCGTCCTCATACAGCTGTTGGGAGTGGACCTCGTGTCCGGGCAGATTCGTCACGACGAAGCGCGGGTTGGCGCCTTTGGCAAGGTGTTCGGCCTTGGCAATGACGCGCCGTGACCGGCTCCAAGTATCGAGTGTGCGGTAGCGGAACTCGGTATAGACCCGCGCGGCCTGGGCGCTCTTTTCGTACAGGGCTTTGGCCTTGACCAGGTGTTTGCGAATTGCCCTGTGCAAGCGGGCGTTCTTGGCCAGGGCGAAGATGTAGTAGAGCTTCGGCGTGGCCTCGCAGTAGTTCATCAAATCGTCGCGGGCAAACGCCGAATCCCCCCGTATGATGATACGCACCTTCGGCCACTGGGCACGGATGCGTTGGACCAACCATTGCAGGGGCTCGGTCGCGCCGTCGCTGGCATCGCGGTTCGAGGTCCGCAGTCGGGCCGCCAACAAGTGCTCGGCACAGAATACATACATCGGCAGATAGCAGTAATCACCATAGTACCCGCGGAAAAAGCGGCCTTCTTCGCGCTTGCGGTCATTCCCCTCCGGATCGACTTTGCCCGCCGCCACCGCCAACAGCGGATCCCGCGCCAAGTCATCGTGGTCATTAAAGGTCCTCGTAACGCAGCGCCAACCCGTAAACCCGTTGGCGAATCAACTGCTCCACGGTGTGCTCGCTTAGGTCCTGGTCGCGGTAGTCGGTGAAACACTGCGCAAATCGGCTGCAGATATTCAATCGCTTGTCCGCCTCCCGCAGCAGCAGGACGCCCCCATCCGAGGTCACGTGACCCCCGTCGGAATCCGCCTTCACCTCACGACGCCCAATCCCTTGGAATTCAAGCTGCTGTGGTGTACACGCTGTTTTCATAAGGCTGTTTCTTCTCGCAAACTCAAGTCCTTTTTCTCAAACCTGTTATGCGAAAAGAAACAGCCTTTGTCAATACCTACTGTGAGATATCCGGGATAGCGCTGTGGTTGCGGCTGTGCTCCCTTAGCGCTGGGTCTCGCGGAAGTAGTCGCGGTACACGCTGTCGATTTGGATGCCATCGACGGCCGCGGCCCCGAGGCGCTCGATGTCCCGGCGGGCGAGCTCGTGGTGGGCGTGCGGCGGGTAGTGGTGGTCGTTGATGGACACAACGACGAACGCGCCGCGCTCCTGAAGACGGGGGACGGCCTCGTCCGGCAACTCGGCAGGCCCGCCAAACCAGAACCCGCCGGCCAACGAGACCGCCCCCCCGGCCATGGCTTTCTGGGCGTCTTCCGCGGCAACGGGGAAAAGGGACACATCGCTCAAGTGCTTGCGGAACAGCCGGTTATCGACTATGGCGACCGTGGCCCACGCGAGCCCGGCTTCCTTCAGCAGGGCCCCGACGCGTGCCAGGCAGCGGGCCGACATGGGCTCGTCCGAGCGCCAGCCGCGGCGCAGCTTGTCCAACATGACGCCCAGACGCAAGCGCCCGCACGCCTCGATGGCCGCCGCCAACGTGAGCACGCACTGATCGCTGCCGCGATAGCGCAAGGCGGTCAGTTCGGCGCTGGTGAGGTCGTGGACGTCCGCGTCGACACCGCAGTTCACCCGTAGAGAACCGTGCATGAGGACCGGTTCGCCGTCGGCTGCCTCGAGCACGTCCAACTCGACCATGGCGTACCCCTGCCCGGCTGCTAACTCGATGGCACGTAACGAGTTCTCGGGCGAGTCCGGACTAACCACGCCGCCGCGGTGCGCTACGAGAAACGGTCGGACAGCCTGGATGGCCTCGAGGTCTCGCACATTGATTAGGGTTCTGTCTGCCATTTCCGGGTCTCCCTTCCTCGGTCGGATGCCGCGTTTCATGCCCCGAACCGCCGGGTACGGCGGAGGGATCGGACGCTCGGATTATTTGACGGCCAGGACGGTTTTCTGTATCCTATCATGGGCGTCCAGGCGCTGGCGCCTAGCGGCGTCTTGGCACCCCGGGACCATGCCCAGGCAGGGCCGCTGATTCTCCCGAGGCCGCCTCGCAGAACGGTTGCCTGAACAGTTACATCAAACACGATGGTGGAGATCATATGAAAGCGGCGAAACTCATTCTAGACGGGCAGGAGTTCGAGTACCCAGTCGTTGAGGGCACAGAAGGCGAGGTCGGGGTCGACATGAGCAGGCTCCGCCAGCAGACGGGCTACGTCGCCTATGACCCCGGGTATCTCAGCACCGCCTCGTGCAAGAGCAACATCACCTACGTCGACGGCGAGCAGGGCATCCTGCGCTACCGCGGCTATCCCATCGAGGAGGTGGTCAAGAAGGCCAAGTTCCCCGCGGTCGCCTACCTGCTGATCTACGGGCACCTGCCCAACGAAGAAGAGTTGGACGACTGGCGCCGCAAGCTCACCATCAACAGCTACATCCATGAGGACATGCTCAAGTTCTTCGAGGGCTTTCCCCCCAAGGCCCACCCCATGGCCATCCTGTCGGCCATGGTCGCCTGCCTGTCGGCCTACTTCCCCGAGACCGGCCGGGGCGAAGACATGCGGATGAACATCGTGCGCCTCATGGCCCAGGTCAAGACCATCGCGGCCTATTCTTACAAAAAGTCGCTGGGACAGCCCATCATCTACCCGCGCACCGAGTTCAGCTACGCCGCCAATTTCCTGCGCATGATGTTCGCCACCCCGGCCGAGGACTACGAAGTCAACGCCGTGTTCGAGGACGCCCTGAACCTGCTGCTGATCGTCCACGCGGACCACGAGCAGAACTGCAGCACCTCGACCGTGCGCATGGTGGGCAGCAGCCGCGCCAACCTGTTCGCCGCGGTCTCGGCCGGGATTTCGGCATTGTGGGGCCCCCTCCACGGCGGCGCCAACCAGGCCGTCATCGAGATGCTCGAGCGCATCCAGCGCGACGAAGGCGACTACAAGAAGTTCGTCGCGCGCGTCAAGGACCGCAAGACGCGCCTGATGGGCTTTGGCCACCGCGTCTACAAAACCTATGACCCGCGCGCCAAGATCCTCAAGAAAGTCACAGACCGCGTGTTCGGCCAGATCGGGGTCAGCGACCCGCTCCTCGAGATCGCCAAGAACGTCGAGGAAATCGCCTTGAAGGACGATTACTTCCTCGAGCGCAAGCTTTACCCTAACGTGGACTTCTACAGCGGGATCTTGTACCGCGCCATGGGCATTCCGTCTGACATGTTCACGGTGATGTTCGCCCTCGGGCGCATGCCCGGATGGATCGCCCATTGGCGCGAGCTGCGCTCGAATCCCAACCAGCGCATCTACCGGCCCCGCCAGATCTACGTGGGCCCCACTCAGCGCCCACTCACCGTCAAGTCGCCCCGATCCCTCGGCTAAGAGCGCCCCGAGGGTCCCGTTCAGCGCCGCCGCGCCTGCCCTGTGACGTCGCGGATCGGGCGCCGCCCTAAGCCGACCCTTGGTCGGGCCGATGACGTCTACGGCGTCTGAGAGCCTTTGATGAGGAAGCCGCCCGACTTCTCATCGCGCTCGAGATCCAGGATGCCGTGTGCTCCCGCCTCCTCGAGTAGCTGACCGAAAGACCGGAAACCGTAGTGGGACTCGCTGAAGCCCGGTTTGCGGCGCTTCAGGGTCTGTTTGATCATGGACCCCCAGATCCGCTCCTCCTCCCCGCGTTCCTCCAACAGGGCCTCGTAGGTCTCGACAATCAGATCCCATGCCTCCCGCTTCTTGTCCTCCACGGGATGAGCAACTTGGCCCTTTGCCCCCCGTGCCGGCTTGCGGCCGGCCTGTCTCGCGCCCGCCTTTCTGCGGGGGCGGGGAGGGCGGACGACGAGGTCGTCGTAAGAGATGAACTCGTCGCAGTTCGCGATCAGCAACTCCGACGTCGAGTTCTTGACGCCGACGCCGATGACGGTCTTGTTGTTCTCCCGGAGCTTGCTGACGAGGGGCGAGAAATCAGAATCGCCGCTGATGATGACGAAGGTGTCCACGTGGCCCTTCGTGTAGCAAAGGTCCAGCGCGTCTACGACCATGCGGATATCAGCGGAGTTCTTGCCCGACTGGCGTACGTGTGGGATCTCGATCAGCTCGAAGGACGCCTCGTGCATCGATGCCTTGAATTCCTTGTAGCGGGCCCAGTCGCAGTAGGCCTTCTTCACCACGATGTTCCCTTTCAGCAGCAGCCGCTCGAGGACCGTAGCAACGTCGAACCGGGCATAGTCCGCGTCCCGCACGCCCAGCGCGATGTTCTCGAAGTCGCAGAAAAGGGCCATGTTCTTCATCTCTGCCGTGCGGGTCATGGGCGCATCTCCTTCAGCAGACGCCTGTGGGACCGAAATGGCCTGCCGACTTGCATTGTGGCCCAAATCAGGACGGCCCGTCAACTACACCAAGCGAGACCAGCCCTTCAACGGCGCCTTCGGCCGAGCAGGCGTTCGAGGTTCTTCGCGGCGTCTTGCCAGGCCACGGCCCGGGCGAAATCAGGGAAGGCCTCCTCTCGGCGCCGGAATGCCGCGGTGTGGTAGCGGCGGCGTCCGGTCGCGCTCTCTTCGATGCCGAGGAAGGCGTGCAGCATCTCGTGAAAGACGATGTAGCGCACGAAGTAGCGCGGCACGAAGCCCTGGTCGAGGAGGGGGTGAATGCGGATCACGTTTTCGGACGGGGAATACGTACCGAATCGGATCGAGCGCCGCCGCCGCGGCGTCGGCATACGGCCCCACGTGATCGATGCGGTGACCGCGTTGCCGAACTCGGTGGCGTTGAGTTCGTCCAGCAGGGGGGCCAGGTCGTGGCGCCTGCCGCGGGTGACGGGCCGGATCTCGCTCGGCGAACGAGGCCGGACCCGATGCGTGTTCTCGCGAATGAAGGCGTTGACCAGGTCGCCGGACTTGCGGGACCGCGGCGAGCGTATCCACGCGCCGAGCGCGCGAACAACCTGGGGGCTCGCCGAGAGGAACATGTGGTGCAGGCGCACCCTGACGAGGTCGTTGTCTCGCGCGCGTTTGACCGTCAACATGCGCGAGACAACGACCTCGTCAGGGTGCGCCTGCACCACATGTTCCTCTCGG
>Ga0114930_10002190_pt1 | contig 17808 bp, 17 predicted proteins | sample AnhtaG_FD_87300 | JGI IMG/M metagenome (GOLD analysis project Ga0114930, IMG submission 87300) | Deep subsurface microbial communities from Anholt, Denmark to uncover new lineages of life (NeLLi) - Anholt_01485 metaG | ecosystem: Environmental > Aquatic > Marine > Oceanic > Sediment | place... | reverse complement strand
CAGCCTAATCTTTCCTGCGTATTGGTTGAGCAGAGCTAAACAGCGATCTAGATCTTCTCCCCGATATTCCCGGATAGGAACAGAATCCCTCTTCTTGGGGGTTCTCTGAGCGCCGATGATCCTGATCGCCGCCTTCTCCCATGTTTTCAGCCCCTCCGATGCGGCAGCCCGGTTTAGGTCAAGTACCCGGGCTATCACATAATTGCGCCTAAGCCACTGGACAGGATTCCCAGTCGCCTCCAGCTTTTTGACCAATTGGGTGGACCGATGCCCTTTTTCCAGTGCATAAATCGAGAGATCGTATTGAGCCTTTTTGTTGAGCTCTAGTGCCTTATCGATAAGAGCTTGGGCAATGCCTTGCCGGAGGAGTTCTTTTCTGGTGACCAAAAGACAGGTGTAAACACCTTTGTAAATTTTTCCATCGATGCTGAAACGGCGGGGCACATTGGCTAAAAAAGAGACGATCTCATCACCCCAATAGGCTGCGATCAGATGTTCCTTATCCTTGATCCGGTTAAACACGAACCTCAAAAATTCTGGACGGTAGAGGTTGGGAAAGGACTCGATCCCGTATTCATCCCTCCAGGTAGAATGGGCCATCTTCTCCAGCCCTTCCAGGTCCCCCCTAAAAGCTTCGATGTTTATTCCAGAAAGCATATCCCCTCCTTTTCCAAACTGGGGTCAAACCTTGACATTGGACAAAATACATAACGAAATACTATCATTCGCTCACACAAATGGGAGATAGCGCGCAGTATTTCCGCTCCAAGCTATAAACTTTTCAAAATCCGGAAAAGAAATGCCGACCGTCGCTGTGTTCACGTTGGGATGGAAATTAACCGCTTCAGCTTTTTTTAGGTCTTCATCGATCACGATCTGCACCAGATTCTCGCTGTCATTGATCAAACCAAACACCGAAACAGCACCTGTTTCCAAACCCAAGTACCTCATCAGCCTTTTTTCAGAGGCAAAGCTCAACCGGTCCTCCCCTAAAAGTTTATTTAGGGATTTGAGATCCGCTACTTTGGAGGCTTCCAGAATCACCAAATAATGGCGGTTCCCCTTTTTATTTCGCAGAAAGAGATTCTTACAATGGGCCCCGGTGATTTGCGTCCAGTGTTTCTCGGCTTCCTCGACAGTAAAAACGGGTGGATGTTCATGTCGGGTGTAAGAAATCCCGAGCTCATCCAGGACCACGTATACCCTTGCTTCTTTTTCGGATAATCCCATCTGCCTCCTCCCTAATTCACAACAAACGTGGCATCCAACTCTCGCGCTTTCTCGACAATTTGGTCAGACAGCTTATTCGCAGAATTCATGTGTTTAGCCATATCATCCAGCGGATCCATAGCGAGATCATGCAATCTTTTGTATGTCTCTTCAAATCTCGAGGGGGGATCTTTCAAATTGCTGCTTCCTGAAAATAATCCAAAAGCAAGAAAAATGAGCGCAAATGAGACAAGACATTTTTTCATGGATTCCTCCTGGTTTTATTCAGTTGGATCTTGACCGAAACGTCTCCAAAAACTTCAGCGCTAAAATTCACATACGGGCTCTTCTCGACCAGCCTGTTCTGAAATTCGGCATCTTTACCCTCCACTTTCACAGATTCCGCCTTAAAATCTCTGGGAAGTAAAACATGGAACAAAATTTCAGATTGAGAAGATAGAACATCCAGGCAAATCTGATCTCCCACATGCTGGAAAGAATAGGCTATTTTTTCACCCGAACATTTATAAGCAACCTGGACTTCGGCCTCATCTACTTCTGCTGCCACCCAACGGGGCGATAGTTGAACATTTTGGAAGAGGCTTAACCTGTCTTCTATACCAACCAATCCTTCTAACATGGCATACAGCATTGCACTCGAACCCCAAGCATCTGATGGGGAGGCTTCCGGACTCGTGCTCGACTCAGCACTCGAGGGTGTCCCATCGGGAAAGTACCAGAGGTATGTCTTTCCTGTTTCGGCTATCATTTTGTAATAATGGTTCAATATATCCACCCCATAGGCTTCATACCCGTGATCAAAAGCCGCCTTAGCCAATTCCCCGCCCACAAGAGGCATGATACCTCCGTTGACATAAGCCCCACCTATCAATTTCTCGTCGCCGAAAACGCCGTCCGGGAAAGGAGGATCGATCGAGAACCACTCGGCAAAAGCCTGTGAGTTTTTCTTTCGTTCCAAATACTCCTGGATGATTGAAATGGCCTGTTTGTGCGACGCAATCCCACGGTTGATCGCCATCGGGTTGCTCAAACTCAATTGTTCGGCTTCATCGACACCGGGGATTTCAACAGGCGTAATCTTCACGAAATGGGTGTAAAATCTTCCGTTCCAGCAGGTTTTGTTCATTTGCACTTTTAGTTCTTCTGCCTGCTTTTCCCAAAATTCCGCTCGGCTTCGGTTGTTGAAATAAGCGTACACAAGAGCCAAGAGGCGGAAAGCCTCATAATAACCGCTGTTGTCCCCGTGCATTATTCCCCAATAGGTGTCATCGGTAATTTGAAACTGAAGCCAATCATGCGATCCTCCGGTGTAGGCAAAATCCCATGAGTCGATGGTATAGGCTCTCTTCACGAGCTTCAACTTTTTATCCCAACGCCAGGGATGGGACAGGATATACTGCAGGGCCTTATCCAGGCTCGGCAAAAGCTTCATCAACCAGCGGTCATCCCCGCACGCCTGCCAGGCAAGAAAGCAAGCCTTGACAAACCTGTATTCCACATCCGCTTCCACAGGCACCCGCACATACTTGGTCCAGTTTTCCCTCTCACAGGGAAGTTTTTCGGGAAATACCGTGACGTAGTCAAAGATGCGCCCATTTTGCGCTTGTGTCTCGGCAAAGTGCTCGATCAGGCTTTTGATGTCCGATTCGAAATACATCAAGCCTCGGAGCATATCGCTGTAGTCTCTGATCCAGAAGGATTTGGTATCGGGAGTGCGGTATCCTCTGATTTTTTTCCCGTCGATAACGATGTCTAGAGCATTTTTTTCGAGGAAGGATCGGATTTTCGGGATAAGCTGATCGAATTCTGGTCTGCCGGTTTTGACAAATGTCTGCTCTCCCATTTGTGCAAACATACCACCAAACTTGGGCTGAATTCAAGGCAAAGCAGCAATCCCGTTTTATTTTCGAAGGGCGTGGAGGGTTTGTTTAGAGGATTCTTTGCACATCTTTCACACCGAGGGAAGTGTGTTCCATGTCGATGCAGAAAAGCTTCATTCAAGTTTCCTCCTAAAAATAGAACCGTCCTCTTTTTGTTGACATTGGGGCCGATCCGAAGTAAAAAACTAGGGATTGGAGCGTTGAGCGGATGCATATTTGGGGCCTGCACATTGTCGATGTCGGGATCATTCTTTTTTATGTAGCTCTCATTCTATGGATAGGAAAACGCGCCGGAGAAAAAACCAAAAATACCGGTGATTTTTTCCTGGCCGGCCGCAAGCTCGGGAAATTTTATCAGTTTTTTCTCAACTTCGGCTGTTCCACCAATGCCGATCAGGCCGTGGCCGTTTCGCGTGAGATCTACCGGACGGGAATCGGCGGCATGTGGATCCAATACCTGGTTCTCTTCCTCACGCCCTTTTATTGGTTCTCCGTCTTTTTCTTCCGGCGGATCCGCCTAACAACCATCGGGGATTACTTCACCGAACGTTTCAACAGCAAATCACTCGGCGCAAGTTACGCCATTTTTATCCTCCTTATGTCCGTTTTGGGAGGAGGAATCGGGTATATGATTGCAGCCAAGACCATGATGGCCATGACGCCCAAATCGTACGAGCAATTGTCCCATGAAGAACGGTTGAGTGTGGAGCAATTCCGAGAGTACCAAGCATTCAGAACCCGTTTTGACGAAGGCCTGAGCCAGCAGGAACAGATCCGGTATGATGAACTGAACGAAAAAAACAAGCGCGGCGAACTCCATTCGTTTATCTCCCATACTAATCCGATTCTCTTTTATTTCATTTATGCCGTCATCGTGGGAATCTACACCATGCTAGGAGGCTTCCGCGCAGCGGCCATCACCGATGCCATTCAAGGTTTGCTGATCATCACGTTCTCCATGATTCTCATCCCGATAGGCCTTCACAAGATCGGAGGCTTTTCCGGTCTTCACGCTTCAGTGCCCGACTACATGTTCGAGCTTTTTGGGTCTGTGACCATGAGCGAATACGCCTGGTACACCATCCTCGGGATGGTGCTTGCCAACCTCGTCTCGATCATAGCTGTGGCTCCGGGGATGCAGACAGCCGGGTCAGCCAAAAATGAGATGACTGCCCGCTTCGGCATGATTGGAGGCATGTTTTTCAAGCGGTTTATCATGATCTTCTGGGCTTTAGCAGGCCTTCTGGCCATCGGATTATACACCGGGATTCTGCATGATCCTGATTTGATATGGGGATACATGTCCAAAGACCTGCTCTTTCCCGGGGCGATCGGCTTGATGCTGGTGGGCATCCTGGCTGCCAACATGTCCACGCTCGATGCCGGCGCTGTCTCCTACTCAGCCCTGTTTATTAAAAACATCTACCAACCTTTCAAGCCAGAAAAATCCGAAAAGCACTATCTGTTTGTCGGTCGCATCGCCATCGGAGTAACGCTTTTAGGAGGAATAGCAGTCGCCCTATATGTGAACAATCTCCTTGAGCTTTTTAAATACATCATATCCATACCAGCTATCTACGGCGCTTCCATTTGGCTGGGTTTCATGTGGCGGAGGCTTACAAAAACCGCAGTGGTCACCCAAGTAGTACTATGCCTGATCATTTATGCCGTCATCCCCAACCTTTTTCCTACATTAAACTGGGCCAAATACAATCCCCACTTCCTCCGGGAAACCCAACCCAAAGTTGTTCAATACTCAACAAGCGCATTAAAAAAAGATGTCGAAGAAGGAAGTGCCGACTTTGTAGGGCAATCTATCAAGAAAAAACATGTCATCGAGCCTGTGGGCGTATTTTTCGAAAGCGTAGTACGGATCGACCCTTCAGATCCTGAATCAGCCAAAGTAGGGCTGGGACGATTCCATGCCGAACTCTGGGTGATGAGCTGGCTCAGGATCGATTTTTCAGGATTCAAAAAATCTCAGCTGGTGGCCATCCGTTTCTTTTTTGACGCCCTGTTTCCGTTTGTTTTCTTGTTTTTGGTCTCGTTATTCACAAAACCAGCGCCAAAAACGAACCTGGATAGATTTTATGCCAAACTTCACACACCGGTCCAAAAAACTGAGGATGAGGAAAGGCGGGCTCTGCAGGAATCTTATGAAAATCCCGGGAAATTCGAAAAGGACAAGATCAAGCCAGGTTCAAATTGGGAAATCATGAAGCCAACTAAGCTCGATATTCTGGGATTCGGGGGAAGCTGGATACTTGTGGGGATAATTATCCTCTTGCTCTGGGTAATGGTCTCGATTAAATAACCTGTTATGGTTACCTCTTTTTATCCCTTAAGGTCGGAAAGTTCTTTTTCCAGTTGTTTAACTTTCTCCATGAGAGCTTCCTTCTCCCCTTTTTTGGACATCTTCATCATACGGGCCAACAATCCGATCAGGCAGAGCAAAATCAGGACGCTCGTCAATGAAGCATTCAAAAAGGGAATCCTCCAATCCTGCAAAAATGTGAGGGCGCCAACATCGGATAAATAAGACAAACTCGTTACAACGACCAATAAAAAGACCCACCAAATCATTAAACTACCTCCTTTTATATAAGGATATGAAGGGATTACACGTATATGTACTTTTTGTGTCAACGTTTTCTAAATCCCCACAAGATGTATATCACAGGAAAAAACAAGATGTCAAATTCCACCCTACTCACAAAACAGCCCCGAGAAGAAACAGGAGAGCAACGCCTGCTTTGATGCAGGGACAGAGTTTCATCGGAAGGATTTGATTGAGCATGAATCCATCTCCTTCTTTGCCTATAGGTTAATATATCCGACATTCAGTATAACACAAAGTTATAGGGTGGTACCTTAAGGAGCGTCCCCTAGTAGCCGAAGAGGCGGGGAAGGAAGAGGCTGATTTCCGGAATGAAGGTAACAAGAAGGAGCGAAACAAGCATGGCGATAAAAAGAGGAAGTAGCGGCCTGATGACGCGAGCGATGCTGGTTCCGGCAATCCCGCACCCGATGAACAAAACACTCCCGACAGGCGGCGTGCACAGCCCGATACTTAAATTCAACACCATGATGATACCGAAGTGGATCGGGTTGACGCCCAACTGCATCACGACCGGCAAAAAAATCGGGGTGAAGATCAAAACCGCCGGTGTCATGTCCATGAAAGTCCCAACCATAAGCAGCACAAGATTGATGATCAACAGGATGATGATCTGGCTGCTGGATATCGCCATAAGGGCTGAGCTGACATTTTGAGGGATGTTCTCGTAGGACATGATCCAGGACATGCCCATGGATGTACCGATAAGCAGCATCACTATGGCTGTTGTGGCTGATGCGTCGACAAGGATTTTTGGGATCTCTTTCCACTTGACTTCTCTGTAGATCAGGACTGACAGGATGAAAGTGTAAAGAACGGCAATAGCCGAGGCCTCGGTTGCCGTGAAATAACCGGCCACGATCCCCCCGATCACCAGGAAAATCAAAAACAGGCTGGGGATTGCATACAGGAACCGGAGGATGCCCTCCTTGAATTTTATTCTCTGGGCGATCGGATATTTTTTTCTGTAGGCGATCATACCGGCAACGACCATCAAGGAAAGGCCGATCAGAATTCCGGGAAAATACCCGGCCACAAACAGCGCCCCGATGGATACTCCTCCACTGGCAAGGGAATAGACGATCAGGATGTTGCTGGGAGGAATGATCAGCCCGGTTGTAGCTGAAGTTATATTCACGGCTGCGCTGTAGTCGAGGTCGTAGCCCTCTTTTTTCATCCTCGGGATCATGAATCCCCCGATGGCGGCCGATGAGGCTACGGCTGATCCCGAAATCGATCCGAAAAGCATGGCAGCCATGATATGGACAAAAGCCAAGCCTCCAGGGAACATCCCGACCAAAACTTTGGCAAAATCGATCAACCGCCGGGCAATCCCTCCCCTATTCATCAGCTGGCCTGAAAGGATGAAAAACGGAATGGCCAGCAGGGCAAAACTATCCAGCCCTGTTGCCATACGCTGGGCCACTGTTGTGAGAGCCGGGCTTGTGTCTATGCTCATCAACATGGTTGTGATTGTCGCTATCCCTATACAGAATGAGATCGGAACTCCAAGAATCAGCAGGAACACAAAACTGCCGATCAGGATGAGGATGTGAAACAGTTCCATTTTTCCTAGATTCCCTCCTGACTTTCCACGGCTACGCTCTCGAATTCAAGCGATTTTCCAGAAAGGGCCCGGAATCTCTCGATAATAAACACGGCAGCATAAAACACGATGAGCAATCCGCTTATCGGAAGAACCAAGTACACATACCCCAGTTTTATCCGCAGAGCTGCAGAAATCTGGTTCAAGGTCAACGTGATGGTCACCAACCGAAGACCTCCGATAACCATCACAAAAAAAGAAAACAAGAATATAAAAACCTGGATGACAATTTCCGTCCATATCTTCGTTTTGTTTCTGAGGCCTTGCAGCACCACATCGATGGCCAGGTGCATTTTTTTGCCGGCTGCATAACTGGCACCCAATAATCCCACCCAGATCAAAAGATACCTGGCCAACTCTTCTGTGAAGGAACTGGGGTCCCTCGAGACAAAACGGGTAAAAACCTGCCAGAGCACGTTGAGCACATTGGCACTCATCAAAATAATCAGGGCCAACTCAAGGAGTTTATCGATTCTTTTTTTGGCTCTTTCGAGCATTATTTCACTTCCCTAATCCTTTGAATGAGGTCGTAAATGTGGGGCTGCGTTTTATACTCCTCATATATGCTTTCCACCCCTGCGATAAAAGGCGTCTTGTCCGGATGATAGATAGTGACACCGGCCTTCTGCACCTCTTCGAGCGCTTTTTGTGTGGCCTCCTTCCACAGCGCTCTCTGGTGTATTTCGGACTCGTTGGCTGCTTCCTGCAGCAGTTGCTGAAATTCGGGCGCAAGATCCTCCCAGATCTTGGTGCTGATAACCAGAACATCCGGCACGCCGGTATGTTCGTCCAGAGAATAAAATTTACAGACTTCATAGTGCCTGGAAAGATGGAAACTGGGAGGATTGTTCTCTGCCCCATCTACCACTCCCTGCTGGAGCGCTGAGTACAACTCACCCCAGGAGATCGGCGTGGCCGATCCCCCGAGAGCTTGGACCATCCGCATGGATGTGGGACTTTCCTGGGTACGAATCTTAAGTCCGGCAAGATCTCCGGGGCTGAGAATGGGGCGGTCGACTGTGTAAAAACTTCTGGTTCCGGCATCATAGTAACAAAGCCCGCGGAGCCAGTATCTCTCCGCAGCATGGAGAAGCTCCCGACCGATCTCCCCTTCCAACACACGGAAGCGGTGTGCCTCATCCCGGAAAAGATAGGGCAGGCTCAGAACGCTCATCTCAGGCACAAATCCCTCGATCACACTGCAGGAAACTTTGGTCATGGCCAGACTTCCGATCTGTAGAAGCTCGAGGCATTCTCTCTCAGACCCCAGTTGTTCGCTGGGATAGACATCGATCCGCATCCGGCCTTTGGATTTTTCTGCCACACGCTCTGCCAAAAATTCCATCGCCATATGGACCGGATGGGAGGGATCCAACCCATGGCCCAATTTTATGACTTTTACTTTTTGATCAGGCTTGCAGGCAAGATGGAAAATGAAAAAAGTGAGGATTAAAAAAAGAACAATAGATTTTAGACCAGTTTGCCGATACCTCATTTATTCAATAATGGGTTTGATGACTTTTGCTCCGATTTCCAGCAAGGCAGTCTCCAATTGGGAATACATTTCTTCATCCTTGTACATACCGATAATCGAACCGCCCGATCCAGCAAACTTTGCTGAGGCCCCGCAGGCACGCGCTGTCAGGACCATTTCCATATTGCTCTCGCTGATTTTCATGATCTGGCTTCTCAGGTCAAAATTTTCATCCATTAATTGTTTCATCGTGCTGAAATCCTTTTTCAACAGGGCTTCTTTGCCCGCTTCAGCCTTCTCAGCTATACGGCGGAGTGTCTCACAAACAAAAGAGTCTCCCCTGTCATAGCCCTGGCGGATATCATTCAAGACTTTACCCGAAACCTTGCCTAAAGCCGGTTTGTAGGCAAGGTAGAGCTTCGGGAGAAATTTGGGGCTCAACCGCTCATAAATACCGTGACCCTTTTCCTGGATGATCTTTTCATCCAGATCCATGTAAACACAACCCTCATATACCTGGATGACACGGTCCATAAAACCGGCATTGATACCCAACTCATCCCTCTCTGCCTCCAGAATCAACGTGGGAAGAATCTCGAGTGGGATTTTGACCTTATAAAATTCCATCAATGCCCGGATGGCCGCGGTTATGATCGCGCTCGACCCGCCAAGTCCAAGCTGGCGCGGGATATCAGAAGAATACCGGATGGTGAAGTTTTTTGTTTCCAGTTGGATATTCTGGCGTCTGCAGTATTCGAAAAACTTCTTGATCGTGGCTTTGATCAGCCGGACTCCCCCGTAAAAACCATAAAGCTCCACCTTCTCCACAAGGTCTTGGATATTTTTATACACCGGGATGTCATCTTTTTGGGATTGGATCATCAACTCATGGGATTCGTCGAGGAAAACGTTGGCTTCGAAATCTTTGACGGCAATGGCGATGATTTTCCCGAAATATCCATCCGAGGGATTGCCCAGGATTCCGGCTCGCGCGCAAGCTTTTGTTTGTATTGTCATGATAATTAGTAACTTAAATCAGATTGAAGCCAGAACTCCCCGTACATAGCCGATCGATTCCGCCACGCCCGGGAGGGGATCCTTCCCGTCCTTCTCGAATTCAAACGAGACCGAACCCTTATAATTTAGTTTGATCAAAGTCCTAAGGAACTTGGGGATATCGATGACGCCGTGGCCGATCTCAATGGTCCCTCCTTCCTTTGTCGCGGCCGTCACGTCTTTGATATGCACATCATGCAGCCGATCAGCATACTTCAGGGCTGACTCCGAAGGATCGACGCCAGCCCGCTGAGTGTGTCCGATGTCGATGCACAATCCGATGCGCGGATCTAGGTTTTTTATCCTGACATAAGCACTTTCAGGCGTCGGATACAGCTTATCGTCAGGGCCGTGATTATGGATGGCCACCTTTATATTATATTTGTTCACCATATTGTTCACCATATTCAGCAAATCTGGATTAGGAACCCCGATGATGATCCTCATGCCGGCAGTTTTGGCATATTGAAACGCGCGCTCCACCTCATCCTCGGTCTGCATGTAGACCACACCGCAGCCGTAAAGGTCGAGGCCGGCTGCTCTCGTTTTTTCAGCAACAGTCTTGATCTCTTCATCCGTGCTCTCCAGAGAGAGATGAAAGTCCTTGAATGCGATTCGTTCCAGACTCAGCCTCTTGGTCATTTTCAACGTCTCCTCTAGAGGAAATTCCCGGAAGGTATAGGATGCCATCCCCAAGTTCAAACGGCTCAGTTTTTCTTCGAATTTGATAGCTGAAGGATCATTATTCCCTGCATTTTTATCCGAAGCCTTTATCATAGGAGAGAGGGACGCCACCGCCACTCCCATTCCAGCGCTTTTTATAAAGTTTCTTCTTGTCGTCCTCCCCATTTTTTTCTCCTTTTATAGGTTTGCCTATTTACATACTACATTCGTCCTGAGGACTCAACACTTTACCTGAATTATTCATAAAAAATGCCTACGCCAACATTCATATAAAAAACCAAATTAATATATTCACCTGGTTCTCTTCCATATTGTGTGGGTGAACTTAAAGGTTAAAGGTCTATCAGGCATGTTCGGAGCGACATTGAGGACCCCGACCCAACCTAACCAAGCCTTCTTTAAAGGTGGTTATTCGAGGGTAACAATACGGGGACGTTCCATTCGGGGACACTCTATAATTTATTTTTACTAAGAAACCAGTTCGGTGATATAGTGTGTCCCCAGATGGGACGTCCCCATATTGTCGGCGAGGATGTATTGAGCACGGCTGCACTAAAGGGTGAGAGATCTGGATAAACAGAGGATAAAGTTGCAAAGAGTAGGAGTGAACATGCGGAGTTCCGCAGCCGCCGAGAAGGACAGTGAGTGAATGGCGCTAGAAATCGGCATTTTTTCCCAAGGGCGAGCCAATCTCACCACATCGGCTTCGTTGTGGCCCATTCGCGGTATACAAATACAGCTTCATGGGCCACTGACTTGCGTCCTTTAATGCTAGGGTGGGCGGAGGGTCTCAACTCATGAATAATCCAGGTAACCCAACAATAAATATTGTCTCCTCGGAAAAATTGTGTCATCATACTGCGGAGGGAGAAGGATCGTGCATAAATCGTTGTTAAAGTTCCTGACATTGGCTTTACTTTTTGCTCTATTCATGTCATGCGGATCAAAACAGGAGACAGAAACCACAGATCAAACACCGGCTGAACCCCAGGCTGTCGACACATCGGATTTGAACATCCTCACAGACGAGGAAAAGGTCAATGGTTGGATCCTTCTGTTCGACGGGGAAAGCTTCGATGGATGGCGAGGATTGGGCCGAGAGGGAATCCCCGAAGGACACTGGATCATCGAAGATGGCACGATAAAAAAAGTCTCAAGTAAAGACGTGCCTCTCCAAGAAGATGGTCAGCCGCTCGTTGGAGGGGATTTGATAACTATCCAAACATTCGAAAATTTTGAACTCTACTTGGAATGGAAAATCAGCCCAGCCGGTAACAGCGGCATCAAATACAATGTGTCCGAGGAGATGTCAACAGCCTATCCTCCTAAGTATGCGGCTTTGGGATTCGAATACCAAATTCTCGATGACGAAGGTCATCCTGATGCCCAGGTTGGTGAAAACCACACAGCGGCTGCTCTGTATGATCTTATCGCTCCCAAAGGCAAAAGCCTCAGTCCTGTGGGGGAATTCAACACAGCCCGGATCGTCTTCCGAAAAAATCATGGCGCGCACTGGCTCAACGGAGTCAAAGTGTTGGAGTACAACTTGGAAACCTCTCAAATGGATGAGCTCATAGCATCCAGCAAATACAAAAACATCACGGATTTTGCCAAAAAGAGGAATGGTCATATCGAGCTCCAGGACCACACAGACGCCGTTTGGTTTCGAAATATAAAGATTCGTATCATCGAGCCATAAAGATTTTAATGAAGGGATGGCAACAATGGCGAAAAAAAACATAACGCGACGAAATTTTATCAAGACCGTATCCGCCGGCACGGCCGGAATGGCTATCGGCCTTCCTGCTGTCAATTACAAACGTATCCTGAGATCCAACGATCGCATCAGGATCGGGATAGTCGGATTTTCGGATAGAGCCCGGTATTCCTTGATCCCGGCGTTTCACTGGAATGCCAAGGATCTCAATTTCCAGATCGTGGCCGTCTCGGACATCTGGAACCGGCGGAGGCAAGAAGGCGTTGAATTCCTTGAGAAGCTAACTGGCAATAAAATCGCCCCCATGAGCAATAACGAAGAGCTGTACGCATCGGGAAAAGTGGACGCCATGATCATCAGCACAGCAGATTTTCAGCATGCCCTCCACTGCATTCAGGCTGTGGAAGCCGGCTTAGATGTCTATGTGGAGAAACCCTTTGCCAACACCATGGAGGATGCACGGGCAGCGCTCAAAACGGTCAAGAGTTCTGATAAAATCGTCCAGATCGGAACCCAACGCCGCAGCGCTCCGAATTACATCAAGGCCAACGAATTCATCCGGTCCGGACGGTTCGGGGACATCGTTGCCGTAGAGATGAGTTGGAATGTTAACCAGCCGGGCCGTTGGCGCCGACCTAAGCTGGTGGCTGACCTTAAGGAAAAGGATGTGGACTGGAAGAGATACCTGATGAACAGGCCGTATGAGCCCTGGGATCCGCGAAAGTATATCGAATACAGGTTGTTCTGGCCCTATTCCAGCGGCATTCCAGGCCAATGGATGGTCCACCAGATCGACACGGTGCACTGGTTTACTGACCTGCCGAGGCCTCGCAGCGTTGTGGTCAACGGCGGGCTTTATCTGTGGAAGGATGGACGAAAAAATTTCGACACCCTCACAGCCGTATTCGATTACGGACCGCTCAAGGATATAACCAGAGGATTCATGGTGACTTATTCGTCAAGGCAGACAAATTCTGCCGGCGGTGTGAAGGAACTTTATTTTTCGAACGGGGGCTCTCTGAACCTCGACTCCAACATGGTCACGCCCATAGGAGGATTGACCCAGCGGATGGCTCAAGCGATGGGAATGGATGAAAACATGCTGTCGGAATTTTCATTGGCCGAAGAGGGAGGCGTGGAGACGGCCGCCAACACCGGATCAGACCCGACGACTCTAGCTCACATGCGGAACTGGATGGAATGTGTCCGATCGCGAAAAAAGCCCAATGCCGACATCCATGCCGGCTACAATCACTCGGTGGCCCTGTGCATGACTATCGCTGCCATGCACTCAGGAAAACGCGTTACCTTCAACGACAGCAAGCAAGAAGTCATCATCAGCTAGGAAAAAATCTGTTATATCTTGACCAGTTCTTCGATCTTAAAGGGGCGTTCTTGTTCGATGCTGCGGCGGGCGGCTATTCCGATCAGGATAGACAAGGCCCCATCCCTACTGCTGGCTCCCTGGCCAAGAAGATCCTCCCCTGGCTTCCGGAAAATGCGGTCCTGCATAATCTGGTCTGCCCCCCAGTGACCGCTGCCCTCTGAAGTCAATCCAAAAGTCTTGGTCTTCCCGAAATTTTGTGTGATCCGGAAATCCGCCATGCTATCTGTCTTCCAGGGTTGGCTGTGATAAACCCAGGCATCTAGCCTCCCTTTTGTCCCGTTAAACCCCACAAAATACCCCTCATACGGCATGAAAGCATTCAAGGAGTAACACATGGTCACCCGGTTGTGATACTGGACCTGCACATTCATGGTGTCCCAGATGTTGATCTTTTTCCGGAAAACACAGGCATCCCGGATATATCCATCCTCGGATTCTGCATTGACATAAAGATTCATCAAGTGTTTGTTCGGTGTGATATCCCAGAAAAACTCACATTCACTCTTATGCGGACAATCCCTGCACCGCGCACTCCGGAAAGCCCCGTTGTGCCCGTATTTGCGGAGCTCCCCGTACGCATTCACTTCTACAGGCTCAGCCGCAAGCCACCAGTTCATCAAGTCATAATGATGAGTTGCCTTGTGAACCAGAAGCGATCCCGAAAACTGTTTGAACCCATGCCATCGCCGAAAATAGGACGCACCATGATAGACATCCAGGTAATAGTTAAAATCCACGGATGTGACCTCCCCTATTTCTTTGGCCATCAGGATTTCTTTAATCTTGACTGCCTCCGGGCTGTAACGGTAATTGAAGGTCACGATCAGCTTTTTTCCTGATTTCTTTTCTGTATCCAGGATGTTCTGACAGAGGTTTTCATCTGTGGCCAAAGGTTTTTCGGTGATCACATCACAGCCCATCTCCATGGCCAAACAGATGTATTTGGAATGGAAACAATCGGTCGTTGTCACGATCACAGTATCCGGTTTCGTCAAATCGATCATTTTTTTGAAATCCATGAATGTCGGGCATTTGGCCCCCGTGTATTGTTTGGCATATTCTAATCGTTTGGGATTGATATCACACAGCCCGACCATTTCCAGGATATCGCTATAATTTTCGAGCAGGGTTTTCCCCCATGTTCCGCTTCCTCGAATCCCTGTTCCAACCAGGGCTACTTTTAGCTTATTTTCTGCGGATGACTCCCATAAAGAACCTGATTTCAGCAAAGAATGGCCGGCCACCCCTAACGCCGCATAGGCCGACGAGGACAAAAATTTCCTCCGGCTGATTTCATTTTTTCCCTTCGCCATATGTTCCTCCCTCTGAATGAACCTTTTATTACTGATTTTAACAGATAAAATCCTATTCTTTTACGAATTCATTTGTCAATCACAAATCCTTTAACAGAAACTGAATAAAATCTAAAAATCTTTTTAGAAGGGGTATGTCATTTCCAAGACAGAAAGACGCTTGTGATTATCAGTCGCCAAAATCAATATTTAATTCGTTTTATCAAAGAAAAGCAATTTCAATGCTAATACTGCCACAGCAAGGAGAAATACATTGCGAATCCACGGATTGCCTTTCTTGATGGCCAGCTTTGCTCCTATGAGTGCCCCAAGGGACATGGAACAGGCCATAGGAATGCCGACGGAAAAATCAACAAGTCCGTGAATACAAAAAAAGATGAAGGCCGCTGAAGAAGAAAATATATTCAATACCTTTGTAGCAAACGCCACTTGCAGGAAATTCAAGTTAAAAATTAACAGGAGGACAAAGCTTAAAAGAGTCACGTAGCCCCCGCTGAAAAAACCACCGTAAATCCCTAAAATAAAAATCAGAAGAGAACCAACGACAAGTCTTTTATTGGAAATCTGTTCCTTCCTTTCTTGAATACCAAGATTTTTTTTGAAGAGAAATAAGCACGCCATGATACAAATCATTGCTGAGATAACTTTTCTCAAAACATCCTGATCGATAGTCAGGATGATATTTGCCCCTAAGAAGGATCCGCCGACTGTCAATACGGAAAGAAAGGCAAACCATTTAAATTGCGTTATTTTTGAGGCTTTTTTTAAACCTGCAGCACCGCTAAGACTCAAAAATATCAAAGCGAACATATTCGTCGCAACGGCCGTTTTCGCAGACATCCCGAGAGAGATAAGCAGAGGGACTGTAATCAATGAAGTTCCACCAACCGACACGCTGAAAATACTTATGATTAAAGATATGAAGCTGGCAATGAGAATCGCAATGATATCCATAAGAGAAAAAACTCGTTGAACTTATAGTTAAAACCCTGCGCTAGAGACAGGATATTTTAAAACAAACATCCAGGATTTTTATCAAAAGAACAATTTCCACAATGTAAACAGACCGAGTACTGTAGTTGCGATACCTACGATCAAGCGGAGAGATCCCCCTTTAAATTTTTTAACCGTGTAGGCCCCAATAGGAACAGACAGAATTGCTCCTAAGATCAAGGAAGGAGATAGGCTCCAATCCACCGTGTTGTTCGTAAAGGTAAGATAGGTGATAACACCCACAAAGCAGGTGAGTCCTTCTGCTAGAGACGTAATCCCGATGGCACTTTTTGACTCCACTCCTGATAAGATCTGCCCGCTGGTGACCAACGGGCCATATCCCCCACCACTGATTCCTTTGTTAAAAGCGGCCAAAATTCCGAGAGAAGAGATTTTTTTCCATGAAAATTTGAACGTTCTTTTCAAGGTAGCAAGAATGAGTATTCCCATGGAAAGAACCAGCACGCCGATATAAAGCTTGATGTAAAACTTGGGCAAATTGAGAGCGACAAAAACTGCACCCACAGTTCCAAAAACGCTGCATCCAGCCATGACCAGAGCAATTTTGAGATCAATCCCCCCGAACTTAAAATTTGAATTTTTAAACTTGTGATGGAAGAAAGCAGCACTCAGTCCAGTAATCAGTTCAGACAGCAAAACACAGGGAACAATCTGAAGAGGATTGTAGCCCATAATAAGCAGAAGCGGCGTCAGGGTCGTTCCATAACCCATCCCAAGAGACGAATCGATGTACTCGCATATAAAAGCCATAATGATAATGAGGGCAGAAAATTCGAATAGATCCACGCGCTCCTCCTTTTTTTAGTCCAAATAACCCAATTCCATTAATTGGTTTTGGATGAATTTCAAATCTTCGGGCTCTAATTCTTTTTTTACGGGAAAAATACTTAAAGGGTGCTTAACTCTTCCCCAACCGATTTTTTCCCAGATTCTCTCATGGATATAATAGAGAATTACTCGAATCCCATGAAAAAGCGATGTGATCAGAGACATCTCTTTCCAGCTATGAGTAATGCCCCAGGAAATAATTCCTAAGATTACAATGCCAAATAATCTCCACACAATAGATTTAATCCAAGCTCGAGAACGTGTCTCAAAGGCCATCGTTTTTCACCATTATCCTATGGAATTTCTCAGCCAGTTTTTTCGCTTTTATCGATACCTTTTTATAAGAATATTTTTTATGACTCTTGATGACTTTTTCATTTTTTTTTCGACTGTTGTCATTGGACCTTATTAAAAGCTTCCAACTTGTAAAATCGCCAATCAAAAAATCTAAGCCGAATTTTAGGACTAAATTTTTAATTTTATTTATTTCCATCTTATGCTTTACCTTATATTTTTTAATTCAAAATTCAAGAAGGTTGCTCCATTTATATCCTAAATGTAGTCTAATCGTAGTACAATTAGAGTGCTTTGTCAACCTTTTTTTGAATTATTTCAAGTGTTCGGAAGCACAATTATTGTTTACTCCTCATACAATACTTAATGCTGGTTCAGTCCCCTTTTTTTTTGTTAGCTCTTGAGGACAATTCAAAAATCAAAACAAAACAGTTTGACTTTTAAAATAACGAATAACATCAAGGTGGAATTTAAAAAGAGGAAGGAGGCTAGAAATAACCCAGGCTTTTTAGCCGTTGTCTGATGGCTTCAATTTCTTCCGTAGAGAGCTCTTTCTTTTCTTTGCTTTGCGATATAAGGTCCCGAAGTATATAGACGACAAATTCGTTGACACTGCTGAATCCGCTTCCTTCGATAACAGACTTGATCTTGTTATAAAGGGGACGGGGAATTTTTAATGTGACACGATCGCTTCCCATTTGCCCAATT
>Ga0114930_10002189_pt1 | contig 17826 bp, 12 predicted proteins | sample AnhtaG_FD_87300 | JGI IMG/M metagenome (GOLD analysis project Ga0114930, IMG submission 87300) | Deep subsurface microbial communities from Anholt, Denmark to uncover new lineages of life (NeLLi) - Anholt_01485 metaG | ecosystem: Environmental > Aquatic > Marine > Oceanic > Sediment | place... | reverse complement strand
GTCATGAAGGTAAGCTCCACGTCCAGGCGCTTTACCAGTCGGATCGATCTTCACGCCGTCCGAACCACGTACAATCCGGATAAGCGAACGCTTTGGTAAAACTTTCCGGCAACCAACACATAAACGGTGAGGGACATGACGTCGCCGTTTTGCTTTCCTGGATGCCATTGTCATATCTGTCGCAACTTCGCGAAACCCGATAGCAATCTAAAATTCACGATCTTCCCAATCCTCAGCCTGACGTTTTCTTCGCCGCTTGACAACCATTTCTCCTGTGTCTGGGTCGTACTCAACCAGGCGTGAGATCTCCTTCCGCTTCTTACGCTTTTCCTCCTGCCCTAGGAAGACCTCCTCTTCCTCAACCGACTCTTCATCAACCTCGACAACTGTAATAAATTCATCGGCGACCGCCTGAAAGGCTTCTTCCAAAGTAGGCTCAAGTTCTAGGTCCTCAGGCGCGGTCTCGATTTCAACATCCACCTCGGCAACTGGTTCCACCATTGCCAGATCGATCTCCGATGCCACCCCCACCGGCGTTTCAACCAGCCCGATTTCTTCTGGTACCGGTTCGATTCCTATCGCATCCACAACCTCGACCACTTCTTCGGCTTCGGCTATCGGTATTTCCTCTTCAACCACGACCTCAGGTTCTGGCTCCGGATATTCGAAGCCACGAAGTACTTCTCCTATCTCCTTGATTGCTTTTGGTCCAACACCCGGCAGGCCGAGGATCTTGTCTACATCAAGCTCAAGTTGCTCCAGCACCTGGCCAGCGCTTTTATAACCCGCTTCACCCAAAAGGTTCAGCACCCGGGTAGAAAGCCCGACTTCCTGCAGGACAACATCATAAGCCGTGGATGGAATTAACTCTCGGATAGCCTCAAGTCTATCGAGTTCAGCTTGCCGCTTGGCGTCGCGCCGGGCAATTATTTCTAGCTGGACCCGATCGACGAAGGATCTCATGGTTTGATATTCCTCCGGGGTTACCGGTCGATTCTCAGCCTTCTTGGTCATTACGCTTTCCACCTGCAAGATCGTGTCCGCCTCGCTTGTGGCCATATCGGCATATGTCGCGTTCGAAGTCAGAAGATTTAGTAGGTCAACCGCCGACTCGGTGAGGCTTTTAATGTCGATCCGCCAGCCGGTTAGCTTAGCGGCTAACCGAGCATTCACCCCTGCCCGCCCGATGGCCAGACTAAGCTGATCCTCCGGCACCATAACCAAGGCCGTTTTGCCATAATCTGGTCTCTCGTCTAAATAAACCCCCGAGACACGCGCCGGGCTTAACGCTTTTGCGATAAAGGTTGCCATATCGGGGTTCCACTCGATCACGTCAATCTTCTCATCATTCAAATCACGTACAATCGATTGAATTCGTACCCCGCGCATACCGACACACGCGCCCACCGGATCAACCCCTTCCCGCATCGCCGCAACGGCAACTTTGGCCCGTCTGCCGGCTTCACGGGCGATGGCTTTTATCTCCACCAACCCCTGGCTAATTTCCGGTACCTCCATTTCTAATAAGCGTCGAAGCATGGCAGGATGTGTGCGTGAAGTGACGATTACTGGACCGCGCGAGGATTTACGCACCTCCAACACATAGACGCGGATGCGATCACGAACCCGAAACCGCTCGCCTGGTATCTGTTGATTTCTAGGCAGGATCGCTTCCGCTCGACCCAGCAACCCCACGGTCACAGCCTGCGGTGTGATGGAATGCACCGTACCATGGACCATTTCGCCTTCGCGTTCAATAAATTCCGCGTACTGCGCCTCGCGCTCGGCCTCCCTCAGGCGCTGTAAGATCACTTGTTTGGCTGTTTGTGCCGCCACCCGACCAAAGTCCTTGGGCGTCGATTCAACCATAATCACGCCCCCCAACTCTGCCTCGGGTTCGACCTTCCGAGCTTCTTTCATCGAGACCTCAGTCGAAGGGTTTTCGACCGTCTCGACAACTTCTTTCTCAGCATACACCTGTACTGTGCCAGTCTCGGGGTTGACCTTGACCTCGACTGTTTGCGCACTGGAGGCGTATACCGAGCGGCGATAAGCGGAGATCATCATCGCTTCCACAGCCTCCATCACAGTATCTTGCGGGAGGCCGAAGCGCTCGGCGATCTCGTTAAATGCAAGGGCAAATTCGCTCTTCATCTGCTTGCTTCCTCTGTCGGGTCGTTGTTGGGGGGGGTTCATATGTAGAAAAAAGTGGGGGGAAACCCACTTTTCCAGACAACCACTCAATCTGAGACCTGACCAACGTATTTTAGCATAGAGGTGCACACCCTGCAAGGGTGGTGATTTCCCACCAAGCCCACCCACAATTGACGCCCACCGCTAGACCCCTTATCATACTCTTGTCAACCAGATTTTCCTTTTGAGGTGATACATGGAAATTGGTCTTGTGCGTCTGATCGATATCAGCGATGAGATGCAGCAATCCTATTTGGACTATGCCATGAGCGTGATTGTAGCCCGCGCCTTGCCCGACGCTCGCGATGGTTTAAAGCCCGTCCACCGCCGCATCTTACACGCAATGCATGCCATGGGCATCCGTCCTGACATGGGTTTCAAGAAATCCGCACGCATTGTCGGCGAAGTGCTCGGTAAATACCATCCGCACGGCGATATGGCCGTCTACGATGCTATGGTCCGCATGGCTCAGGATTTCTCAATGCGCTACCCCTTGGTCGACGGTCAAGGCAACTTCGGTTCGATTGATGGTGATCCACCAGCAGCTATGCGTTACACCGAAGCTCGCATGAACCCGCTGGCAACAGATATGTTGGCTGATCTTGAAAAAAACACCGTAGACCTCATTGACAACTTTGATGGATCACTCCAGGAGCCAACCGTGCTCCCGGCTGGCATCCCGAACCTGCTCGTCAACGGCGCCACCGGAATTGCAGTAGGTATGGCGACTTCAGTCCCCCCTCACAACATGAACGAGGTGTGCGATGCGCTTATCTACATGCTGGAGAATTGGTCCAACCTAGAGTCAATCAGCCTAGACGACCTGATGAAATTCATTCAGGGACCAGACTTTCCCACCGGCGGTATCATCCTGCATGATCAAGGTACAGGCGAGGGATTGACTGCAGCCTACGGTACCGGGCGGGGTAAGATCACCGTCCAAGCTCGGGTTCATATCGAGGAGATGGGGCGCGGGCGTTCGCGCATAATCATTACCGAATTGCCATACCAGACCAACAAATCCAACCTAATCGGACGCATCGCTGAGCTTGCTCGCGCAGGCCAGTTGGTAGGTTTGTCCGATCTACGCGACGAATCCGATCGACATGGAATGCGCATCGTCCTTGAGTTGTTAAAGACAGCCAAACCGGAGAAGGTGCTTGCCGAGCTATACCGCCGCACACTAATGCAGACAACCTTCAGCGTGATATTGCTAGCTCTGGTAAACGGCGAGCCACGTTTGCTTGGTCTGAAACAGTCTCTACGCGTCTACCTGGATCACAGGCTCGAGGTGCTTCAACGCGGCAGTGAGTATGATCTAGCCCGGGCCCAGGAGCGTGAACATATTCTAGCCGGTCTTAGTGTGGCTCTTAAGAATCTAGATCAGGTCGTTCAGATGATCCGTACATCCAAGGATGCCGACCAGGCACGTAATCGTCTACAACGTCGTCTAAAGTTAAGCGAGATCCAGGCAAATGCCATCCTGGACATGCCATTACGTCGGTTATCGAATCTCGAACGTAAGAAAATCGACCAGGAATATAAAGAGGTGCGCGCGCGTATAACTGAACTTGAGGGACTGCTACGTTCAAAGAAGAAGATGCGATTGCACATCACCGAAGAACTAACTCAGAATAAATCACACTATGGTGACCGTCGAAGAACTCAGATTATCAAGAAAACCAAGGGCAAACGCGCTCAACCCATATTGACTGCAACCGATCTAGCACCAACCAAGGAAACTTGGGTGGTAATTTCGGGTGATAACCTGATCTGGCGCACAGCCACCGCTCGCCTCCCACGCCTCTCCGGTCGTAATGCACCGCGTTTGATAATCGGGGCTAATGTGCGGGATACCCTATACCTTTTCGATACACGAGGGTCGGCCGTGGCGGTCGCCGTCCATACTCTCCCAGAAGGTAATAGTTCAATGGAAGGGATATTAGTCACCGCAGCTACCCCCTTTGATCCAGGGGCTGAAATCGTTGCTGGAATTGCCCTGCCTCTTGGGCAAACAAAAAAAAATACGGACGAGGGTTTCTTGATTCTTGGTACGGTCAACGGCATGGTCAAGAAGACCAGCCGGCATGTCTTCCCGGGTCCTTCAGCTAAGGCATTTCAGGCCATCAAGATCGCTGACACAGATGTCCTTGGCTGGATTCACCTTACGAGAGGTAAGGATGACATTTGCCTGATTACCAGCACGGGAATGGCGATCCGCTTCCCCGAGACTGATGTTCGCCCTATGGGGTTTGCTGCTAGCGGCGTGCGTGGCATTCGGCTCGATGATCCACAAAGTCGTGTTGTAGGAATGGGCTTGGCTGTCCCCGGTGGTGATCTCCTGCTGCTGACCGAGGACGGACTCGCAAAGCGAAGTGCGCTCAACAAATTCCCTCGACAAGGACGCCACGGCAAGGGTGTGTTAGCCTGGAAATCAGGAGAAGATGTGCACCTGGTGGGTGCTGCTATTGGCCATCCATCCAACCGAGCAGTGGTCCACCTTGCCAAAGGAGCTGCTCGCTCAGTGCGCTTTTCAGATGCACCCAAAATGGCTCGCACAGCAGTCGGTAAAAAGTTGTTCGAAGTAAAGCCAGGGAATCGGGTAACCTACCTCACCCCGGTGATCAGTCGACCGATGCCCAATCCAAAAAAATCAAGTGCTTAACCCACGGGAAAGACTACTTGCCGGTAATCCTATAAGGAAACTAACACTCGGGCTTTTTCAGCGTAGTCAGAGAATAATAAATTTATGTTCAAAGAGAGATAAGAGTGATTTGAAAAATCGGTCAATTGGCTTTTCGCTTATGGTAATTCATAAATGATTCGATTGACCGCGGAGGGAATATCACTAGCCGGCACAACCTTCGAACCTTTGGTTAACGTACCCTGGTAAGCTTGCTCTCCGTAATCAGCCACCCATCCATCAAGCACGAAAGCAATCGGTCCGCCGGCCGGCATCCATTCACCATTGTAGCGACGCGCTAGGTGAACATGCGTACCGGTTGAACGCCCTCCCTCACAAGAAGGATGCCCGATTAAATCCCCCTGTTGCACGTGCGTTCCTTCTTGGATGCGATCCTCCGAAGCGATGTGGAAGAAGAACAATACCCACCCAGTACGCTCGTTTCCATCATCATCAAGATCAAGTACTACCGCCGCCTCGCCGCTGCGAGCGATTACACCGTCAGCAGGTGCAGCTATCCACTCGGCAGATGGCACGCAGCCACCTTCCTCAGAAGGTGGTCCGAAATCCAGCGCGCCGAGAGGTAGGCTAGTACCCCAACAGAAGTGGGGGCCTGCGGTGAAGCCCCAGATGCGATTGGGAACGAAGGGCAGTGCTAGATCAGGCTGAGTCAGGTTTCCAGGGATGAGGTGAACTTCGAGGCTAAAAGGATCACCCCAGAGCCGTTCATACGTACCATAGAAGCCCTCAGGGCTGACAGCCCGATCGAAATCCTCCTGTCCGTATATACCGGCGAATACTGAATGCACAGCCATAGTGCCTGCGTTCTGCCATGGGTCAGGTCGCACCAGCAAACCATCGGTTAATTCAAATTCACGAAGTGTTCCAGTTCGCCAACCATAATAGCCATCATTCAGCCGCTCAGCAGCCCAAATCAACTGCCAAAATAAACCCTTGTAACGTGTTTGTTCCACACCCAGGGGATAGTTGGCTTCATCGCCCTCGGGAAAGGGTTTAGTGAGCGCCTGGGTTTGATATTCAAACAACGCCAAGAGTACTCGTGGATTTATTGAATAATTCTGGGCGATAACCTCAACCACCTGCCATGCCTGGCGTTGACGCTTGTAGGCGAAGTCAGATAGCCCAGCCAAGTATCCTGGAAGTCGGCGAATCTCTGATTCGATGTCGAAATCGACCGCTGAGGGACCATTAATCACCTCACTGTCCGGCAAGATGTGAAAAGACGAACCCGTGAGTGGGACGTAATAGGTCGGAATCTGCATCGGATAGCCCGGAGGTAATGTAGTGACATCACCAGGAAGATCTGGGTTAGCTGCCAGAATTTCCTCAACGGCGGTATTGAAGTGTGCCGCTAATGCCGGAAGCGTGTCACCGCTTTGAGTGTTGTAATTGACCAATTCCCCCGGAGAATATGGACTGCGAACCGGCAGCGGTGTAGGATGATTGTCTGGAGTTGGCGTCACGGCTGTAGGCATCGGAGTAGTAGCCGGTGAGTGAGGGGCACAAGCAGCAGCCAATATCACCAACGCCATCAGCGATGGTATGCATCGAACTCTACAACTGATCATCGGGTTATTAAAGTCTCCTGGGTTGCGCATTGGCAGGCGTAGACAATCTGATCTTCCTTGACCAGCGCGCCTTGATACGGCTTGGAACCAGCGACTGCAACCCATCCGCTTAGTGTAAAGGGCAAGGGTCCATCAGCCAGGATCCACTCACCATTGTATTTACGTGCGATGTGAATATGAGTCCCTGTCGCTATTCCACCCACACACGATGGGTGACCGATGAGATCCCCCTGCTCGACAAGCGTCCCAACTTCTACCCGTCCCTCATTGGCGATGTGCAAGTAGAGCAAAGCCCAACCGCTTTGTTCACGTCCATCACCGTCCAGATCCAGCACAACCACTCCCTCACCGCTGCGAACTATGATTGCCGGCGCGGCAGCGACAGCCCATTCATCAGAAGAGACACAACCGGATTCCATCGATGCCGGTGCGAAATCCAACGCCGCCCAGGCACTCTCCCGCTCCCAGGCACCGTGAGGACCACCGGTAAAAGCCCATACATGACCAGGTAGAAAGGGTAGGATCAAGGAGGGTTGCTCCACACCGATTTCGTAAAGTAGGTGCTGGTAGGCCCATGGGTCTCCAAAGAAAGTGATATATGTTTCAATGAACCCATCTGGACTAAGATCTCGCTCCCATTCTGGAATAGTTTGGCGAAGAGAAAAGTAGTACTGCAAAGCAACCGTGCCTGCATTTAAGTCCGGTGCCAGACGGACCCCCAAACCATCGTTTAGGGTGACCTCGCTAATTGTTCCAGCCCGCCACCCGTAATAACCGTTGCCAAGTTCATTTGCCAACCACGTCAATTGATCTTGCAGTCCAGACATCCGGATATCAACAAATCCCATTGGGTAATCTAAAGCATCTCCACTTGGTGTGGCTGGATCAGTGACCCAACCCGATTGATATTCAAGCAAGGCCAGCAACAACCGAGGATTGATTGAGTTATCGCGGGCAACATGAGCCACCACCTCCGGACCCGAAAGCCAGCCTGTACCAACATACTCCCGATAGCTTACAAGGTAACCTCCCTGGTTAGCGGCGAAAGAGGAAACATCAAAGTCCGTGGCGTGGGGTGAAAAGACCAATTCACTGTCCGGGATGAGGCGGGTAGTGGGACCCGTCACCGCGAGACGACTGGGTATGAGCAGCAGCTGGCCTGGATCAATTAATTGGCGCTCGTCAGGTAGAGGGTCGCGAGATTCGATATCTCCTGGAACAACGCCAAAATGTACTGCGACTGTCCATAGCGTGTCCCCTGGCTGAGCTTCATATAACAACGTCTCAACCTTCTCAGTGGCAAGCATGGTTGGCGTGGGAGGGAATGTTGGCGAGACCAACGGCTCCGGCTCGAACGGGGTAACTGTGGCCTCAGTGGAAATCTCAGCTGGTGATGTGCTCGATGCCTTTGGGGCAGGTGTAGTTGGGGCAATGGTCATGCTCGCCAATTCGCTTGAACCATTGGTGCCCACTGCAGGAACATCAGCCCGAGTGCAAGCTAGTGCCGCCAGCAGGAGGGTTGCAGCAACACAAAGGATTCTCTTCACGTGGTTAGGCAGGTGCAGGATCAATAAAACCTCATCTCGTAATCTGGTTGTTCGAACCGCGGCGATAATATGCCTCAATAGTGATGGGTCCTCGGCTCATTGTGCCGTTGTATTCCATCCCCTGCCCCGCAGAAACCCAACCATCCATGACGAATGGGATGGGACCATCGGCAGGAATCCATTCACCATTATACTTGCGCGTCAAGTGTACATGGGTGCCGGTTGATATTCCACCCTCACAAGACGGATGCCCAACGCGGTCACCGGCTTGAAGGGCAACCCCCGGTTTAACCCGGTCGCGTTCTTCGATATGCAAATAAAGCAATACCCATCCAGTCTGCTCGTATCCATCACCATCGATGTCTAAGATAACCTCCCCCTCTCCAGCGCGCAATACCAATCCGTCGGCAGCCGCTACCACCCACTCGTCGGAACGTATACATCCAACGGTGTACGATGATGACGCAAAGTCGAGAGCCCCCCAGGCAGCCCCCCTATCCCAGGCACTATGCGGTCCTGCGGTGAATGACCAGGTTATCCCCGGCTCAAAAGGCAGTTGCATAGGCGGCTGCTCAAGCTCAGCGGGTAGCAGGGGTTCCACTGCTTGATCAAACGGATTACCAAAAAGGGATAGGTATGTATGGTAGAAGCCGTTCTCCCCAACTACTTCTCGCCATGTATCCACAGGATATAGCTGAGAGAACAGGTATTGCACACCTACTGTACCGGCGTTCACCCCCTGCCCGGGAATGACCACGCTTCCATCGCTGAAGACATAAGGACCAACCCAGCCCGCTCGCCACCGGTAATATCCAGTGTTAAGTTGATTGGCCACATAGGAGAGTTGACTGAATAACCCCCCCCAACCTGAGCGGATATACCCGATAGGATATCTCAAGCTATCAGCCGGGACATCGTGGTTCGTCAGCCAGCCACTTTGGTACTCCAACACCGCCAGTAGCAGTCGTGGATTGACCGAATATCGTTGAGCTACAAGCTGCACCACTCCCGTCCCACTCAACTCCTTACCTTCGACTTCCTCAATGTGATGTGCCAGGATCCCTCCCCGCCGGGTGACTTCTGAACGCAGGTCGAAGAATACGCCTGCCGGACCGTAGACCAGTTCCGAGTTTGGGATGATCTTAAAGTTGGGACCAGGAGCTTGCAGGATCGGTGGAGGTACGACCAGAGTCTGCCAGACGGCAAGCAAATCCGGGTTGGTGAGATTATTGGCGGCTAGGATCAATTGGGGACTGACGTTAAATCGAACTGCGATCACGCTAAGCGAGTCCCCTGGTTGTACGATGTAGAACTCAGTCTCGCTACGGATGGTCGGCTGATCGCGGAAGATGTCTGGAGTTGGTGTGAGATAGGGCTCGTTGGGTCGGCGTGTTGGTGGGAGAAAAGTAATCAGTGGGTGAGGAGTCGCGCTCGAGTAAGGATCCGATTGAGCGGTTGGATCCTGTTCAACCCCCGGCTTGTGTAATTGCCAAGACCGATCTAGCGAATCAGGTTGAGCACAGGCTTGGACTAAAATAAGAAAACTAAGTCCAATTAAAACGAGAGTAAATCTGTGGTGAGAGAATGATTGACTCACAAATCAGCCGCTCCATAGCTCTTTGGGAACATGAGCACAGCCTATTTCCAACCCGTTATCGGTCAGGTTTAATCGCCAGCCAGAGGTGGAAAAAACAAACCCTGGCTCACCTCGGGTCATATGGGGCAAGTTTTATGCCAGGTTAGGGCCGGGATCAACATCGGCAGGATCACGATTGAATCTAAGGTGTTGTTATGTTTATCTCATCTTAATTCAGACGGGTCATCGGGAGAGTGAACGGGGTTTACTGGGTCTCTAGAGTTGCTTCCGTAGAAGGTAGTTAGGCTCAGAGACGTATTGAAGCTGACCGTGATCGTTGACATATGACCACTGTCCTGGATCCTCGGCGAAGACTGTGTAACCCAACCGCTCATAAAGTCGTCGAGCAGCACGATTCTCTTGAGCTACGGCGATGACCGCCTTATGGAATCCGCGTTCCCGTAATGCATCTTCTGCCTGATGGATCAAACGGGTACCAATGCCAAAGTTGCGGAAGGGTGGTTTTATCCGAAAAGATTGGATGTATCCGGTTGATGATTTGTCGTTCAGTTCGGGACGGTTACAAACAAATTGAACGAATATCTGGCCGACGATTTCACCCCCAACCTCCGCCACGAACAAGGCGCGCCGACCCTGGTGAGCCTCCCTCATAGCTCGTTGGTAAAGCAGACGGTAACGTTTGTATTCACCTCCCCATTCGAGGGCAGGTAGATCATCCTCCTGTGCTGGTCGGATGAAGACCTCAAGCGCCTTCACTGTGATCCTTAGCTTCCTCAATAAGACGATGGAGCAACGCCGCCTCCTCCTCAGCTGTACTGATTACACCATCAAGCCATGCCGCTCGAAGACTCCAGAGAATGCGACGATATGCCGGACCAGGCGGCAAGTTGAGAGTCCTCAAAGTGTCACCATCTGCCTGGGAAGTGACCTTGCGCCAATCAGTTAGATATCGATAAAGCAAGTCGCGCGCTTCCGGACGATCCGCCAGCGCCAACCACGCTGCCACTATTGCCTCCTCCCGGCTTCCTTCCAATCGGGTCACAACTTCACTCGGTTTTATCCGCTCCGTCAGAGCTTGTAATTCATAACCCAAGCGATTTGCCTCCAGGATATCTGTCCTTATTGAAGCTGGTAAGTGGAGGCGATGGCAAACAACTTTCGCATCCTCAGCTGAAAGACGGAAGCACAGCAGAGAATAGAGCAGAAATTCCATCTTCAGCGTAATCGTAAGACACCACTCCTGAGGTGGAGTAAACGTCCTCGCCTCCTCGAAGCGGATTTTCAACCATTTATCCCAGGCGAAGGTTGGGTGAATAGCTCTTAGAAGACCAATTTCCTCAAGACGGGTCATGATCTCCAGCAGGTGGTCTTCCTTGAACATTAGGATTAATTCACTCCGAATTCGTTCTCCGCTGACACGATCCAGTAAAGGAAGCGCTTGCTTTAGCAGATCCAATGTTCGGCTTTCAATCTCGAACCTCAATCGTTGTTCGAGACGAACAGCCCGCAACATACGAGTCGGATCATCAACAAAGCTGATCGAGTGCAACACACGGATCAGACCCTCACGTAGGTCACGGCCGCCGCCCCAGTAATCGAGCAGTTGGCCATAATAACGACCATCCAACCGAAGAGCGAGGGTATTGATAGTGAAATCCCGTCGGTGGAGATCGAGCTTGATACTACCTCTCTCAACTGAAGGCAGCGCAGTAGGGTGCAAATAGAATTCAGTACGGGCAGTTACAAAATCGAGGCTCTCGGGAAGCTCGTCGGCTTCGACCAAGCGACCACCAAGGTCCTGCAGCAGATTTGGCTGTTCTCGGTCCAACCGCCATTTAGCGGTGCCGAAGCGGCGGTGGCTGCTGATCCGCCCCCCATAAACGTCTACCAGACTTTGGGTCAGTTCAATCGCATCTACCTCGACCACCAAATCGAAGTCGACGCTTGGTGCCCCGAGCAATAGATCTCGCACGAAGCCGCCCACGATGAATAATGCGTCGTTACCAACCTCAGCTTGACGAGCTACAAGTTTTAGAAGCTCTAACCGGGCTGGTGGAAGGGCGTTCTGGAGTCTATCGGCGAGACTGGCCATAGGCGTGTCGTCGACTGCAGCTCCCAGTGTCTTAAGCAGGTCCGTACGGGTCACAATACCGATTATTTCATCGGTCTCCAGGTCGGCCACTGGCACCTGCCCCCAACCATATTGGATCATAACTCGCTGAAGGTGCTGAACCGAATCCGCAGGATGTACCACGAGATCCCCAGCCTCCATGATGCTGGAAATCGGGTTCTTTCCCATACCGTAGGTCATCGCTCGATCAACAGCCCGGCGAGTCAGTAAGCCAACCACCCGGCTGCCATCCACAACTGGGTAACCCTCATGACCAAAGCGCTGCATGCGCTCGGCCGCCTCGACAACCAGATCCTCAGGATTTAACAATTGCGGACCACGTGACATAATTTCTCCAACTGTCTTCGCTGGCTTAACCACCGTTGGAAGATATGCCAGTAATTCCTCACAAACCTGCTCTATGCTCCGATCGCGGATGAGGGCTGCAGCAGCCCGGCTATGCCCTCCACCACCGAAATATTCAGCCACCTTACCCACATCGAGCAACTCCGTTGTGGAACGCGCTACCAGTTGCACTCCTCCATCCAGCATCACCAGCACGAAGAGCCCATCTGGGTCGAAGAGATCACGCAACTTGTGAGCCAATGTAGAAATTTCATCTGTCATATCCTCGACAGAACCACAGGCGACCACCACTGAAAGGCCTTGAAACTCATAGGTCTCAGCCGTCTCTAGCAATCGATTATATAGATGACGCTGTTCAGAGGAGAGAGGGTGATTTAGAAAGTCAGTAGCAATTGTCAGGCTAGCGCCACAATCAAGCAGCCAAGCGCAGGCTCGGATGTCGCGCGGCGATGTACCCGAGTAAGATAATGACCCAGTGTCCTCATAGATCCCCAGCAGCAACATAGTCGCAGTAACTAGATCGAGTTCGATCCCTGCTTCCTCCAACGTCTCAACCAGGAGTGTTGCCGTCGCCCCTACCACTTCGATATGGCTGGTCCATGACGGATCTAGTCCTTGATCGGCCTGATGGTGATCGATGACATGAACTTGAGTGCGCTGGCTGTACCCTTTAACCGAAACCGGGGTTTGAGTGTCCACAAGCGTCAGCCGATCGATACGTTCACGCGGTAAATCATCGAACTCAATAAATGGCAGTCCATCGCCATACAGCGTCAGGAAAGCCCGCACATTGCGATTGAGGCGTCTGGGCAATACAGCCAGGGCTTCGGGATTGAGTAGGCGCACCGCCAACAACGATGCGACAGCGTCAAAATCCGCCTGCTCGTGGGTGAGTATCAGGTGCATCTTCTGCAAACCCTTTTCGCTTTGAGATCGAATAAACCGCCACTGTAGTTGATCTAAAGATACTTGACAGCCAGGGGTTCCTACACTGCGGATTATACAACGACCCCGGAGACCTGGTTAGCTAGCGGTTACTCCTCGCCTCCACTGTCGGGCAACTCTTGCTCGATCTTCTTGAGAGCCATCTCCCATGCAAATTCCGGGCTCGACCCTTGTAGAGTCACCGCGCGAACTGCACCCTCCAACGGCTCAATATACAGGCTCAGGTCCGGATGGAGCGGCAGGGTTACACCGGATGAAAGAGAGGCGGTCATCTGAGCTTGAAGCCCATCACTCAATGCAATAGATGAAAACGAAGGGAGGTGGTACGCGCCTTCTGGATCACTTAGGATGAGTTGACCCTCAGGCGTCAGTAAGAACCTAGCGAATGCCCAAGATACCTCCAGATCGACCGGGGAAGTACCGGCCACCAGATAGACATTTTCAGTCCACACGAAACCGGCTAGTCGCTTATTGGTTTCTGAGTATAGCGGCCAAGGATCGATCACAAGATTGTCAAAACCGATGACTCGCGCCAGCCGTGAAGCTTCAAGAGTGCTCTCAATCAGCCAGGCTGATCTGTTAGTTTCAAATAGGACCAAGTCGTCTTCTGAATTAAAACTCACCCACCCGGTATCTCGTAAAGTCCTCAGCAACCTCAGCCAGCAAAATCCTATTTGGTTATCAAGGTCCAAATCGCCTCTTTCGTTAAAAAGGTCGCCATCACAGGCTGCCAGTTGCGAGGCTGAGTACATGAAACCATAATCCAAACCAGCCCCGACAATCTGATCGTCTTTTAAAAGTTGCGCGGCCTCGACCAGTTCGTCCAGGGTTGCTACTGCGTTGGAGGCTATCGAACGATTACGATAAAGGACCATCCCCTGCCTTTCAACCGGTAAGCCAACCAACGCTCCATTGTAAACAACTTGACGCCAAGCGATTGGATCAATCGTCGCTTGAAGTTCAGCATCCGCCCAACTGGTGAGGTCGAGCAACGTACCGCTTTCCCATAACTCAGGACCCCAACTGGCAGGGCCGAAGAGCAGGGAGGGCTTGTTACCTTCTATTACCGCCGCCTCAAATGCAGGGCGGAGTTCATCCGGTGGATAATACGCGATGGCGAAGGTGACCTGCGGAAAATTCTCCTGAAATGCAGCAATCACCTTGTGAAGCGTCTCGAGCTCCACCGGATCCCAATCGAGCCACAAATTAACAGTGCCGGGTAATGATGGCGTCATATCAGCGGTCGCGGTTGGCTTAGGTGTGACAGTTGCTGGGGGAGGCGATGGGGTGGGAACCACCGTCTCGGATGTGCCAGTGGGCGTCCGGACAGGTTCACATCCAACAAGGCTGAGCATGACCATTAGAACTCCCAGAAATAGCGAGAGATTAGCTTTCAGATTATTCACCAAGAAACTCCCTACTGACGGCTAAGTAAAAGGATCACCCTTTGAGGACATATCATGCTCTGTATCCTCAGACGCCGTGCCAAAGCAATAATTTTAATCCCCAAGGATTGGAGTTTACCATATGCCCCATATAGGTTAATATGGATTTAGATTTAAATGATAATCTGAATATAAACCACAACCCACCGATAGGATCTTTGGCTTGATTAATCCATGCCATCTTTGCCCTACTGCAGATACGCATTCGATCAAGCGATGTCATGAACCAAGTATAATATCTCGATGTCTAAAACACCCATGGATAACTGGCGTCTAATCATCTCATCGCCCTCCCCTGGTGATAATAACATGGCCCTAGACCAGGCCATTCTAGAGGCGGTCTCGTCTGGCGAATCGCCACCCACCCTGCGACTCTACGCCTGGCAACCCCCATGCCTCTCTATTGGCTACGCTCAGCCTGTGGCGGACGTGGATCGACTGCGTCTCAATGAACTGGGCTGGGATCTCGTCCGTCGCCCAACCGGTGGTCGAGCCCTCCTGCACACCGACGAGCTCACCTATGCCGTGATCGCCGCTAGCACTAATCAACATGTTGCCGGAGGCGTCCTCCAAAGCTATCGACACCTCAGTCTAGGCCTGGTCGCTGCGCTTACCATGCTAGGTCTAAATGTGGAGGTTCAACCCAACATCCCCGTTCCCGAAGAACAACGGACCAACCCGGTTTGTTTCCAGGCGCCCAGTGCTTATGAGATCACCGTCGGAGGTAGAAAGCTCATCGGCAGCGCTCAAGTGCGGCGCCGGGGTGGTGTATTACAACACGGTTCGCTACCCTTAAAAGGGGATATTACCCGCATCTGTCAGGTGCTACGATTCGAAGACGAAGCATCGAGCCAACAATCTGCTCAGTATATTCGAGAGCGGGCGATAACTGTGGAGGAACTATTAGGAAGACCGGTGCCCTGGCGACAGGCAGCTGAAGCTTTGATCGAGGGTTTCACCAGCGCATTCGGTTTGAGCCTGGATCTAGAACCTCCCACGGAAGCCGAATACCAACTGGCAGAGATGCTGGTCTCCAGCCGCTACAATCATTCAGGTTGGACGGAACGAATCTAACACCAACGATAATCTTGCCACTAACCTCTAACCGGACTACACTCATAACATGCATGTCGCGGCGCTGACCATCGAGCTACGTCTACCAGGATGCAATTCTCTTAAGCAGAAGCGCAGCCGAATAAAACCCCTCTTGGCCAGATTGCACCGGGAATTTAATATCTCAGTTGCTGAGATCGATCACAACGACCATCACCAGTTGGCGGTCATTGCCTGCGTGGTGGTCAGCAATGATGTTCGACATGTCCAGCGAAGGCTGGCTGGCATCCCAACCTGGATCGAAAAGCATCGACCCGACATTCAGGTAATCGACGATCAAATCACCCTTCTATGAGACGTCGTCAAGGAGGGAATATGGATCTCGGATTGAAAGACAACGTAGCCCTGGTCAGCGCCGCCTCAAGAGGGTTAGGCAAAGCAGCTGCCATGCAATTCGGGCGTGAAGGTGCCAAGGTGGCAATCTGTGCCAGAAGTGATCGAGTAGATGGCACAGCCGAAGAGATCCGTGACCAAACGGGCGCCGAGGTCCTGGCAATTCGTGCCGATTTGACCAAGTCCGACGACATCCGGGTGTTGAAGCAGAAAACTCTAGAACGATTTGGCCAGATCGACATCCTGATCATTAACGCCGGAGGTCCGCCTCCTGGGGGGTTCTTTAACCTATGCCCAGAAGACTGGGAAGCAGCCGTGGAGCTGACGCTGATGAGCGCGGTCCACTTATGCTACGCCGTCATACCTCATATGTTAGAGCGGGGTGAAGGAAGTATCGTCGCAACCCAATCTTACTCTGTCAAACAACCAATCGATCATTTGATCCTTTCTAACTCAATCCGCTTGGCAGTCATCGGCTTGATGAAGTCCCTGGCAAATGAGCGTGGTCCCAGAGGCATCCGCGTCAACTCGATTAATCCCGCTTGGACATGGACCGAGCGAGTCCAGGAGTTAATGACCGACCGAGTAAACCGAAATCAAACTTCGATCGATGAAGAAATATCCTGGGTGACAGCCGAACTTCCACTTGGTCGTATGGCCACCGTCGAGGAATATGGACGAGCAGTCGTCTGGTTGGCGTCGCCAGCCGCCTCATTCATTCACGGACATGCATTGATGTTCGACGACGGAGCAATCAAAGCAACGCTATAAAACGAGCAGGATTATCCGAAGTATCCCCTGAAAATGAACCACGCAGCCGTAGCTGCGTGGTTTATTACAGGGAAAACGCGGTTGCCAGCCAGCGATTCCAAACAAAGGGTGTGGTTACGCCACCTGCTCCTCATGTACCAACAGGCTACGCCTAACGAGTGTCCGTAAGCGTGATGCGAGCAAGCTAGCATGTATCGGTTTGATCAAATAATCATCCGCTCCTGCATCCAGAGCACGGGCGACGCTTCCTGGAGAGCCGAGCGCGGAAAGGATAAGAATCGGGACTTCAGAGAAACCACGTATCTGTTCACAGACCTCCCAACCATCCATCTCGGGCATTAGGATATCCAAGATCACTACATCGGGTTGGCTTCCTCGGCAAGCTTGAATCCCTTCCTCACCCGAGAAAACCGCCTGTATCTGGAAATCCTGGCCTCTCAGCAACGTACGCAGCATAATGGAGAGATCTGGATCGTCGTCTATGAGTAAAACTTCAACTGCCATAATCAATCCTCTTCCGGCCTCCCCTATTATGCGCTATTTCGCCTATTATTGACCTTACAGGCTCCTTTCAAAGCCGAAATCCCCCGCTTGCCCTGATGGGACAGAAGGATTAAGATACCACACGAGTTTTACCGGTGAAGGAAATGTAATGGCGGAAGAAACCGAACCAACAGCGGGCAACTCTACTGTCCTCTGCCCAAGATGTGACAATCCTCTTCCACGCGCCGCTAGAACATGCCCTCAGTGTGGTGTGGATTTAGCACTCTTCACCCTACTTGCTGATAAGGCTTATCGAGAAGGGATTCCAGAAACAGCCCCGCTCATCTCGGCGCCGGAGTCACTGGTTCCACGAATTGGGGAGTACTTGATCGAACAAGGATTCATCACCCCCGAAATGCTTGAAACCGCACTTCAACGGCAGAAAGACCTCGCCTCCCAAGGTCAGCGCCTACTACTCGGACAAACGCTAGTGCAAATGGATCTAATTGACCGAGAAATACTGGACAAGGTGATCACCCAGCAGATAGTTGAATTGCACGCCGCCCTTCAAGAAACCAATCGGACATTAGAACAACGAGTGAAGGAACGCACAGCCGAGCTTCGACATGCCCTAGATCGTCTCACTGAAAT
>Ga0114930_10002188_pt1 | contig 17846 bp, 16 predicted proteins | sample AnhtaG_FD_87300 | JGI IMG/M metagenome (GOLD analysis project Ga0114930, IMG submission 87300) | Deep subsurface microbial communities from Anholt, Denmark to uncover new lineages of life (NeLLi) - Anholt_01485 metaG | ecosystem: Environmental > Aquatic > Marine > Oceanic > Sediment | place... | reverse complement strand
TGATGAAACCGGGGATTCTCCCGCAGGGGCACTGCTTTTGCTCGGCAGGGTTTGTCAGGCAAAGCGGTAAAATGTGATGGAAAAAAGCAACACCGACAGATTTGAAATCCTCAAGCAGTTGGCCTTAGCCGGGTCAAAAGGAGAAGACCTTACCGGTATATCGGAAAGGGCACTCAGCCAGGCTGCCGGATTTGTCGATCTGACCGCGGCGGCCTTGTTTCTATGGGATGAGGAGTTCAAAGTCACGGTTACCGTCAACCACGCCGAATCCGATGCCGCCCGCCAGCGGCTGGCTTCTCTTGAACAGGAGCTTTTTGGAAACCTGCGTAAAGACCAAAACCTTGTCTCAGCCTACATGTCCTTTGGCGGCGAGATGCCATACCATTCGTTTACCCTTCCTCTCCGGCATAGAGCGAAGATCTTCGGGGCGGTAATTGGTCTGCAGGAAGGCGAAAGGACCATCATTTCAGAGGATGACTTCCTCGAAGCGCTGTCGGCCCTACTGGCTCTCAACTACGCCGCCGAGGGTATAGGAAAAGAGCACGCCCCAGCAAGAGAAGTACTGGACAAGGAACGGCTGAGCGCCATTATAGAAACCGCCGTCGCGGTTAACCACGGGGTAAACAACCCCCTGACCGCTATCTTAGGAAACGTACAGCTACTTCTGCTCAAACGGGACGACCTCGATGAAGAACTGGCCGCCAAGCTCAAAACGATAGAGACCTCAGCTCTCAAAATCAAAGACGTCACGCAGCGTTTGATGCGTATCACCTCCCCCCGCTCAGTCGAGTACAGCGAGGGGACAAAGATGCTTGACCTCTCCTCTGATGAAGAGTAAGAAGCATGGGTGCCCCACCCCTTTGGGGTAGGATGAATCTCTTAGTAAACCCACCGCAAGCGGTGGGCCACCCGGCCTGCCCTACGATTACTGATCAGTTTCGTTTTGGTCCCGCGAAGTCTTTGCTCAGTTTCCCCTTGGCAACAAGCTCCTTCTTCTTGTCTTCGAGGACCGCTTCTCTGACCGTCATAGTCTCTTCACCGAAAAGGGCGAAGCGCAGCCACCGGTAGCCAAACTTGAGCAGTTGAAGATCATCGGTCTTGATTTTCTCGACAGTCTTGTCGTCCACCTCAAACTTGTCAAGGAAGCTGCTGTCGAAAACGAAGCTGCGGAAACGGTCGATGTCGTAACACGCCAGAAAGAACATTTCAACCTTTTTGGGTGGCAGCGGCTCTCCCTCCCGAAAAAACTTGTGGGTGGTGAGGTCCTTAAAGTACTCACCCATCTGATTGTACTCGGTAATTCCCTGGTCCTTCAGCCACTCGCTGACCGTCCACCGTTTGTTTTCCTTAAAGCCCTGGCAGATGCCTTCTTTGAGCAGGAAATAGAACTCTTTATCCAGTTCCACCGAGTCGTCACCCGGCGAGGCCAGCCCCAGCGGGTACATGCGGCACGACCAGGGCCGATCCGGGTAGACACTGCAACCCTCGTTGGTGACAAACGGACACTTTTTCTTTTCGTCATTGTCCATCTGAAGCAGGATCACAGGGTATTTGAGGTTCTGGTCAAAAGGAGAGAGGGTGTACTTCTTGAGAAACTCAGTGGAAGTGATGCCAAGATTGTTCTTGAGCCGGATAATGTCATAGGGGGTCAGAAAGATGTTGACATCACCGCAGCACTCGTTAAAGCAGGAGACGCCTTTGTGGCAGGCAAAGCTGAAACTGCTTTGCTCGTCAAGCCGCGGGTATTCCTTGAGGATTTCCTTCTTGAGATTATCGATCTCTCTCATCGCTCACTCCTGGTCATCTAGGATGCGATCCCTGTGCGCCTGCGAAGACCATGCCGGCAGCGGAGCACTTTCTCCCGTCACCGGGTCGTACCGGTGCCGGTAAGAGACATTCCGATCGTACTGGGTTTTCATCCAATCCCAGCCCTTGACGTAGTAGGGGCAGTTGTCGTTGAAGCAGACGTACTGCGGATGGGTACCCCAATTAGCCTCCATAGGCGGCAGCCACTTCAGCATCTTTTCCCCACAATGGGGACACAGCTCTTTGTTTTTCTGTTCCATCATAACCGCCACCAAACTAAGAAGAGAATCCTGTTTTGTAAACGCCAAATGAGGATGGGGCAGTATAGGCCGTCCCACAAGTGTCGGATGAGGGAGAGAAAGATTTCGTCATTCCCGTGAAAACGGGAATCCATCTTTCTGATCATTTCCAACTTGCCATGCGTAGTGTGTTGGTGCACATATAGATACTTCTTCTGGATTCCTGCTTTCGCAGGAATGACAGAGCCGATTGCAACCTGCATCACGACTGGTTTTGACGTCTCTATAACCTTGAGAACCGACTTTTGGGACAACTTCTGGACATATGCCGCCCATAACCTCTTTACGACACAAACATCCAGGCAAACGGAAAGTCCTCCGGACAGAAAACCTATCCGGAGGACCATAATGTCAAATGTCAACCGAGGTCGTCACCCTATTTAAGCGGGAGAATCTCTCTCTTCATCATCTCCCACTTGTCGGTCTTGGGATCCCACTTGCAGTTGGCGAAGACTTTCCAGTCGTCTTTCATACTGGGACAATCGGCTCTGAAGTAATATCCGGGCCAGCGCGTCTCTTCGCGGAACATGATGGTGCGAACGTGAGCTTCAGCCTGCCACATACGGTGGATGTTTTCCCAGCAGCGCATCAGCTCGTGCAGGTCTTCAGCCGCCAGATTCTCAGCATCCTCTTTCAGGAAGGCGATCAGTTCCATACCCTTTTCAAGGAGCTGTTTATTGGTGGTAAACTGGGTGCTGACGCCACCGGCGTACTCGTCCATGATCTTCTGCAGACGGAACATGAACATCTTCGGCTTCACGTAGTTGGGGTTAATGTCGGGATCAGAGGAGGCGGCTTTGTGCTGCTCAAACAGATCGAGTGGCTTCAGGATTCGTTTTTTAAGCTCCTCGACCTTGCCGGTGTCGACCTTCGGTGCACCGGGATTATCGACGGCATAGGCCACCGCCGACTTGGCGGCAATCCGGCCCTCTGCATGGGAACCGGAAGAGAACTTGTGGCTGGAGGCTCCGGAGCCGTCGCCGGCAGCAAACATACCGGGTACCGTACACATGTTGGCATAGCCCCAGAAGTATTCCTTTGGCGCCAGGTCTTCCGGACCGCTCACCCAGGCTCCTGAAGCGCCGGAGTGGGAACCGATAAAGTACGGCTCGCAGGCGGCAATCTCAGAAGGCTTTTCCTCGGGCGCGGTGTTAGTAGCGGCCCAGAGGATGGCCTGCGAGATGGTCATATCGAGGAAGTCTTCCCAGGCCTCGGACTCAACCTCTTTGAGTTTTTTCTTGCGCTCTTTCTCGTCAGGAACGTCCTTGACGATTGCGTCGATTGCCTCTTCCGTTCTCATGTAGATGGGGCCCTTGCCTTCCATCACGTCAAGCATCATCAGCCAGTTGCGAAGGTTAGCCGGAACCGGTTTCACCAAACCGTAGGGTTTCCACTTTTCAAGCTCGTCGCGGCGGGTTTGCATGTAGTTTTCGCCCAGGCCATTGGTCGCCCGCGACTTGAACAGCAGGAACCAGGCGCCGACCGGGCCGTAGGCATCCTTGAAGCGCACCGGAATAAACCGGACTTCCTGGCAGGTCATCTCCGCGCCGCCCCTGATGGTGAAATAGGCGCTGGCGCCGGAGTTAAACGGCGGATACCAGGAACGACCTAAGCCCTCACCGGAAGAACGCGGTTTGAAGACGTGCACCGCACCGCCCATAGCCACGACCGTCGCCTTGGCCTTGAAGACGTAGAATTTGTTCTCACGGGTGCTGAAGCCGACTGCACCAACACACTTGCCATCCTCGATCAGAGGCTCAGTAATGAAGACACGCTCGTAAATGTTATCCATCCCCAGGGCGTTCTTGGCAGCCTCGGCTACGATAACCTTGTATGATTCGCCGTTGATCATCAACTGCCAGCGGCCCTCATGCACGTAGTTACCCTCGGCGTCTTTCCAGATGGGAAGACCCCATTTTTCAAACAGATGCACGGTGGAGTCAACGTGACGGGCAATATTGGCCACGAGGTCCTCACGGGTGATTCCCATAAGGTCGTTTCGTACATACTCGATATAGTCCTGGATTGTGTTCTGGCCGTCTTTCACGCCAACGTACTGGTTTATTGCGGAAAGCCCCATCGCCACCGCGCCGGAGCGATCCACGGCGGCTTTGTCGACAAGAGTAACCTTCAGGTTGTTCTTTTTCGCCCAGTAGGCCGCCTCAACGGCGGATCCACAGGCAGCCATACCACCACCGACAATCAGAACATCGGTGTTGACTTCGACTGTTTCAAATTTTGCCATATTGTTACCAATCCTTTCTTACTTTGCGGGTGGGAGTTCAGACATGCCCGTCGATTCCGGTTCCGTAAACAGCACCGGGCTTTTCAAATCGTCCGTACCGGTCTTGTAACCGCCATCGGGAACGGCTTTCCCCTCGGGGGTTGTCCGGATTGGGAACTTAAATCGCTTCAGCATACCGTTTCTAAACTTCACCGTCCACATGATGCTGTCGGTACTCCGCAGGGGAGTTACCATAGCGCCCATGGGACAGAAGTCGGCATAACCGCGCACTTCAACCGCCTGGACGGGGCAGATTTTTACGCAGTTGTAGCATTCCCAGCACATCTCCGGAGACCGATTGAAGGCCTTCATGGTGTCCTTGTTTAAGACCATCAAGTCATTAGGGCAGATGTACTGGCAGGCCGTCTTGTCCAGCGCCTTGCACCCATCGCATTTGTCGGGGATAACATAACTTGGCATCGCTTCCTCCTACTTGGATGTTTGTCGTGCGGATAATGCCTGTCCGCACAGCTTCAATGTTTGCACTTTTTATATTCTCTTTCTTTTACTTCTTGGCTTCTCCGGTGGCATGACCGTGAAGCTTGACCTCGACCTTCTCGGTCAGCCCGGCGTAGTACTCACGAAGAATGGTCAGCACTTCGGGGCGGCTGAACTCAGCCGGAATGTCGCCGCCCTCAGAAAGCGCCTTGCGTAGCGCCGTACCGCTGAGGAACAGGCGATCTTCCTTCGGGTGCGGGCATGTTTTCATTGAGGCCATACCGCCGCACTTGAAACACCAGAAGGTCCAGTCGATCGGCAGCATCTTGCATTCCAGGGCGCCATCCCAGAGCTTAAAGAAGATGTCCTGGGCGTCGAAGGGACCATAGTAGTCGCCGACGCCGGCGTGGTCGCGGCCGATAATCATGTGAGAGCAGCCGAAATTCTGCCGAAACACGGCGTGCAGCAGACCTTCGCGTGGACCGCCGTAGCGCATGTCAAGCGGGTAGCCGCCGGCCACGACGCGGTCCTTCACGAAGTAGTTCTCCACCAGTGTGTTGATGCACTTGACTCGGACGTCCGCCGGAATGTCGCCCGGTTTCAACTTGCCCACCAGTTGGTGGATGTACAGCCCGTCACTGACCTCAATGGAGATCTTGGCCAGGTATTCGTGCGAGCGGTGCATCGGGTTGCGAAGCTGAAGAGCGGCAATCGTTTTCCACCCCTTCTCCTCGAAAATCTTGCGACTCTCGGCGGGCCGCTGGTAGATGCCGGCGAATTCCTTCGGAAAATAACTCTCCGAGAGGACCTTCACCGGACCGGCAATATTCCAGTCCTTCTGAGCCATTACCATCTTGACACCCGGGTGCCCGGTGTCGGTGGTCGTGAAAACATGTTTGCACTCGAAGTCTTTGTCGATCCGGTACGACTCGGTGACTTTCATCGTCGCCATGATCTCCTTGGTATCGCTGGAGATAAGGCAGATTTCCGTCCCCGGGGCGATTTTCTCATCATGGGACATAGTCACAGGAATGGGCCAGAAGATGCCGTTGGTCATCTTCATCTCTTCGCAAACGCCCTTCCAATCATCATGGCCCATGAACCCTTCAAGGGGGGTAAATCCCCCAATGCCCATCATGATGATGTCGCCCGTCTCACGCGACGACAGTTCCACTTTGGGAAGCGTTTCGGCTTTTTTGAGTTCTTCTTCCTTCGCTTTTCCTTCCAGAAGAAGAATCTTCAGCGTGTCGCTGCCGTGTGGAGAAATTAGCTTTGACTTGCTCATTGTTCCATCCCGTCTTTGATTATTGAAGTATTACTAATGTACAATACTTATCCAGTTTATCGCCAAGAATGTGACCTTTTTCACAATGTCTAACTTAAGTATGGCCTTATCTCTTCATTATCTACTGGTTTCACCAAACGAAAGAATGTAACTTTTTTCACAAGCGCTGTCAAGCGAAAATTCGGCTTTTTTAGTAGTTTTTTTGCCTTAAACGGTGCTGTATGGAAGTCGGAAGCGGCTCAAAATGAATAACTTATAGAAAAAGGCCTTTTTTTTCGGCGACTAGTGCTGCCGATCCGTGCCACGAGATCATAGCCCTAAGACCAGGGCGGAATTTCGTTTGCCAAACTTAGTACATTGTGAAAAAAATAACAAAAAAATCTTGACAGCGAGAAGACCCCGAGCTATTGTTGGCTCGGAAGATCAGGCAACAGGACACGGTTTGTCCCGGCATAGGCCGCAGCCCCTTTTGAGAGGAGATTGGATATGGCCAGTGTGCAACTGGCAGAACCCGATCTGAAGCTAATCCAGAAAGTCAAAAAGGCCGGGGGCGACAGCGTCAAGAAGTGTTTCCAGTGTGCTACCTGCTCGGTCGTATGCAACCTTTCCCCAGCCGACAAGCCGTTCCCGCGAAAAGAGATGATCTGGGCTCAATGGGGCCAAACCGATAAGCTGGTTAAAGACCCTGACGTCTGGCTGTGCCATCAATGTAACGATTGCAGCACGTACTGCCCCCGAGGAGCCAAACCGGGAGACGTGCTGGCTGCCATCCGATCGTATGCGTACCAGCGCTTTGCGTTTCCCTCATTTATGGGTAAAGCGCTGGCCAATCCGGCCGCGCTGCCGATCCTGTTTTTGGTTCCGGTGATAATCCTTCTGAGCTGCGTTTTCCTTTTTGCGCCAACGACCGCCGATGGCAGCTTTCTCTTTATGCAAAGTGGCCAGCCCATTGATTTCAATATCTTCCTGCCGCACAGCTCCGTCGACGCCCTGTTCGTCTTTGGCAATATCATGATTTTTGCCTTTGCTGCGGTCGGGTTTGCAAGATTCTGGAAAGGGCTGCAAATTGAAAACAGCGGATTCAAGATATCGTTTGTTCAAGGGCTAATCCTGACTCTGAAAGAGTTTCTCCTTCACAAACTGTTCAACAAGTGTGAGGCTAACAAACCGCGCGCCCTGGGACACTTGATTCTTTTCTACGGTTTCGTGGGCGCTATGATTACCACTGGATGCGTCTTTGTGTTTATCTTTATTCCGCATTATTTACACCTGCTCGGCGTGGAAAGCCTCGACCCCTTTTTCGAGCTGCCGCTGAATCTACCACACCCGGTGAAAATCCTCGGTGCCTTAAGCGGGCTGGCGCTGATAACCGGCGGTTGCCTACTCGTATTCCGCCGCTGGGCCAATAAGGACAATGTCGGCGCCAACGGCTATACCGACTATCTGTTCCTCTACGTAATGTCTCTTACCGGTTTGACCGGTATGCTGGCCTGGCTTACCCGTTTGACCGGTGTGCCGATTCTGGCATACGTCAACTACTTCATCCACCTGGTGTTTGTGTACGTGCTGTTGTGGTATATGCCATACTCAAAGTTCGCCCATATGTTTTACCGCAGCCTGGCGTTGACCTATGCCAAACGTGTCGGGCGCCAGGCGAGGTCGTAGTGTTGTGTCCCAGAGATATGTTCACATAGTCTTGTGCCCGGCGGGTCTTCAGACCCGACGGGAAAGCCGTTGTCACGCGGGGCGATCTGAAGATCACCCCGCCACAGAATATGCAGGTTATTCTGCAAGTTATTCATGGGACGATACACTAGCCGAACCGGGGGGAAATGGAAATAGATGAGTAGATCGCTCGCGAAACTACCGAAAAAGCCATCACGGCTTTTGATATGGCCGCTTGTCTTTTTTGTTTTATTGGCCGTTTCAATGGTTATTGCCGTTCCAACGGCTGCCGCCGGTGGACATGGTGACACCGGTGAACTCGAACACAAGATCACCACGGCAGACAAAACGGGTGTCAACCTCCTTCTGGCCCAGTTATACAATGACCATCGCCTGGTCTATTCGCTGGTTGTCACGCTGACCATGGCTTTCCTGGGCATGGTAGTGGCACTGGGGACTGAACTGTTGTTAAAGCTTCTGGGCGCCAGGAAGCTCGGTGGGAGCTATTAGCAGGACAGGCAAGGAAAAACATGGATATATTCACTATCTACCTCCCCATCGCAGAGATGGAATTCAACATTATCTTGCTGATTGCGATCGGTTTTTGTGTGGGGACTCTGGGAGGATTCTTTGGCGTCGGCGGGGCCTGGATTGTAACGCCCGCACTTAATATATTCGGTTTTAGAATGGCGTTCGCGATCGGTACCGACCTGGCGCATATCTTCGGCAAGTCGATTATCGCTACCAAGAAGCATGCCGGCATGGGTAATGTGGACTGGCGGCTCGGCCTGTTCTCCATTGCCGCCTCGGTTATCGGCATTGAGGTCGGTAAACGTGTGGTACTGGCGCTGGAGCGGACAGGCAATGTCGGAGATGTTGTCCGGTGGGTATACATGGTTTTCTTGTTTGGGCTGGGATTCTACATGGTGTACGACTACGTGAGCGCCATGAAGCGCATGCGACGGGAAGGGGCCGAGGCGCCTTCGGCGGGACCCGTGGAAGTGACCAGTCCCGCGGCGATAAAACTCCGCAAAATAAGCTTGCCCCCGAATGTCTCGTTGCCCACGTCCGGTATCGACCGCATTTCCTTCTGGGTGATCTTTTCCATATTCCTGCTGACCGGATTTCTCTCCGGATTCATGGGGGTGGGCGGTGGCTTCATTCTTTTGCCGGCGCTTATCTATCTGGTGGGGTGCCCTACGACAGTTGCGGTCGGCACCTCGTTGTTAAGTGTATGTTTTATGGCCGGTTACGGTTGCTTCACCTATTCCCTTTCCGGCCGAACCGAGTTGATAGCTGCCATGATTATGTTGATCGGAGCAGCGATCGGCGCTCAAATAGGGGTGTTGGCTACGCGCTACGTTCGCGGCTACGGCATCCGGCTGCTGTTTGCCATTATGATCCTATTGGCCGGCGTCTCAGTCGCACTGAAACAGGGGGAATCACTGCTGGAACTTCCTGTATTGGGAACTCTGGCAGGGTATTTCGTGATGGGCGCGGCGGGTGGTATGACGCTGCTGATATTCGTTCGCCTGCTTAAAGGCATCATAGCCGAAAAGAGTGTGTAAATGGGTATCAACGAGCTATTATTATCTTTGGCCGGGCCGTAAGCCGACTTACAGTAGTCGTCCATATAAGAGGCCATTGTGGCGAAAGCGCCTAAAATGTTGTGACAAAGAATTGGCTTGAGCTTTTATAAACGAAGGAGGTTAAAGTGCCTGTCATAACGATTACCCGCGGCTCGCTCAGTACCTCGTTCAGACTAAAGGGTAAACTTTCAGAACTGCTCAACTGCCGTGCTGTTTCGCGTGAAGAGGTTATCAAACATGCCCAGAAGTACGGCATTGAGGAAACCGGGCTGGCCGATATCGGCGTTTTAGAAACACAGCCCCCTCATTTCTGGGATCGGCATACCGCGCAGCGAAAACAATATCTGACCATCTTCAAAGCCGCCCTCATGGACTTTGTCGTTGACGGCAATGTAATCTATCACGGCCACCTTGGTCAGTTTCTTCTGCACGACGTGCCCAAGCTTCTCAGAGTTCGTGCTGATGCCTCTGTTCAATTCAGGGTTAATTTGCTGATGAGAGAGTCGGGACGCACCGAGGCCGAGGCCAGGGACTACATCAATCAGGTCGATTCCCGGCGGATAAACTGGGCCAGGTTTTTGTACGGTGTTGATTTTAACAATCCGGCCAATTTTGACCTGATCCTGAATATGGATAAAATGAGCATCGAAACCATGGCCGATATTGTAGCTCACGCCGCCGAACGGCCAGAGTTCAAAGTGGACGAGTCGTCAGTTAAGGCCATCAAGGACGCTCATCTCAAAGCGCTGGTGCTGGCGTATCTGGCTCGCTCGCCGCGGACACGTGGTATGGACCTTTCGATAGAGTGCGATACCGAGAAGGGGCATGTTAAGATTCGGGGAATCGCGCCGGCGTTGGGTACCAGTATCTGGGAGAAAGACATCAAGGAAGTGCTTTCCGGCATCGAGGGAATCTCGAGCATCGACGTCGCCAGTCAGGCGTAGAGGCGCTTGTGGGTAATGAATGTCGGGTTTCTCGTCCTCCTAAGGCGGACCTGTAATCCGACCTACAAGGCTTCACGCACCGTCTCGCGGAGAAAGAGGTTGCGTAGTAGCGAAGGAAAGATACTATGAAAAGGGGTATTAGTTCCCTGTGGAAAAACGAGGACTGGTGGGCGGTCTGGTTCGGCTTTATAATCATTATCGTAGCGCTGACAAAACTGATACCTGAAGTTCCCAAGATTGAAAAGTGGACGGAAAACCCCCTTGAGGCCTTTTTCATTGTCAAGGAAGGGATTATCACAGGAAACATTTTCGTGCCGCTGCTGCTGTTGATGGTTTGTCTTGGTCTCTTGACGGTAATCGGCGTCGCCTTCATGAAAACCGAGCGTGTCGGCAAGTACCTTTTGGGGTTCGCGGGCGTGTTTATCCTTTCATGCATCGCCTATTGGGTAGCGCACCAGACGAATATCAAGTACTGGGGACTCAGTTACGCTTTGTGGGCTCTTTTGGTCGGGCTGTTGATATCCAACACCATCGGCACACCGGGCTGGCTGAGGGCGGGCGCCAAGACGGAGATGTTTATAAAGACCGGGTTGGTTTTGCTGGGCGCCGAAATCCTGTTTAAGAAGATACTGGCCCTGGGCGCGCCCGGCTTGATGGTGGCATGGATTGTTACACCGATTGTTGTGATCTTCATGTACAAGTATGGAACCTCATTCTTGAAAATGAAAAACAAATCTCTGGTGGTAATCATTGCCTCGGCCACCTCCGTCTGCGGCGTCTCGGCGGCGATAGCGGCTGCGGCGGCCTGTCGCGCTAAAAAAGAGGACCTGACATTGGCCGTCGGCATGACTCTTATCTTCACGGTACTGATGATGTTTCTTATGCCTCTTGTAATTAATGCCATCGGCATGCACCACATTCTCGGAGCCGCCTGGATGGGAGGTACGATCGATTCCACCGGGGCGGTAGTCGCAGCCGGTTCGATGCTCGGGCCGGCTGCCGAAAAGGTGGCGGCTGTGGTAAAAATGATTCAGAACGTCTTGAGTGGCCTGCTGGCTTTTGTCATTGCCGTATACTGGTGCTATTCAGTGGAACGCGAGCCCGGTGGTGCGAAGCCCAGCGCCATGGAGATATGGTACCGGTTCCCGAAGTTTGTAATCGGCTTTGTGGCGGCCTCGCTGGTTTTCTCCTTTATCGTCGTACCGGCCATGCACGGTGACTTTAAACTGGTGGAAGCATCCTTCATCAAGCCGATCACCAAGGTTCTCCGCGACTGGTTTTTCTGTTTAGCCTTCACGTCAATTGGACTGGAGTCAAACTTCAGGGACCTGGCCAGTCGCATGGAAGGCGGCAAACCACTGAACCTATATGTGGTAGGCCAGTCCTTTAACTTGGTCTTGACTCTTGTGATCGCGTATTTAGCGTTTTTCGTATTTTTCCCGAACGCCATCTAACAGAGGATGTCGTTGGCAGTTTGCTTATATACATGCACAACGAGTTCTGTGGCGGGGTGATCTTCAGATCGCCCCGCATGACAATGGCTTTCCCGTCGGGTCTGAAGACCCGCCGGGCACAGGAACAGGACTATGCGCATTTATTTCTGGGACACAACACTAGCAGGAGATGTCATTGGTAGTATGCTTATGCACGTGCACAACGCATCAAAAAGAGAGAGTCGATTGAGGGCTTGGCTCAAGTTTGGTGTTGGTCTTGTTGTCCTCTCGGCGCTGGTTGCTTTTTTCGCTTCCGGTTACACACCACCGGGAGCTTTCGGCGAAGTCTTGCGCCATAATCAAGCTCACGACATCGACGCCTCCCCGCTTTTCTATACTGAAGTCGAGAATATGCCCGAACTTGAACAGGGGGTGAAGAAACTACGAGAGGAAGCCGGACGCCGGCAGGTCCCTTGAAAAAAGGGACCTGCCGGTGGGTTTTAATAATCGATCATCCGAAAAGCAACTCAACCAACAGACTCAGGTCTGCAACCTCGACACCGCCACTGTGGTTCAGGTCAGCCGTTTCCATCACTGGCGGCGGCGGACCCTCGAAGAATAGGAACTCAACAAAGTAGGTCAGGTCGGCCACATTAACCCGGCCATCAAGAGTAATATCGCCGGACATATGACCAATCATGGCTACGTCGCCAAAAACGGTAAATGGGGTCAGGTCTGTAAATTGCCCGGCGACACTGTAGACCTGACTGGTGGTGTCAAAGAAAGGAAGATAGCTGCGGACCATGTCGCTTGCCGATAAAGTGATTTCCATCACCTCACCGGTAAATCCCGGATGGCCGGGCAGGATTTGTGTGGAGATCGGCTCAAGGACATCGTTGAGCCGAACTGTAGACGGATCGATATCAGTCACGTTTGGCCCAGCGAAATTGCCCAAGTAGGCAGTGCCTATGATGGGGTCGATGGCGTATGCCCAGTAAGCAAACATAGGTGTTGGCTCAACCTCGGTTTTGGCCTCCAGGTTAGCAAGCACCTCAATCTCAGTGGGAATCGGGTATATGCCATAATCGGAAGTATACGCCTCTTCGAGCACTCCAATACCAGTGTAGGTCAGCAATGGGCCGGGGCTGAAGATTGGCGGAAAATGACCGAAATTGTTTGGAAAGGCCAACACTCGGGTATAGACACCGTCGAAATTGTAAGGCATATTCAGCTCTCCGACCAATGATATGGGGACAACACTTCCTCTGAAAACCAGATATGCGGCTGTAAGGCTGTCAGGGTAGGTAATGCTTACGGTTTTCGTTTCGGGATCCTGGGTAAATATGGCTGTATCGTCCAACGGTCTGGGGAAAGGCGGCGCGTCACCAATGATAATCCGCCACATATAGACAAGATCGTCAAGCGTAAGAAGTAGACCGTCTGAGTTCACGTCAGTAGCTGCAACCTGAGCGTCAACATTGACGGTAAAGACACTCAGTCCATATAGGAAGTAATTGGAGAATAGCACCCAGTCGGCGACCTCATTTGGCACCCCATTCAGATTAACATCACCTCTATAATCGAGCGATTCAGCACAAATGATGTCTATACCGCCATTGTAAAAGTCAATCATGCGGATCGCAATGCCAGGCGGGATGGAGTCGACACAGTTATCAGGGGCACCGAAGTAAGTAGGAAACGGGGAGTCCTGATTTATTTGCACGTACATCGCACCAGCCCATTCATAGACGTCAAGGGAGACAAGAAGAGATTCTCCGCTCCTTGTGGCAAAGGAGTTGTCTCCGCAGTCGGCCCAGTAAAAGCGAAGTGGCACCCACTGGCACTCGTAAATCTGGTCGTTGGTCACACGGAATCGGAGGCTGATCAGTTCACCGGGAGTGTTGGCATAGCAGGTCGGATGGTCGTCTCCATTGTTGGTCTCAGCAATGGCGACTATTCTGACGAGACCGTAGTTGGGTGACAAGAAAGAGACTCGGTAGGTGAAGTACTCCCAGTCACAGTCGACGAGTAGTTGTCCTGACTCGGCAGATTGGAGGTTCAGAGCAGCCCATTCGTAAATAATCAGCAGATCAAACCCCCCGACCTCAAACGTGGAATCATTATTGGTCCAGGTGATACTCACCTCAACCGGTTCTCCGAGGTTGATCCCTTCCACAATCTCAATTCTCACCTCCGGCTGATCGGCTGGTTGAGACAACGCCGCCGACGGCTGAATAAGCCAGGCGAAGACCAGCAGCAAACACCAGGGCGAAAGACGCCTTGGAGCCCCTCCCTTTGAGACGCTACGTTTTGACATAAGTCCTCCTGTTTTTTGGGTTCGCTTGAGTTGTCAAAACCTATAGCGCTGGTACGATGCGGTAACCTTTTATGAAAACAACAGCAGTTACTATTAATAACTTGCCCTAATTATAAGAAATGTATCTCGAAATGTCAAGCGTTTTCTGTTGCTTGTAGGGTGATATCTTTAGGAGTGTCCAAAAAGATAAAAAAGTGTATCCTTTAGTTTTAGAACAATTAGACAAAAGGAACCACCTAATGTCTCACAGAGAGTTGGGTTTTGATGGGCAGATTTACACACCGCGTTACAACGCACAATTGTAACTCAAAAACCGCTTGAAAACCTGACTGGTTTGTTTTATCTTCCCGCTTGAACTGGCCGAGCCCTACGAGGTCACAACCGGGAATAGCGGCAGCGAAAAGGCAATAAAAAGCTCCCTTTTGTAAGCTGGAAGGAAAGAAGGATGCATTTTGATCTTTTGAGCGACAGGGATATGAAGGCAATCGACGCGCTGATCGACGCCTACGGCGGAGCGAAGGCCATAAACGACAAGATCAGCGCTATGAGAGATTACGAGACTAGAAAAAAGATCGTCGGCAATAAGGGTTACGGCGATGAGCTGGTACAGGCGGAAAGTTATGTTAAAGATTTCCCCAGGGTTGAGGACTATATATTCAAAGAAGGAATAAAAGTTACCAAAAAGGGTGTCTGCACCACTCAGGTTTCCGGTTTTCAGGGGAGCCGGGTGACCCTTGACTGTTTGCGCCGAATTGCCCAAAAGCCGGATGTTCTCTTCCCTACTGAGATGATTTCAGTTGTTGCCCTTACGGATCATTATGTTTACAGCGGTGATCTGCTGGTGACGCTGGCTATGGCTGAGAACATCTTAGGGGCCAGCAAGTTCTGTTCGACAAATCTAATCGGCATCCCTCTACCTGAAGAACGATTTACTAAGATTGAAAAGGTCACAAGTGACAAATTCGATCGGCGTGATATTGGTGGGGGGCTGAGTCAATTGATACTCAAAAACATGGGGACGCCCTTTGGGAATCTTGGAGGTGTCGAAGTCGGCGATAACAATCACCTGGTTTACCTTGACGGAATAACACGGGCAGCCCTTGAGACCGGCGCCAATTTTTTCCTTAATCCGAGCTGGTCAACTATCGTGGCTGCGTGCTACTATGGCAGGGAGATTCCGGCCATCAGTTTTAAGATCTCGATGCTTCTGTCCACGCAAAATGCGATCCTGTTCCGAATGTTAATGAACATTGTTAAAGAGTATCTGCGCGACGATGGTACGACGCCTTTATATGAGATCAACATTGGCAACGCGGCCAGCCCGGAAACCTTTATGCAGTGCGCCGGAGAGCTTAAGGCTTCCGGCCTGCCGGAGATTTCGTTGGCTGCGCATCTGAGGATCAATCCCGACCTGGGGATGGAAGATTTTGACTGGACCGAAAACGCGCACAAGGTGCTCGATGGCGACTGCGACATAACCATCAAATACGAGAGTGACGGGACGTCGCGCCCCTATGACACCATGGTGGCGTACTTCCTTTCCGACGAGGAGCGGGATGAAAAGGCGGAACTGATCGGCGATGTAATCTACCATAAGTGTATCCGCTGTGATAAGGATGCCAAGGAGATTATGAGTCGCGGCCATGAAGTCAGGTTTGCCCAAATCGCTTACAAGTCATAGGGAGGTGGTATGAATGACCAGGTCAGGCAATGGGACGGCACGGTCTATCCAGAGATGATCCGGGGGCTGCCGGAGATTGATATTAAGGTAGAGGGCATCCGCGGCTGGCTGCTGCAAGGTAGCGATAAGCAGGTGGTCTTTTTTGATATCCAACCGGTGGGAGAAATTCCGCCCCATTCGCACTGCGCCCAGTGGGGGATAATGATCGAAGGCGAGATGTCGTTGACCATTGACGGAGATACAAAGGTCTATCGAAAAGGTGACTGGTATTATATCCCGGAAGGCGCGGTGCACTCGGCCAACTTCCTCTCACGAGTCAACGTCATAGATGTCTTCGATGCCCCGGATCGCTACAAAACCAAATAGCATAGCGGGTGGATTCTTCTTCAAATGGAACTTCACATGCTTTGGGTGGCATCCTCAAACTCGTTTGGGGGTGCCTATGACAGTTACCATCAATCATCCCCAAACAAAGTTTGGGAATGCCACCCGCTGCCATAAAGGAGGATTGAAACAATGCGCTTACTATTGATCGGTTTTGGAACTGTTGGGCAGGGGCTAGCCGAGCTGCTCATCGAGAAAGAGAAAGTGCTGTTAGACAAGTATGGGTTAAAGCCCCGAGTCGTCGGCATTTCGGATATGCTCAAAGGAAGTGTGTACAACGCTGACGGCATTGACCTGCGCAAAGCCCTGGAGATAGCAAAGTCGGGCGGCAAAATCTCCGAGTTGCCTGAGAAGTATGAAGGCGATGCCCTTAGTATGATCAGGGCAGCCGAAGCGGACATGATGGTGGAGGCGACGTATACCGACATCAAAACGGCCGAACCTGCAACCTCGCACATCCGCGCCTCCCTTGAGAAAGGGATGCATGTGACCACAACCAACAAGGGTCCGACGGCGTTGTACTTCCATGAGCTGGCCAAGCTTGCCAAAGATAAGGGCGTGAAGTTTCTCTTCGAGGGAACCGTGATGAGCGGCACGCCGCTTCTGAACCTGATCAGGGAGACACTCGCCGGCTGTTCCATTTCCGAAATCAAGGGGATCCTTAACGGGACGACAAACTACATTCTCAGTCAAATGGAAGAAGAGCATGCCTACGAGGATGTTCTCAAAAAGGCACAGGAACTCGGTTATGCGGAAGCTGTCCCTGATGCCGATGTCCTGGGCTGGGATGCCCTGGCAAAAGTAACCATCCTAGCCAACGTCGTATTCGGCGCCAGTTGCAAGCCGGATGATTTCCCCTGCAAGGGGATTACCGACATTACCGTTGATGCCATCGCCGAAGCGAAATCGCGCGGCAAACGCTTCAAGCTGATCGGCAGGGTCTGGCGCGAAGGTAACCAGGTCAAGGGAAGCGTGTCACCCGAAGAAGTGGACATGACGCATCCTTTGGCCGCAATCATGGGGGCGACCAACGCCGTCACAATCTCGACGGACGCTCTTGGCGACGTTACAATCGTCGGGCCGGGCGCCGGACGAACGGAGACCGGGTACAGTACACTGGTAGATATTATCCACGCAGGAGGAAAACGATGAAGATGCTGCTTGACGGTCAGTGGGTTGACCACGATGAAAAGATCGATGTGCTTGACCCTTTTGACGATTCCGTCGTAGACACAGTTCCCAAGGGAACAAAGGCAGATGTAGAGACCTCTCTCGCGGCCGCCGCCAAAGGCTTTGAGGTCACCAAGAGGATGACCGTCTATGACAGAGCGCAAATTCTGTACAAGGCCGCAGGAATAATCTCGGACAATCTTGAAGACTTTGCTACCGTGATCGCCAGGGAAGGATCGAAGACAATCAACGAGGCCAGGAAAGAAGCATCACGCTGCGTAAACACCCTGACCTGTTCCGCTGAAGAGTCCAAACGGATTTTGGGCGAAACGATACCGTTTGATTCTTTTCCCGGCGGTGAAAAGCGTCGTGGCTATTATTATCGTTTTCCTATAGGCGTAGTGCTGGCGATCACTCCCTTTAACGATCCGTTGAACCTGGTGGCTCACAAACTGGGACCGGCCATTGCCGCCGGTAATTCCGTCATTCTAAAACCGGCGACAGTCACCCCGCTGTCTGCGATAAAACTGGTAGAGGCTTTGCTTGAGGCG
>Ga0114930_10002187_pt1 | contig 17848 bp, 12 predicted proteins | sample AnhtaG_FD_87300 | JGI IMG/M metagenome (GOLD analysis project Ga0114930, IMG submission 87300) | Deep subsurface microbial communities from Anholt, Denmark to uncover new lineages of life (NeLLi) - Anholt_01485 metaG | ecosystem: Environmental > Aquatic > Marine > Oceanic > Sediment | place... | reverse complement strand
TCATTCATGGTTGGTTCAAAGCGTAAATATCTATTTAAGAAATTATATTTTACATCAATTATAATTTATCTCATTTAATTGAGTAGATACAATAAAGCTGTTGATGTTAAAATTGATGCAATTTTACTCCACAGTTTTTACAGCGACTATCAGTTAAATCTTTAAAACAGTGATTATGGTAAAGGGTTTTACAATTGTCGCATCTTAAGATAATTTGTCCCTCCTCGAAAATAAAATTACATACAGGGCAAGACTTAAATGTATCCTCCGAATCTAAATCGCTAAATTTGAATAGCTCTACATGAGAAAGTTCAGGCGGTTTGGGCTCTTTTTTAGATTTTATTCTTGGTTTGACAAGAGATGTGAGCTTTTGGACTTGAGACACTTCTGTTGGAATTTTCAATAAATAGAAGCAATGGGGGCATCGAACTGTTCCCGCCTGTTTCATTTTTCTGTCTTTTTGGAAATTAGCCCATGAAGATAAACAATGGATATGATATGGTGCTTGACAATTAGGGCAATAACGACCGCTAACATAAAAGGAACTTTTTGTATAGGGGTTTAAATTTGAAAAGCAGATTGAACATTTTTTATAATCTACTAAACCTCTTATCTGTAACAGTCGTTGTTCTTGATCTCTTGTCAGATCTTGAACTCTTAAAACATCTGCTGCTATTTTTCTAAGAAAAGCGGGATTTTCAATAACGGAAATTGCCCCGTCGCCATAAGTTTTAATATTAGATCCTGCTAAGTCATGAGCTGCTTGCAGTAAAGATTGAGCGTCATTATTGTAATAATAGTTTCCTCCTGTGAGGTCGCTCATCCTTTTTAAAATATTGAGAGGAGAGAGTTCACCCAATCGAAATGTATCTATTTTTACATTTAATCCTTGAGCTAACCGTGCCATTTTCAATGGATCAATAGATGATGTAGTAAAATTACCATCCGAAATAATGAGGATTCGAGGAACCTTAGCGGCGATCTTTCGTAATTCAGAAATGATTAATTTAATAGAAAGTCCTAAGGCTTCTCCCAAAGCTGATTTCCCAGAAACTTCTAAATCATCTAATACTTCAAAAAGTTTATTTTTATCGTTTGTAAAATCAATTATTTTATTTGGTTTATTCGAAAAATTTACAATTGCAAACGCGCTTGAGGAATCTTGAACAATTCTTTCACTAATTAACTTTTTCAAAGCATCAATACTACTTACAAATCGATTTGGGGTATAATCTGCTCGATACATAGATCTAGAGGTGTCGATGCAAACAACAATATTCTCAGGGTGCCGTTCGGACAAATTCAAATACCATTTAAGCTCTTACTAAAGCCCTTAATTATTTCTAATTATATGATGCAAAAAAAATAATAAATAATTATGTTTTTTCACAAAACTAAAATTTTATTAATTAGATATTTTACTATAAAATTAAGTTACACTATAAATTAAAGTAAAATTGATTTTAAATCCGATGTATTATGTCTGAAGAGGAGGCAAAAAGCGTTGTGATTAAAGACTTTTTCAAAAGGTCTGTAATAATCAGCGAATTAGATGAAGCGTTAAAATTCAAGCCAGATTCGTTAATTGGAATTGATCAAATTTCCTCAGACAAATTAGTAGAAAATAACATAAAAAATATTGAAGATCTAGCGAAATTACCGATCGAGACTCTTCCAACAATTGAAGAAATTCCTCCTAAAATTCTTCAGAAATGGGTAAAAATTGCTCAAGTACTTGAAAAAGCCATCAGAGAGAAAATAAAAACGCATAAGAAAATTTTAATGATAGGGTTGGATAATGGGGGAAAAACTAGCATTTTAGCAATTCTTCAAGATAAATTTTCAATTATTAAGTCTCTTCTCCCCACAAGGGGCGTTAAACGAGAAAAACTAGACTTTTTTGGATATCCAATACTCTCGTGGGATTTAGGCGGTCAGGTCCAATATCGAGAAAAACTTTATTTTAACAGACCTGAATTATTCTTTACTGAAGCTGATTTGGTACTTTACGTTATTGACACACAAGATAATGATAGATTTGCTGAAGCTGCAAATTACTTCCGTCAAGTTTTAAAAGCATTGATTGAATTAAATGAATTCCCTCCAATCCACGTAGTACTCTCAAAAAGCGATAAAGATATTCGTACATCTCTCGAATGGCAAAATAATGTATCTGCCATAAAGAATAAATTCAATAACATAGTAGGCGAATATGAAAATTTAGTAATCAGCTATTCTGATACTACTATTTACCAAAAAGAAACGATCATGCAAATGTTTAGCGAAGCCTTGAAATTAGTTTCTGAAACTTCAGAGATAATCGAGAACATCTTAGAGGATTTTACTCAGACTATTGAAGGTAAAGCTTCGAGCTTAATTTCGATGGACGGTTTAATCTTTGGAAGCTTCACGAGCTCAGATATTGATGAGGCTTTACTAAATAATACAGCATTAATTATGCAAACACTTTCGAACTTTCATAGCTCGATAGGATTAACTAGAGAACCTTCTATCACTCTTGATTTTCCCTTAAATGGATTTACCATTCGAGGAGAAAAACTTTTTGAATATTCTGAGCTAAAAATACCGGTATATTTATGGATACTTAGTGATAATTTCGATCTACTCATGGAGAAAATCGATTACTTTAAACAACAACTGCTACCTTTAATTAATTTATTTCTTTAATCAACCATTTTTTGTAAGTTATAAGTTAATCACTATTCACTCAAATCTTCTTTTACTGAAATTAAAATGTCATATTTACTAAATCGAGAATAAAAGAATTGAAAAAATAAAAAAGAGAAATTATATCATGGTGAAGCATAGAAAAACAGGAGCATATGCACATTTTTGTGTTCTTATTTTCGCACAAGGAACTTGGAAAGAAACTGATAAGGAAAGTGTGAGAAATTTAATAAAGGAAAGAATAAAAAGTATGAAAAAGGCTCCCTATAATATATTCTATAAATTAACCTATCGAGATAAGATGCCTATTTATGCGGATTGCCATATATGCCAACCTATCTACAAAATGTTTGAGGAATTTAAGGGGAATAACGATGGGATTCTGTATCAAGGCCACCATTATCTTATTCCAGAAGATGATTTTGAAGAGATGAAGAGTCTAGCAAACTTGATTATTTCTCACAGTAAAGTTAAAAAATTTTATTTATTATATCTTGATGATTTCAAAGAGATTAAGAGAACTATTCTAAACCAAATGAATATAGAGGAATTTAAAGAAAAATTAAAATTTAAAAAATCTAATATTAATGGTTTTATCTTGACGATTGACAATAATACATTTAAGAATAGAACAGTCTATGAAATATCCAAAGATAGAGGCTCAAGCGCCAGCTATAGGCCTTAATAAATTTATTCCTTTAAAATACATGTACCTTAAATTCTAACATTTTTACTTACATTTCAAGATTCTTTCTTGCTGAAAGTAAAAATTCGGTACTTTTATCCATCATCTCGATGGCTTTATCTAATTTTTCTACTACAGTAAGTAAATTTTTTTCTCTTGCTATTTCTCTCCATTTTATAAAACTATCTTTATGAGAATCGTTATGATTCGCCCAATGTTCGCATAATTTGGAAAGTTTTAATATTTGTTTATCTACCATAATATTGTCTTTATAGTTAATTGTGCAAATCAAAAAAAAGTGATTATTAACCTGAATTTTATATTTTTAAAAGTTTATTAATTTTAAAAGAAGAAAAAAAATATCAAAATTATCTACAAATTCGTTTTAAAAGGGTAGGATCTATTATTTCTTTGGGCTGCCAATCTTTTTCCTTAAGGTATTCTTGAACTTCTGTTTTTAGATTGATAGGAATATCAGCTTCGACCCGAATGAACTTTTCTAAATCGTTTGGAAAGTCTACTCCCTTGTATTTTCGCTCCAAATCAATCCAATGCGATAATTTAATCATACGGCCTTTGCTATTATCAGCAGGTCTTATTACTAATTTTGCTACAAGGCAAATCGCTTGTTCTATTGATTCTGCGGTTGTCAAAAGATGCTCAGGTGCGGGTCCAACTAAATGATTATCTGTTCCATCCCTCGCGTTAAATACCTTCCAAGTTTCCTCATCATCTGACCGACCAATGTATAATCTCCTATATTCTGCAGCGTGTGGTCCTATAACTGCAGGTATACCCAAACCGTTTGCCATGCTTGCGATACTAGCTGCTTTTTGAGAGTAAGCACCCCAAGCGACTCCAACTGCGCCTACACGATTTAAAATGTAATCTGCAATTTCTTCATAATTACCCCGTAGAGGCCTTCTAGCGAATATGTTAGCAACTTTACAAGCTGCTCCGGCAATATGAGCATCAGCTACACAGGATCCAACATTTACGATACAACCCCTATCAAAATCTCCAGGATATCGGTCATAAATGGTTTTTCCTTCCTCATCCTTGACTAACCCAATGTCCATGGCAGCACAACCGCTTACAAGAACGATATAATTACGTTTACAGAATTCTTCCGCCATCGTATGTAATTCTTGAATTTCGTGAGCATAGTTACCGCAACCGATTAATGCAACAATTCCCGGAATTTCTCCTAAAACAATAGGAGCACCAACATTTCGTATTTCCGTGTCGAGAATCGGTCCCCTTCCAGAACGACAATTATACTTTTCGTTTTTTATATAATCTCTTGCTCCATGGTCTATTAAAGTAAGAGGGGAGACATTTTTCATGCAATCTTCTTCACACCTTCCACATCCGAGACATTCATGGAATAGGTCGCCTAAGAACGCAAAATTTCCATCTTTTGCAAGATTAACTCCTTCTACAAGAGGAAGATCATTTGGACAATTTCTCTGACAGTTTCCGCAACCATTGCATCTCATAGCCATAGATTGACAACCAGCATCATCTGGTACAGCGCTCCTCCCTTTTCTTAGCGGTTTAATTTTGATCGCAGTTTCAGCTGCTACAACTCCGGCTTTAATAGGATCTAATATTAATACGCCTTGTTCTCGCCCACTTACTAAGTCATCAATAATTTCTGATATAGGATCGTCAGTTCTATCAACTAAACCTCCCATGATTTTTGCGTTAGTTGTAATATAAGGGGCTCCTACGGCTTTAGCTTCTTCAAATGTTTTTAAATTGACACATTGCTCATCAACCATGACAACATCAGCAAAACCTAAGCGAATGTAAGGAATCTGTCTTGAAAAAGAACCAATAACTTTGGCGCCTTCGTAATATCGAGTTAAATCGTGAGCAGTACAACAAATTGCTCCTACATCTATTTTTTCATCGTAGTTTTTTTCTCGCATATAATCAACTAATTCTACTCCTGGAGCTACGTTGTGTCCAATCATAAGAATGGTTGCTTTATTTGTATCCATTGTTCCCATGCCAAGTTCAACAATTGGAACATCTGGATCACCTATTGGCATCCCATAGGCTACCATTTGTGCTACATCAGAAACTTCCATTCCAATAGTATCGCATAGGCCAGCTAAGAAGCTTTTCGCTTCAAAATCAAGATTACTTGATTCTTGACCAGTATGACCAGCAGATAAAAGCTGAGTGATTGTATAGTGAACCCAATTCATTGCAGTTTCTAAATCCTCGAGGTTTTCAGGTTTCATGCCAACAATTAATCTAGTCATTGGCATTTCAACGGCGATGTTGTTTCCCATGTTTAGAGGAACGTTTCCATATTTCTCTTTTAGCCAATGGAGTAAGTGATCACCATGTGATGAATGACAAGCTGCACCCACGCAACAAGCAATTTCGACAATTCTTGATTGTTGTGTCTCAGAATTAATACCACATGCTCCCCTTCTACCTTTTGAGAGGTTACATTTACCATAAGTACATAAACAACAGAGGTCGCAGATAGGCATATAAAATGGCTTATACCGTTCTAGGAGCTTAAAAAACCAGGAGCGAAGTGTCTGAATCTCAGGTTTTGGATGGGGTCCCATTGGTTCCCATTCTGATTCATCTCCTTCGCTTATGATATTGCCAGCAGTGAGTTCGAATCCTTTAATTTGCCCAAAAGGACCTGAATAACTATCAATTTTGATTTTTGCGCCTTTTTTTTCCATATTTTTCACAAAGTTTTTTTTTGAATAATAATCCATTAAAGATAAGTAGAACTATATATAGTGCTATTATACAATTTATTTTTTTATTGAAAGAATTATTATGCGAATTTAAAGATATTTAGAATATTCTAAAATACATATTCGTAATTCATTTTCAAAAAATTAGTGTGAATTTTCATTCAATGCGTTTGATCGTTTAGAGTTAGATAAAACGAAGAGAGTAGAAAATGCCTTTTAAAGTGAAGCTAAGAAATCAGATACAGCAGCGTCAGAAAGCTGTTGGTCTATTAATGCATCATCAATTTCTCCTGAGAGGAGATCAAATTTGTATGAACATTTCTCGCCTCCTGTTAAAACGCATTCTTCTTCGCTTCCATCAACATCAATCCCAAGCATATCAAATATACTGTTAAAAATTCCAAGATATAACAAACATAAGTTTTTAGCCAAAATATTACCTATTTCTTGGGTTGCTAAAGAATCGTATACATTTATCATAATGTGATCTTTTTTAAACATTCCCGTAAGCCCCCCGTATCCCATAACCGTTAAAACCTCGAGAGTTCCCAAGACGACTTCCTTTTTAGTCTCCATAGGATCGTTACTCCAATCCTTGTTAGTAAAAAACTTCTCCAAAAATATTTTGCCCAGAGATTTCCCTACCCATATCAAGATATCATCGGCGTTTGTTCCAGCAAATTCGCAAAATTCCATTATCTCATTTGGACGGAGCATTACAATCCTCATATTTTTATCTTTTTCGCCTAAAAATAGTTGTCCTTCTTTTTCCTCAATATTTATCTGCAATTCTTTTTTGAGACGTTTAAACATAATTAAATCCTTTTATTATTGTTATATCTCTCAACGAGCAATATCATTAAACAAATTTAATATAATAGAAATTTAATCGGCTAGGCTTATAAATTTATTGATAAATCAAAATTTGTATAGATTTTCTAAGCTGAGACCAAGGTAAAAATCGTGTCTAATACTTTTTCAATATTATAGCTAGTTTTAACAGATGTAAAAACAAATTTCCAATTGTTATGCTGTAAACTATCAAATTCAAAGAAGTCTATGATTTCTTTTTCCGTTCTTTTTAATTGTGCATCATTATTGCTATCGTTATGATTAATTAAATCAATCTTATTCCCAAGAATTAAAAGAGGAGTATCCTTTAGATCATTTTCGTTATATATTTTCCAAAACTCGGTTTTTGATTCGTCAAAGCGTAATTGGTTGGCAACATCGATTATAAAAATAATTATGTTTGAATCTTGAAGGCCTAACAACCATTTTTCCCTAAAAGTGCTTTGCCCTGGACTATCCCATATTGAGAGAAGCCCATCTTGTCTCTGGATATACTCAATGTTAAATCTTTTGCTCGGCGTAAAAAAATTGTCGTTAAACTTACCTGTTTTAATTCTCCTAGTAAAGGAACTTTTTCCAACTTCGTCTATTCCAAAAAGAAAGACCTTTGTAAACAATCCCGAGGGATGAAAGGAAACTTCATGAGCTTTTTCAAGAGTTTCATCCCCATATCTTTTTATATCAATAAATAAGGTTATTAAGAAGTTTTCTATTTCGATATCGTCTTTAAAAGAGCAGCATCTTTCAATGTTTAACAATTCGTTAGACATATCAACAAAAATTTCTCGATAATCGTAAGGATTATCTTCTTTTTCAAATACTAATCCGATAAGCATTTCAGCATTAATGCATATAGTATAAAGGTTTTGGTTTCCAATCAATTGAGAAACGGGATTACCAATTACAAACGGAATAGAAGTGTTCTGCGTAGAATGTTCTCTACTTTCTGATTTGAGACTTTCGCAACAATTATCTTTTAAGGATTCCTGTTCGTGTCCTTGGATGATTTGTAACACTATTTCTTTATTATCCTTTTTGTGTATGTCTTCGGGATAGCTATAAATATCAAGACTATCTAAATCAAGATGATTTTTGCGCTTTAACAAAAATATTTTAGATAACAAAGAAGTTTCCTAATCAATTATTCCCTTAAGGAAGTAAATAAAAAATGCTTAAAAAAAGTTTTGTATTAACGATGTTCTTTCTTATAAACTTCATACTATTGACCCCTTAATAAGCAAAAAGGAAAAGCTTAGCTAGCGCAAAAAAAGCTTGATAAAATAAATTTTTAAGGATCGGAATTTTCTTCAGAAGAATCAGCTTCTTGTTCTGGATCGTCATTTTGAACTTCATTAGAAGATTCTATAGGTTTGTCTGCCCTATTATCATTAGAAGGTTCTATAGGTTTATCTGTTCCTTTATCAGGAGATTCTCCAACGGGAGTATCACAGACGGGGCATTTTTTCCATCCCGGTCTTAAACTATATCCACAACTAGCACATTCTACCATATCTTGATCGGGTTTCCACTCAGGAATATTTAGCCCCCCTCTTCTTCTTTTTTCCGCTAAATCTTGCAAGTCCTCTTCTTTCCATACTTCCATCCCCTCAGGGATTCCCGAACCGCGCTCTTCAGCTAATTTATGCAAGTCTTCTTCCTTCCAAGTTGGAAGGTTTGGTTGTGTAGCTAACCTTTTTTGAGCTTCGCTGGCGAGCTCTTCAGCAGTCCAACTTTTTAATTCTTGACCCCCTGGCGTTCTAACCCCTCCACTTGGAGGTCCAGATACCTGTCCCCCGGAGATAGGCTGTTGTGGCGCTGGTGAAGGAATCTGACAAGATGCAGCAGACAATTTTAATAAAGCTTCAAAACAATTTCCAAACCGGGACTGTCCTTGACCTTCATCAGAAATAAGAACGAGACTTTTTTTTTCGGAAGGAAGAGGAACTATAATACTACAAACAGCAACATCTGATTTACTCCTCTCAGATTCTATAGCAGTCGTAATATTTCCCATGGAGTCGTTTAAATCAGAATCCTTCATCAAGAAATCACAAATTGGGTCGCCGTGTCTTTGAAATTCTTCGTGATATTTCGATAATTGATTTTTAGTAATCGTAGAATCTAGTGAATTAATTATAGCACTCACATAGGGAAAAATGTGAGATTTAGGTTCTTTCTGGGATTCCTCAAGTTTATATCCCCCTAGATCAACATTTCCCGTAAAAGGTGCGAACAAAGGTTCTTGACCTTTAATTTTCCCATATACGGTTGTTCTGCCAACAAAACATTTTACTTCCCCGTAATAGGCAATAGCACTATCCATTAGTTGAACTTTGTCATAATACGATATATGAGGAATAGTACGAAAAATGACTTCAGCCCAAGGAAGTTCTTTTACAGGAATTATGGCAACACAAGTCTTAATAATTAATTCTGATAATTTTTTAAGATATTCTTTAAGTTTTTTTTTAATTTCTTTATATTTGTCTTTTTCTAATTCAGCCTCAGCCTTTTTCATAAACTCTTTGAACTTTTCTTCATTTTTTTTAACAGATCCCCCATAGGACTTTACGTCTCCTACGATATTATCTTTTAAAATGGAGGTAGCATCGTTTACGATGTCACTTTGTAATTCTGTAAGTTCTTCTACTAAATAATTACTTACATCAAAATCCAGACTGTTTATAAAGATTTCAAACAATTTTGCTTCAGACAATTTTAAAACCTTCCTATTTAGATTTAATAATCCTATAATTATAGGAACGATTTGAATATAAAAATTTATTTAAAACACAATCATTTCACTATTAGAGATTGACGTATAATATTTTTAAAAGAGATGGAATGAGAAAGTGAATGGTAAGAAAATTAACGTCTGTTTTAGCTCAAAAGTTTCTATTGAGGTCCAAAATCATTTGAAAGAACGTTTAAAAACGCTTTCAAACGTAAAACTCATGTTTCCAGAAGATACATCGGATGACTATCTAAAAAACATAGTTTCGGATGTAGATGTTCTAATCGGATGGAGACCGTCTAAAATTTTATTAGAGTCCGGGAAAAAATTGAAGGTATTTATTAATCCAGGAGCAGGTGTTAAACACCTTCTAGATTTATTTATTGAATTAAATAGATTTAGAAAAGTTTTCCTAATCAACGGTCATGGAAATTCCTATTTTGTTGCTCAACATGCTGTAGCATTACTCCTAACACTTACCAATAAAACTATACCACATCACATTTGGATGAAAGAAGGAAAATGGAGGACTGGTGATAAGGATGCTTCTTCGATTCCACTGCGTTTTCGTGAAGTTGGGTTGTTAGGTTATGGTGCGATTAACAAAAAAGTTCATCAATTTCTTGCTGGTTTTGACATAAAATTTCATATTCTAAGGAAAAATTGGAGTAAACAAAAAGATAAATTACCGACAGAAGCTAAGAAATATAGTATTACTGAGTTAGATAATTTTTTAAAAGAAGTAGATGTTTTAATAATAGCTATCCCATATACTTCACAGACTTCGGGATTGATTAAAGCAAGAGAGCTTAAACTTTTAGGTCCTAAAGGTCTGATTATCAATGTTGCAAGAGGAGATATAATAAATCAAAAAGAGTTATACAACGCCTTAAAAAATGAGTCAATTTTGGGGGCCGCTATAGATGTTTGGTACAATTATCACCCAAAAGCTAACAAAGGAGGTTTAAAATATCCGTACGAATTTCCTTTTCATAATCTCGATAATATTGTTCTATCTCCGCATAGGGGCTATTCCCCTTTTAATGATCTCTTACGATGGGATGAAGTTATTGAAAATATTAATCGAATAAGTCAAGATCGAAGTGATTTAATCAATATTATTGATCTGAAAGAAGAGTATTAAAATGTTAATTAAACATATGTCAAAAGGAGTTAAAATATTCTTTAATCCTATGAAAAACCAATAGACCTATAATGCTTCGAAGCTTTAGAGAACAAGAGAGATATTAGGGTAGAATAATTAACCATGAGCAATTACTTATAAAAAATTATGCACATGAACGCCTCATTTGTAATAAGAACTATATTAATTTAAGCTCTGCTAATTTCCGCATTTTCTCGCGAAAAAGAGGATATATAAATTTTTTTACGGATTTAAAAGTTGGACATTAATTGCATTATAATAATTAAAAAAAAATTAAAAAAAATTCAGATACCATAAAAAATTTTCAAAAATATTTTCATATATTCTTTTAAAATGATAATCTTTAACTTTAGCGTAATATTTAGAACCAGAATGAATTAATGGATTAAAAAACACCTCGAATTATAGATTTGGCAAAATGGATTTTATAAAAATATATTAACCCACTAAAAAAAAATATTTATATAGTATTTTGTAATAAATTATTATATAACGAATAATCAGAAAAAAATATGGTTAAGGCGATTTCATGAAAATTGTTACAGTCAATGTACCTGAAAGTTATATAGAGGCAATAAAAAAATTAATTGGGCGAGACGGATTGTACCCCAGTCGATCAGAATTGATAAGATGTGCTGTTAGAGAGTTCCTAATAAAAGAACTTAAGCTTGCTAATAATATGGCAAAATATAATGAAGTAGAAATTGAAGATTTTGACGATAAAAATTTTGTAAGAGTACCAGTAGAAACTGTAAATGAAAGATCTGAACCGGTACGAGAATTTAGAACTTATAAAATTTTAAAGAGGTTGGAACACTAAAAAGCTAAAAACATTTATTGAAGTACGGATTTTCTCATAAATAATAACAAATTTTAATTTCTTTTTATTCTTCTTTTTTTTATTCTATTAGAACTATGTGTAAATTAATGGTATTGCTAGCACTACATTTTTGTATAAATGAACAAAAATCTGTTTTTTTATGTTATACTAAAAAAAAATTTCAATATAACTAGAAGATTTTCTAAGTAATACGAATTTGATAATTTCAATTATAGAAATAATCATTCTTTAACTGTCTTTAAGTTAAATATTTAAGATAAGTAAATTCTAATTATGATATTACTAATAGTAAAGGGTGTAATAATATTTCGAGCAAAAGAATATTTCCCGATTTTATGGAGTGGGGTATCATTTCAACTGAAAACTTTGTTGGAAAAACAACTTACGATGTTCCAATTAAAAGATGGGATCCTTTATCAACTGTGACTATAAGAACTGAAGATTTTGGTCTTAGAAAAGAGAAAATTAAATTCTATGGTCATTACGCTTATTTAAGCCCCATTCGTGGGGAAAGACCAAAGGGTTTTACAAACATTGAAGAAAAAAGACAATTTTACGATTGCTCAAAGAAAATTGAGTTCAAGTATAAAGATATCTTTACATCGATTACAGAAGGAAAACCAATTCATGATGACTGGGGAAAACAATTAGGTGATGGTTTTACGATTATTATTACTGAAGATGAGAAAAGAAAAGACAATCCATTTTTAGAAATGCCCCATCAAGCCAAGAGAATACCAGAGGATTGTAAAGCTTTAACATTAATTAACAGATATCCGTCTATGGCTCGGATTGTTGATCCTGATATTGAAAAATTAATCACAGATAAATTGCCTTTACATTTGAAACTCTCGAGGGGAATAAATTTAGTTACGATTTCTAGAGATTTCTACCCTTCCTTATGCTTTGATTTAATACCTGAAGATGTATTAGCAGGAATTTTTCTTTCAATGAAAGCAGCAATTCTTTATTGTGTGGAAGAAGCGATTGAAAGAGATTATTACGATATTCCAGTAACACCCTTTTTCAACATAGGCCTTAAAGTTGGTGGCTCCCAACCTCGCATACACGGTCAAGTCTATATCGATTTGAACATGGATGGTCACGGAAGCCGATTAGAAGGTCATCTTGAAGCATTTAAAGAGATGGGGGATAATTGTCATCTTTGTCAGACATCTCACGGAGATAGCGATCGCGTAATATTAAAAACAGAATATTGGACTTTTTACACAACAGGAAGTCCAGTGAGGAACTACCACATTCGATTTCATCCAAATGAACACTTACGGAGGTTTTCTCAATTAAAAATCAACCAGATAAGTGATTTAGCAAATATCCTTAGGATCATCTTCCAAGGTTTAGATGATATTTCAATCGACAAAAACCGAAATATTCTATTTAACTGTTGTCCCTTTCACTACGACGCAAATTTCCATCTTTTTGGAGATATAATCCCGCATGAAATCATTGGGGGCGCTGAAATGGTAGATGACATGAGAGTTGCAAGAAAATTACCCCATATCGCCGCAAAAGAGATAAGGAATTCGATTCAAAAATATATTAATTAGTGAGAGTGGAAATAGATTTATATCTATTATTCACCATATAAATAATAAAAACTTTTTTGAGAAGATTGAATTGAGAGATTGGTCTGCCATAGTTCTAGCTGGAGGTCAAGGCAAAAGGCTTTTACCTCTAACATCTTTAATTCCTAAACCGTTAGTAAAGGTAACAAACAAAGCTATGGTAGATTATGCTATTGCCCATCTGAAGTATGCTAATATAAAGCATATTATACTCGCGTTAGCGTATATGGGTAAAGAATTAAAAAGTTATATAGAAAAAACTTGGACGGCAGATAAATTAGGGGATGTTGAGTTAGAATGCGTTATTCAAGAAAGTAAGGGCACTGCTGACGCTTACCGCTTAATCAGAGAAAGAATCGATTCTGAGAATATTGTTGTTAGCATGGCTGACATTGTGACTAACCTTCCCATGGCTAATTTTATGGACTTTCACACCGAGAAAGGTGGATTGACGACAATTTCGATGAAAACCAGCGAAAGCCATACAAGTCAATATGGGGTAGTTCTTTTAGACAACAATCGTAAAATTTACTTATTTTTAGAGAAACCTGCTCCTATGGAGTTATATTTAAGCAGCATGGCTCAAAGAACGGATTTGTTCCTCCATACAAATATAATAAATACGGGAATCTATTGTTTCAGAAAGGAAATTGATCAAATACTTCAAGAAACAGGTTTGATGGATTTTGGAGGAGAAGTTTTTCCATATCTCCTTGAAAATGATTATGACCTCTATGGTTTTGTAAAAAATTACTATTGGCTTGATTGTGGAAACGCTCAAACATATTTGTGGGCGAACTGGGATTTACTAAGGAAATATTCCTGGCCAATTACCCCAAATGGTGATGAATACGATGGAGTTTATGTAATGGGAATAATTAATTCTGGGCAAAATACAACGATCGAAAAACCTTCGTGTTTTGGTGAAAACGTAGAGTTACTTAATAGATCAGTAATTAAGCCTTTAACTTCAATAGGAAATCGGGTAAAAGTTGGAGAAGATACAATTATTGAGAAAAGCGTAATATGGGACGATGTAACTATTGGTGCAGGGTGCCGAATAGACGAGTCCATTGTATGTAATAATTGCTACATAGGTGATAATGTAGTTTTACATAATGCTATTGTAGCACCAAATAGTCGAATTAGTAATGACACCCAGATAAGAGATAAAACTCTTGATTTAGGTACTGATATCTAAGCTCTAACAAATGTTCTTAGGTTTGAGGATAATTAAGCAAATCGTCTAACAATCTAGTAACCTGAAAGTTAGTAGTTTTTGAAACTTTTTTAATTATTAAATAATAATCTAATAACTTCTTTAATTCCTCATTTGTGTCTCCTATAGGCTTAGCAAGTAATTCAATAATAGCAATTAGCCACATCCATTTAATAAAATTATCAAATAATTCCTCGGTATACCAAAGTAACTGTTGAAACCGATTAACTTTTAAATATAACTGTACTTCGGGATCGCTAAAAAACAGTTGGAAAACGGAGTACAAATCTTTTTTACCATTTATAACTAAATTAGACCAATTTTGTAAACCGATCATCAATTTAATAATCGAATCTGCTTCGAGCCTCTCATCCTTTTTATCTTTGCTCAAATTATTAAGTGTGCTGTTAATATACTTAGATAACCTCCATTCATCAAATAAACTTCGACTTAGGAGAGCGTAATTATCATTTGATTTGAATCGCCCTAATTGCTGAACAATAAGATATGAAAATATAATTCCCCATTCAACTTCAGATAATGGAAGCAAGCTAATAAAAACATCTCGGTATTCCTCTGGAATTCTTAAGTCTCCTGTATTATGTTTTAATTTTAGTATAGCTTCAATTTTCAATACGATATCATTCTTAATGTCCGTATAATCCTTTTGACTTGTTGAATACTTTTTTACTTCAAGCAGGAATGCATCTAGATTATTGTATATCACTTTTGCTTCTTTTTTTACTTTTTCTGGATTTAGTAGATCTTTTAACGAGCTCGTATTGATTAAAATCTTAAAAGATTCATGCAAGGGTTGATATACAAGTTCGTGTAGAGTCTCACGTATATTAGGGACACCCTTTCCATTTAAGAGATCATGGAGCTGAGCATAATGGAAAAACTCATTATCGTTGGTAATTTGAAAGTCCATAAACAAGAACTTCTGATATGCATGTAGTTCTATATATAAACCATAATCATGGAGTTCCTTATTTTGCCTTATGTATTCCAATCCAGTAAGATGATCTTTAAAGATACAATATCCCTCTATAGGTAATTTTAGACCCTCTGCTAAGGTTCTCTGGATTATCTCTTTATTATCGTCCACTTTTTGTGCAAACCCAACTGAATTCTTGATAAAACCACTTACCTCAGCGTATTTATTGTGAAAAATAATTAATGCACACTCATTATTAACCCGGTTAGAATACGCAAAAACATCTTCGTTGACTACATTACCGGTCCAAAAGTCATACAATAAAAAATTATTAGCATTAGCATAAAGATAGCGTTTCTTCATTATCGGGAATAAAATTTCTTTATGATGCTCAAGTAAGCCTAAATTGATTTCTTCATCCCAGTAAGCCCGTCTGTATTCCATACCATACTTTTCGTGATATCCCTCGATTTGCCCATGACCAAACATTGGAAGCCCTGGCATGGTTACCAACATTACGCAAACGCCAAAGTATTTATCTCCATCGCCAAATTGCTTTATAGCGGTTTCTTCGTCTGGATTATTCATAAAATTTACAAATCTTTTAAGTATTTCTGGATCGAATTGGAGCGTATTTTTTAATACTAAACGATACATGGCGTTATCCTCGTCTCTAAGCATATTCATAAAAGCAGAATTATACACTCGATGCATCCCTAATGTTCTCACAAAAAATCCTTCAAGCAACCAAAATGCCTCTGCCAATAACAATGTATCTGGATTTTCCTTATTGATCCTGTCAACAACTTCTCGCCAAAACTCTGATGGCATCGCTTTATAAAACTCATCTTTGGAGATTCCATGCTCCGCTCTTGAAGGAATAGCGCCTCCAGTTCCAGGTTCTGGAAACCATAATCTTTGGTAATGTTTTCTCGTGAGGGTCATGGCAGCATCAAACCGAATAATAGGGAACATTTTAGAAATGTGTAAAATAGTCTGTATAACTGCTTCTCGAACATCCGGATTTAAAAAATCTAATTGTGCAGTATCATTCCATGGAAAACTCGTACCGTCATTTCCATGATAGATATACTTGGTTTCACCAGTACGAAAATTTTCATACTTAAATGTAACCGCCGCATCAGTTCTAGTAAAATATTTATCTTCCAGATAGATACCTATGTTAGGATCCCCAGATAAATTCTCACCTGAAAAACTATAAGATGGAAACGGAGAGTACGGCAGAGAGATATACCAATCGGGGTGTTCTAATACCCATTTTGAAACAATTCCAGTGTGATTAGGAACCACATCACAACCAATACGAATTCCTCTTTCTAATGCTCTACTTTTAAGATTATTATAAGAATCATAACCTCCTAAATCATGTGAGATAACATAGTCATAGGTTGAATAAGCACTTGCTTCAGCTTCGGGGTTACCACACCACCTTTTAATTGTTTTAGATGCCTGACTTCTTTCCCATAAGCCAATGAGCCAAAGTCCGGTAAATCCCCACTCTTTCAGTTCATTTAATTCTTCATTGGGGATATCATGTAATTTTGTGATTGTTCTATTGTACTTTTTCGATAATTGGTCCATCCAAACATAAATATTTTTAGCAATCATGACGACCTTTGGCATCCATTCTTTGTCATTAGTAAAATTTTCTATTTCCATAGAATCATATTCATATACTTCTGACTCTCCAGGACCTAATCCCCTTAACATCTCTTCTTCCTTTATAATATCAAGAGCAATTAAGATTTGGAACATATATTTTCCTAATACAGATCCCCAGTTATCATGAATGTATACTAATTGTTCTCGAATTGAATGTGGATATTTTTCTAATGGTTCTTTCAACATTTCAATTAAATTTTGATTATTAGGTCCAAATTTAGCTTTTTCTTCAAAAAAATTAGTGATCTCAGGAATAATGTCTCGATAAACTGTCCGTTTCTCAAGCGATTCATCATCAAATAGCTCGATGAAAGGAGAATAGGAGGAATTCATATTTCCAAGCCAAAGATTTACAAATTCATCAACAAAATGGATTTCATTTTCGATTCCCTCAACTTTATCTTTTAAAAACTTTTCAATTTTTTCTTCCTCTCGGTATACAATATCTGGAGGAAATTCCTCTATCAAGGAGTGGAGTGCTTCTTCTAATTTAGAACTACCAATTTTATTTTTCAAATAATCATACAATTCATTATTTAACTGTAAATTTTGAGTTTCTTCTTTGTACAAATTGAACAAAAATTTATTAATTTCGTACATTAATGCCATTCCATTGAATTCACCGATTCGAATAGCAATTTCGGGATAGTTGATTAAATCTCTTTTTTGATTTAATTTTTGAACGAACATCCTAACTAAATGGATATCTCCGTTAAATTCAATATT
>Ga0114930_10002184_pt1 | contig 17865 bp, 10 predicted proteins | sample AnhtaG_FD_87300 | JGI IMG/M metagenome (GOLD analysis project Ga0114930, IMG submission 87300) | Deep subsurface microbial communities from Anholt, Denmark to uncover new lineages of life (NeLLi) - Anholt_01485 metaG | ecosystem: Environmental > Aquatic > Marine > Oceanic > Sediment | place... | reverse complement strand
GTAGACAGCGGCAGTGTACTCGCCCGCCTCCAACCCGCGTGAAACCAAACTCTCTGCAGTGGCGAGTCTATGGGCGTCGAGACCCGCCTCTTTGGGCGATGCAGGTTCAAGCTTCATTTCCGATCGCTCAGCCAATCCATCGTCGGAACCGCGGCCGGTTCCTGGAACACGGCCTCTTTTAGCTGCGCCAGGAATTCGTCGGTCGTGCCGTCCTTAGTGGCCGAACCATAAGAGAACAGGTTGGTGCCCTGCGCGCCCAACTCACGGGCTTTCTCAATCTTCTCGATTGTGCTTTCCAGGCTGATGCGCCACTGGCCGATGCCCGCGTAAACGTGGCGGCCATTCGCGCTCGTCACCGCATCTTCAATCTGGGCCGCGAAGGTATCCGTGTCTTGCGTATAGGCCATGGGGAACAGCACGTCGAGAATGCGCATCTTCAGCCAGAGCTTCCAATCCTGAAACCGGTGGTTGTAGGCGTCCTCGAAACCCGGGAACACTGACGCGGACACGACCAGGTTTGGCTTCATGTCCTTCGCCCGCCGATAGACCTGGCCGACCAGCTCAGTGATCTGCTTGCGTCGGAAATGGTCCCATTTCTTGGGGAATGCCTGCACATACGCCAACCTGTCGTCAATCGTCTCCAGCATGGCGATCCGCTCCGACGGCAGCTCCTTGTCCATCCACTCCTTGAACCTGGCGAGGCATCCGTCGCAGAAACAGTAGTCAATGCTCGGGTACCGGACGAAGTCGAAGTGTATACCGTCTACGTCATAGTTCTCGACGACGTCGAGGTATACACTGCGCAGGTGCTCCTTGACCTCGGGATTGCTCGGGCACGAGTAAGCCCCTTCGCTTTGGCCGGCCGCAGTCAAGGTGATCTTATTCTCCTCATTGCGCATGAGCCAGTCGGGATGCTTGTTGACGATATGGTCAGCCGATTTGGGCAGATCACCCGATCCCCACGTGTAGTGAGTATTCAGCCACGCGTGGATTTGGATTCCAGCCTTCCTGCATTCGTCTATGTACGTCTGGAGTGGATCGAAGTCCGCCGGCTGGCTTTCGAGGCTTTCAGATCTCGGTTCGTAATGCGAGTTGTAGTACGCGTCGCCACGCCCGCGCACCTGGGGAACCAGGATGTTGAAGTTGTTCTTCTTCGCATATGCGACTGCGTTCCTGATTTGCCCGGCGTTCGCGACATCCCACCGGACGACCCACATCGCGCGGGCTTCGGCCGTCCGTGTACTTGCTTCTCCTCCCAAGGTTCTTCCCCCCATTCCAATCACTGCCAGCACTGTGCCCAGCGCCGCAAGGATGAGCCTAAACAGCACTATACACCGCCTTCCTTGTTCTCCCTGGCATTGTACTTTCAGCGCCGACGCTTGTCAACCTGAGCGCTCCGAAACAGTTGCAAAACTTCATGGGACATGCTATAATTCTTGTGCGTTGTACCCGAGACGGGCAGCGTTCACAAATATGCGGATGCGCCGGGATACCTCAAGTCCAGGGCCGAGCCTCTTCCCGGCGTCCTTCCTGCTCCGGGCCGGATCCGGAGCCGACCAGACCGAGGGGAGGTGAAACAATGACACGCAGTTACGAGGCCTTGTACATCGTCCACCCTGAACTTCAGGACGAAGAGGTAACCACCATTACCGAAAAGTACAAGGAGGTGGTTGAAGGTCAGGGTGGCGAGGTTGACTCTGTCAACCGATGGGAGAAAAGGCGGCTGGCCTACCAAGTCAAAGGCCAGCGCGAGGGCATCTACATACTGATGACCTTCAAAGGTGAGCAGTCACCCGTGGTAGAACTCGACAGGGTGTTTAAGATTAGTGAAGACGTGATGCGTCATCTGATCGTCCGTACGGATGACGAGTAGCATGCGCCTTGTACGAGAAGGTGGATTACTTGGCAAAGTCGACGTAGTTGTGGCAGCAGCCCGAAGATGAGGGGGAACATGGCATGTTGAATCGAGTGGTCTTGATTGGAAGGTTGGCGACCGATCCCGAGTTGAAGTATACGCCAAGCGGCATCGCTGTGACAACCTTTTTGCTCGCGGTTGATCGCAGGCCGAATGCGCAGGGAGAGCGGGAGGCCGACTTCGTCCCGATCGTTGCCTGGAGGCAATCGGCCGAGTTCGCCGCCAACTATCTGACGAAAGGACGCCTTGTTGGCGTAGACGGAAGGCTTCAGATCCGCTCGTGGGTTGCGCAGGACGGCACCCGTCGGAAGAGCGCTGAAGTTGTGGCGGAAAACCTGAAATCGCTTGACAGGCCGAAAGAGAAGACCGAGACCGAGGCCGCGGCCGCAGCGCCGGAGGTCGCCGAGGAAGCTACGCCCGTCGCAGCCGGTGCGGACAATCCGGATGAGACAAGCGCGACCGAGGAGTTGGAAGATCCGTTCGCCGACGAGTAGGCAAGTTCTTCCGCTCAAGGATGTGCATGGCCGACTGAAAAATGGGCGGGCTGCACCCGCGTCAACCTATCGTTGTGGAGGTCGTTACATACATGGCTAGGAGATTTACAGGAAGGGTTAGGCGAGTCCGGCGCAAAGTCTGCGCTTTTTGTGCGGACAAAATCGACAGTGTGGACTACAAGAACCCGGCGAAACTGCGCAGATATATATCGGATCGAGGCAAGATCCTCCCGAGAAGAGCTACCGGCACCTGCGCCTCGCATCAGAGGCCGCTGACTCATGCCATCAAGCGAGCACGGGAGATCGCACTTCTGCCGTTTACAGCTGAGTAGGCCTTTGCGTCTGATGGAAGCGTGAAGTCGATCGTGCGCAGGAGAATCGTGAACCGCGCAGGTCCCCCTTGTGGAACCTGCGCGGTTTTGCATCAGGGTGCCGCCAACACGCATTACTCATGACAAACGTGAATCCGGCCCTCACCGCGAAAAGAGTGCATCCCTCGATACGTCCCGACCCACTCTGCGGCGAATGCCTCAGGCGGGATCCGTTGAGCGGCCGGCGCGTACCCGCCGTCAACAATCCAGGCCTGGCTCAAACAGCAATTGAGGATGTTGGTCACATCTGCGCGCGCATGTATTCCGCGGATTTGGGCAGCTCCAACTCCGGAGGACCTGGAATCCCGCATTCCAGCGCCATGTATTCGTTGAACCCGATGTCCTTCAGTGCGGCGAACCCGGATTTGAAATCGGTGTGCCCATGCCCGGGAAGAAGTCTCGTGCTGTCCGCCAGGTGCACGTGATTGATCCACTGCCCCGCCTGCCGAATCGCCGCCGGTATATCACGCTCTTCGATGCTCATGTGGAAGAAATCGGCCATTATTCGGACGCTCGGGTTGCCGACTTTCTTGCACACCTCGACCGCCTGCTCCAACCGATTGAGCAGGTGGGTCTCGTAGCGGTTCAACGGCTCGACGAGAAGCAGCGAGCCCGCCTTTGACGCCGCCTCACCCATCTCGTCGAATAACTTCAGAAGCAGTTGACGTTCGAGCTCCACAGGTGATGCCAGCGGCGACAAGTCGGGTATTCGCGGCGGCCCGAATATCGGGACGAATATCAGACCCACCGCCCCGATGTCCGCCGCGACCCGGAGCAGGTCCTTGATGTCTCCCACTGCCAAATCCCTCTCGGCCTTGGAGGCGTCCAGCGGGCAGCCCCGGAAGCCCGCGCAGATCGTGCTCACCTTAACGGAGCTCTTCGAGACCGCCTTGTTGATGGCCTCCACCTGCTCTCGAAGCCCTCCACCCGAAAACTCGATTCCCTCGTAACCCCACGACCCCAGGTTCGCCAGTTTCTCATCCAGAGTCGCGCCTGGGACCATTCCTGCCTGACATGCAAGTTTCATCGCACTCACTCCTTGAAACGTATTGAAAGCCGATTCGTCGCTGAAACGCCTACCGATTCTACAGTGAACCGCATAGGCTGGTCAAGCACTGTGCCGATCAGGAGAGGCCATGGGAGGCGGCCAGTACTCGCCTGAACTCACGCCTGTGTCGAGAAAAAGGGGCTGAGAAGCGGGGACCGTTGAGCGCCTCGCACCGTCGCGTTCGGGCCGCATGTCACAGATACACGTCACTGCACGACGTGTATGTCGGCCTGACTCCGGACGCGGAGGAGTCTGATGATTTGGGGGCCCGAGGATTCGCAGGAGCTTATGCCGGTCACCACCACGTATTGCGCCGGCGAAGGAAGGCTCACGCCGGCGGGCGCTGCGACTTGGAGGCCGGCGCCCGACCCATCCTCTATCACAAAGTACCCACTGCCCGCGCTTTCGACCTTGCCCCAAGTCGCGACGAGCAACCCGATGTTGTGCAGTCCTACGCCGCCGGTGACGCCGGGAGTGTACGGATCGAGCGATCCGCCGCCGAGCACTGCGTTCCCCAGTGCCAATGCCTCTGGAGGCTGACCCGCCCCGACCACCGTCACCGAATACCCGCTTATCCGTCGTTCGCCATCCACCATGGAGAGATACCCCACCAGGTCTACAAGGGCCCCTTCTGCTATTCCAGTGGCATCCACCTTGATCCCGCTCGTCCTGTCAGGGTCTTCTACGTAAATGCAGTCGGTGAAGCTTGCCGTCACCGGCCGGCCTTCAAGCGCAACCATTGTGCCGTCCGGCTCCGCCTTCGCCTGTGCGATGCTCGGGACCGCCTTCGCGACCTTGATGCCGTCCGATACACCGATTTCACTCACCGCCAGGAGCGGGTTCCTGGCGCGCACAAGTCCATAGTAGGTCTGCCCGTTCGCGAGAGACAATCCTGTCCTCGTATGGGTAGTCGAAGTCCCCACCTCGAGCCAATCTCCTCCGGGGATAATGTCGAGCATCGAAGTGGTCTTGCTTACTGCGTACCTGTATCCCTCGACGCCCGACTCCGGATCCGATGAACTCCATGAGAACCTCACGCTGTCCGAACTGGTCTGATACGCCCCGTCATCGGTGACTACCGGAGTGGTGGGTGGGGTTGCATCTGTGATAGTGAAGTCCACCGTTGTCATGCTGCCCGTGGATACGATTATGTCGTCAACGGTCTGCGAATTGTAATTGGCTTTCGAGGCGGTGGCGCTGTACGTCGCCGGATCCATACCGGTGATCGAATACACCCCACCCGCGCCTGAGGTAGTTGAGTACCCACCTGTGCTCGTGCTTACCGCGGCCCCCGCAATCGTGTTCCCGAGGCTGTCCCGCACCACACCCTGCATGCCGGTTGAAGGAGGCGAGTAATTGAAGTAGTCGAAGCGGAGGTCCATCATCTGGTAATTCATCAACCAGAAGCAGCCTTTAGATGCGAACGTGCTGTCAGTGAAGTCCCAGTTTACGATGTCGCTGCCGCCTTCAGCGCTGCCAACCTGGACCTTAATCCGGGTGCCTTCGCACTCAATTCTCGCATACAAGACAGTTCCGCTGGGAAGGCCGTGAACGACCTGCTTCCCCTGGATGACGGCCCACGTATCGCTGCGCCGCAGGTTGATCACGTCCGGCGAGTCGTTCGCCTTGAAAGAGAGACTATACCCTACCCCACCGGCGTTCGTGCGAAAGCGTATTTCCGCATTCGACTCGCCGCCGGCATGAGAGCAGATGTCACTGGCAACACCAACACCAATCCCGCCGGCGAGCGGTACATAGAGGCGGCAACGGCTTTGGAAAACGGTTCCGGGACTGTCGAACCTCTTGGCCTCAACAACCTTGGCACGGGAGGCGGCGATTGGTTCTACGACGAATCTACGGGCGCGGGCCAGAGGGGTGTGCTTGGCGGCACGGGCTTGAACAACATAGGCCTACTGGTGCGCACCTGGGGCAAGATTACATATGTGGGGGCTGACGATTTCTACATCGAGGATGGCTCCGGCGCAGATGACGGATCCGGGCACCCGGGGGTGAGAGTCCTGGGACGCCCGCCGGTAGACCCGGGTGCCGATCCCGTGGGAAAATGGGTCCGCGTTGAGGGCGTCAGCTCCTGCTACAAGACGGAAACAGGCCTGCATCGCCTGATACGGGGAACGGACCTCCGGTTCTGGAGCGTTCGGCAGGTCGGCACCGAGGTAGAGATCGCGTACGGACAGGGCGCGCATTTCCCGCAGTACGCAGTCCTGCATCTGAATGACAGCTACTTCCGAATGGTCTACGGGGAACAGTCAACGTGGGGAACTTCAGTCATTCTGTTCCCTCCGTTCTGGAGCGGCGGCTATCAGCAAGGGGTGGGCATAACGGCGACATGGGAAACAGACGTATCGGACCTCGTCATCTCTTTCAGTGGAACCAAACTGGGCCTCACAGTGCAGGGCAAGGTCCGTCTATCGCCACCCCGCGACAATTCGATGCGGGCGTTGGTAACCGTCCAGGTCTCTGGGGACGTGCCGCTGGACGAGCGTCCCGATCCCGAGGCATTCAAACCCGTGATGCTTTCGTCCATGCATGTATCGGAAACGCAGTGGGACGCGCAATCTGCTTACGTCGGCACGCAGTCGCATCCCATCCCGGAGAGCGGAATCTTCGCCAATGCGCCTCTGCCGGTGAGCGTATTCGGGTTGAATGGTGGGACCAGCGCCTGGAAGACGAACGCGCCCACGGTCGACATAGCCTTGGACGAGGCCATGCGCGTGATGGGATATGTCAGCTTTGACACCGATCCGAACCACGACAACGTGGGGCTGTGGGCGGGTGCAGATGAGATTGTCCGCTCGTATCAGTACACCATAACCGTCAAGCCATAGCGGAAAGTGGAGCGGTCCTTTGCCCTTATGCCCGAGGACGGCGGCCTGATGCGCATGGGATTGGCTGCCAGCTCTGAATGCATCTCGCCGGCCCGATCCCCGGCGCGGGGCAGCGCCCGGTTCGTCATCCTCTCGTGGAGACGGACCGTGCGCCGGTTCAATTGCGGTTCCAAGCTGGGTGCTGCCAACCGGTACGTCCCATCTCTCGGGCCTGTAACACGAGCCTCCGATTGAGAGCTTGTCAGTGCGGGACCTTTTACCAGTCACTGACCTTCGGAGTGCAAAGTACAAAGACGTTAGTACAAAGACCGGGCTGCCCATGGCCGCCATTGATTCGCCAGGGGACAAGGGACCTTGCACAGTCCGACCCTAATTGGTGGCGGCTGGTGTCACCCGTCCCTCCATCGTCAACGGCCGCCAATTGCTGACCGCTTCCCTCTACGGCTGCTTACCGGCGAGTGCGTCATTTATCGCTACCCAAACCCGTGGATCGGTTTCCTTCTCAAACGCCTGTTCTAGCACGGCGGTCGCCCGCTTGTCGTCTATGAGTCCCAGATCACTAGCAGCATAGCAGCGGGTATCCTGCTTCTCATCGCGGTTCTGCAAGAGTTCCCGGAGCGAATCGATGAGCTCTGGAGATGGAAAATCAATCGCAATCTGGGCACACCATTCCCGAACGCTGGGATGCTCGCTGTGCAGCGCCTTGATAAGATGAGGGATCACCTCTTCGGCGGAGAACTCACGTATAACCTCATCAACCTGCACATAAACTCCGAAGCCGTCACCCTCGCCAAACGAGTTCAGGAACAAGGGGATGTACTCGCGGTCGGGATGTGCGATGCAATACTCGCGAATCTCGTCGTATCGGGTGCTGAGATCCTCGGTCAGTTCGGTGTCCGGCGGCATAGGCTGATGTTGCCGAAGGAACTCGATCGCTTCCTCTTCGTTCATCTTCGGAAGTGGCTCTTCAACGTCATGGAAGCTCCAGCGGCGGGAGGCCCAATGCCCGACTCACGACTGCATCAACGCCGCCTTCCAAGGTAAGAGAGTAACTACCACAGGGCTGTGTCTTCTGTCGGAGAATGCGTCCGTACTCATCCTTGAAGGTCTTTTGCTGAGGACCAACCGCAAAACAGTGCTGCGGCAATATATCGTTCTGCTCAAGCGGCTGCTGTGCGATGGTTTCGAAGATGCCCAGCGACCAGGGACCTCTGTCGATGATCATCGGCGGAACGAGCAGGTCATCTTTGTCGAGAGGCGGTATCTTCTCCTTATCCTGGGAGGGAGCGTTGTAGACGTAGATCACGATCCCTCTTGAGATGAAGTCGCCCATGGTTGCGTCGGTCCGTATGACCCTGCCAAAAACGTACTCGCCTCCGAAGGGCTGCATGACAAAGATATCTCCAAGCCTGATCCACTTGCGGCTGGGCTTCAGTATCCTTAAGTTTATGCATCTTGTCACAGCGTCGGTCCGGATGACTCGTCCGAACATGTACTCGCCTTCCCTAATTTGCAGGGCAAAGATGTCCCCCGGCTCAGGCTCAGAACGCTCATTGGAAAGCTCCTTTAGATTGGTTTCCTCACCCGAGGCCGGCGGTATCCCCAAAGCATTGCTTATCAGCGCATCGATGCTTTTGTACTCCCGGATGACGGAATCCCCGCAAGGTTCTATCTTCTGGGGCAGTTCCTGATGGTTGTCGTCATAGTACCTATCCAGCAGGGTATCGTGAAAGCAATGCGTTGGCAGAACATCCCGTTCGGTAAGGGGACGGTTAGCAATCGTCACAAGACGTTCCCACCAGAGGCCGAACCCGTAAGTCAACAGCGGAGGTAGGAGAAGACTGTCCCTGTCCAGTCCCGGCGGGATAATCTCTCTATCGGGAGAAGTGGCATTGTAGATATATATCAGCATACACTCCTCCGTGAGCACGATGTCCTCTTCCATTTCGGTTGCCTCCAGGCAGAATCAACGTTTAGCTACCTGCGCTCGACCTTCGTCTCATAATAAGGCAAAGGCGTCTCCCTAGTAAAGCAAATGCTCCCATGGGGTACCGATCAGACGGTTGGCTCCCTCTATCACGCGCTGCAGGTAGTCGGGACATTTGGGTGATATGGAATTGATCCGGTTGGCATAGGGATGCTTCCTAAAGAACTTGCCGGTATTAAGTAAGGCTTGTTCCACGTTCCTGGCCTCCCATTCAGAAGACACCGTTACGGTCGTATCCAACTTCTGTAGCTTCTTCCCTTTGCTAACATGTGATCTCAACCGAATTTTGGGAGCCCGATTCGTAATACCCGTGTACACGTAGTCTCCGTTTGCCACCCTGCCCACGTATACTGCGTACTTGCCAGCACGCTTAGTTGCTAACTTTGCTACAGGTCCCCCATGCTTCACGGCCTTCAAGCCTTTGCCGAGTATATCCCCAGCTACGGGGACCAGCGAAATCGCCGAACAGGCGGCCAATCCCCACTTGCCTCGTCCAAGGTAGAGTCCGACATTTGCCAAATCGGCGGCCTCTCCGATGAAGGGGGCAAAGCCAACAAGATCGAGCTTGGCCTGCAGGCTATCCATGCTTTGCTCGGGGTCAAAGTCCATGACCGCCTGCAGAGCGTGCTCCTGCATAGTGTTCAGGACAGCCTGATACGGGTTAACACCTGCGCTCCCCCGCGCAATGAATCGCCCGGTCTCCGGATCGTAGTAGGTGTCCCTTCCCAGAAGGGCCAGTGCCCTCGGATCCCCATCCGGCCGAGTTTCGGTATCCGTGTACTCGCCCCACTGTCCGCGGAAGCCAACGGGATCGAGGGAGCCAAATTCCTCGCCGGAGCGCGTGCTTATATCGGAGTACAGTGCGCCGTAACCATCGTAGACAGCGATGTCGCTGGCTACCAGATCATCCCACATATCATAGTGGCGCGTGCGCATAACGAGTGATCCGTGCGGATCGTAGGTGTAGTAGCGGACCTGAGGCGAGTCTCCCGGCATATAACGACTCGCCAGGCCGTTAGGACCGTAACCATAAGCGCACAGCACGTTGCCCGATGAATCGAGCTCGCATACTACTTTGTCGCCGTCGTAGATGAGGTAAGTCCGACCCCACTGCGCCGTTTCCTTCCAGGCGCGCATCCCGTCGCCGCGATAGTCCATGTACAGCGGGCTGTACTTGCCGCCTATGACTTGCGTGGGCCGGTCTTCCGTATTGTAGGCGAAGGTGAAGCGGCCGGCGGTCAAGGTATTGCCGTTAGCATCGTAGCCAAATCCCGTACTCGTGATCCGGTCATTCGCGTTGTAGGTGTAAGATTGGTCCCGTATTGTAGTCAAGTTGTCGGCGAAATCCTGGGCAAACGGGTTGTCGTAGAGATCCGGCTCTCCGGTAAGTGTTCTTTGCTCATGTACCAGCCGGCGCCTGGAGGCGTTCTCGTAGGTGTAGTAGATCATACCCGAGACCGGCCCCGCGGCGCCCACTACGGGCACGTCTACAGTCGCCTCCAGGAGGTTGCCCAGGGAGTCGTACTTCACGTTGTTGTACTTGGACATCACAGTGAGGTAGAGATCACCCGGGAAATTGCTGTAATTCCTCAGGTTTCTCAGGAAGCTGCGTGCGTTGTAGCTGTAAGTTGTCTGAGTCGCAAACGTGTTCTGCCGACGGATTCGACTGTCCCAATCGTAGTAGCAATCTGTCCAGAACCCGAGGTGCCAGGGACATCTGACACTCAATTTATGCCTCGGTACGGGATAATCTTCTATATCGTAAGACGCGTAGTACTGGAAGGTCCCTATCGGGGTCGCCATCGTCTCTCTGCTCCCGTCGGGATAGAGGGTGTAAGAGACAGTCTGGGGGAGCAGACCGGCGTAGGTGGTAGTGACACTCGTCAGGGTGTCATTGTCGTCGTATTCGTACTCCAGGCTGTCCTTGAACGTATCGAACGGGTCGTAATCAGTCATTGCGGCCACACGGCCGTAGTCGTCGTAATCGTAATGCGTATGGGAGTTGTCCGGGCGGATAATATCGGTGAGCCGGCTGTCTACGGGATCCCGGACATAAGTAGTGATCCTGCTCGCCGGGTCCGTGCGCAACGTGAGGTTACCGTCGGCATCGTAGGCCAGTTTGAGCATGTCTCCAAGCGGGTGCGTCACGCCGAGCAGGTTGCCCACGGAATCATAGTCAAACTTCGCCGTGTGATTGTTGCCGTCTGTGACTGTTCTGGCTCTGTACAGCCCGTCGTAAGTACAGCCAGCCATCTGCATGCTACCATGTTGGCCGACTAGCTCTTCCTCTTTGCTCTTAGTCATGACGTCGTGCACCACAAGGGCATCGCTTTCGTCGTAGTACCGGACCTTCTGAAGAGGGCCCCCCGGCCGGAGATAGATGAAGTCGGTGTGCGCACTTCCAGGGCCCGTATCTCCGGTTGGCGGATAGGTGATCCTGGTCACCTGGTTTGCGGAATCATAGTCGAACGTAGTTTCGTTGCCCGATGCGCTGATTATCGTGATTACGTTCCCTCGGCTGTTGTAGCGGTAGTGGATCTTGCGGAGCACCTTATTTTCCACCGGCTCGCCCTCATAAGCGGTCACTCTCAGCGGCCGATCGAATGCCTCGGGAACGCCGGAGATACCGTAATCAGGATCACTCGTGTAGTCATAGACCGTAGTGATGGAAGTGCCTGTGTCGTTCGAGCCGGGGGCAACCGTGGTCGCCACATTTCCAAAGGCAGTGTAGGTAAGGGTCGTGCTGACGGTCTCCGAGGTCCCGGAAGTGCCGGGCTTCGGTGTAAGAATCTCTTCAAGCAAACCGTTGGCATCATAGCGATACTCGGTCGCGGTCTTGCTGCCGGTCTGCACGCTCTTCACTTTGAGAGGGAAGTTCGAGTCGTAATCAAACGTGGTAACCAGGCCTCGTGGATCCGTGACCGTTCGCAGCCTGCCGTAATCGCCGTAACCCAGATCAGCATCGTACTGCATGACGATTGTCTGGTTGTTCTTATTGCTGATCCCCGTCGCCCGGTAGTTCGCGTATTCGATGGAGGCGCTGTTGTTGTTGGCGTCGATCATTCCCGTATCTACGTCTTGGTCACCGATCTTCTGAATCCACCCCTGGACCAGCGCCCCGTTCTGATCCCGGACGTGGACGATGGTTCTGTTGCCGTTGTAGATAAACACGCGCTGGTTGCCGTTAGCGTCTACGAGCGAGGACACATGCCCGTTGGTGTCGTAGTTGATCGAGTGGCCTCTCATCTTCCCTGTGTCGGCGCCTTCCTGCATTGGGTCGGGCACTTCTACCCATGTCAGGAACGGTTGACCGCCGATGGAGGTGTAGTCGTAAGCCCAATTGGAAGCGCCCGGGGTGTTGATACGCGAAACGGCCGTGAGACAGGTTGTGCCGGCGGCAGGTCCGAAGGTATAAGTGATTTGCCTGCCGGCCACATCGGTGATTGTAGAAAGATATCCTGTACCTACGTTGTATCCGAAGCTCAGCAGCGTCCCGCTACTCTGATCGGTGATGTTCTGGACCCGATGATCCGTTGCCGAGATGCGGTTGACGGAGATGTAGTTGTCTGTCAGATTTGTGATCTTGCTCAGCAGGCATACGTGCGGGTTACTTGGGTCGGGCGCAGTAAATACCCACTTCGATCCATCTCTGAACGTAATGCGAATCCAATCCCACTGTCCCGGCGATACGCTTGCCTGCCCATCCACGACGTAAGGTGCTCCCGTTGGCAGGAACGTCCCCGTCGGGTTGCCTGCCACCAGCTCGGGGATGAGCGTCTCGCCAGCCTGGTTTGGGTAAGTTAGGGTCAAGTCGCCCCAACTTCCTGCGGGACCTTGTACGTGGACGTCGAAGTTGTGCGCCCAGCCCGCGGATAATCCTGGTGACGCGTAGCCGTTCTCTGCAAGAGCGCTCCGATACAGCCGCTCGAACACTGCATCCGGGCCGATCGGATTATCCACGACGATATCAGGCCCCGGTCTGTTGTCTCCCACCCCGGACGCGAGGTTCACAGAGTCGGCTGCCGATGGACCGAAGCCCCCTGCCGCACAAGAGTCGGTGGGCATTGCGCTTTCCGCCCACGCCGGCGCGGGGATGTCCTCAAGGGGAGTGCCTGCACTACTGCCGGGCACAACATCGAAAAACGCGTAAGCGTTCTCCCCGCCGACGGTGTCACGATAGCGCACCTTGTAGAAGTTCGCGACAGTCGCCGCCGTGGGTGCGGCTACTGTGAAACTCTCCCACTGGTTATAGGTAACAGTCCATCCGCTGGGGTTGAGATCCGTGGCTATGGTTACCCCATTGCGCACGACGTCCCAGGTCAGTCCTATGGCGGGTTGATCCCTCCTGAACTCTGCGCTGAACGTCGCGCTGCCACCCTGTGGAACCTTGGGATTATCGCCACCGGGCACCACGTCGAAGATGGCGGAAACATACTGCGATGAACCTCTGTCATAACGGACCTGGTAGCTCATCGCGACTTCAGCGTCCTCAGGGGCGGCGACCGTGAACTTCTCGGCGCTGCTGAAGACCACCATCCAGCCGTTTGAGGCGTCGCTGCCGGCGATACGGTTTCCTGATCGTATGATCTCCCAGGTCAGACCGATTGCCGGAGCATCCGTGCCGTTTGGCCCGAAGACCTCGCTGCCACCCTGAGGGACCCAAGGCACCCATGCGGTGCCGTCCGTGGGCGTGCATGCTACCTCGACGGACTTGGGACCTTCCAGCTCGCTTCGGTAGGACTTCACAACATAGTAATATGTTGTCCCGTTCTCCAGACCTACATCCAGATACGCAGTGCTTCTCGCGCTTCCTATCAGATCGTACGGTCCTCCGGTAGTCTGACTCCGATAGACACGGTAAGTACAGTGCCAACGAGGCTGCCAGGAAAGCAGTACCCGGGCATTCCCCTGCTGAGCTCCGAGTCCCTGGGGAGGGGGCGGCGGCGCAGGGATAATGAGGCCCAGATTATCTTTCCAGGAACCTATGAAATACCCGTGCCACGGCTCTAAATCCCAGTTCGACGCAAGGTCTTCGTACAGTCCTACATCACACAAGCTCCAGGTACTGGTATCCCACCAATAGGCGCAACTGGTAATCCAGTTGGCCTTCCACGCATCGGTGGCTGACAGCGTTGTCGAACCGTCCGTGACACAGAGGTTCTCGTAATTCAGGCTCTCACTGCGATTGGTGTAGCCGGTCAAGGTCCAGGCTGTGGAATCAGCCCTGCCCGGGAGCGATACATACCGATCTGTTGTTGAGATCGGATCCCCTATTCCAACGTAATTGATGGCGCCGGGATTCTCGCTGCCCGGTGCGCCGGAGGTCTTGATATAGTAACCCTCCCCGGAATAGATGGTGGCGAGGTAGTAATCCTGGGACTCTATGGTCGTTTCTGGAAATGTGACGTAGGGACTGGGGTCGTTGTCCGACGGAAGTGACGTTTCCCATCTCCACAGGTTGCCATTCAACCTGCTGGGGTGATTCGTACCATCTGGGAGATAGTCCATAGTGTTCGCAAAGACACTCTCCGGACTGGCATCAATAGGTATTCTGGGTAAGCCGATCAGACTCCAGGAGTTGGGCTCAAGCGTGTTGGCAGGACACGATACCTCTTCGCCTGTCTCAATGACCTTGAGATCATCGTTGTGCCGGTTATCGCGGATTCTTACCAACTTCAGTATGTCGCTTCCGTTGACGTAGCTGCTGCTGATGCCCGTGACAACTACGTAATCTCCTACAGCCAGCGTGATGCTGGCAGGTGCTACGACCCTGATGGGATCATCGGCCGACTGATAGTCGCCAACCTTGCTCCCATCGCATATGTAGTAGTTGCCATCCGCTTCCGTAACTCGGCCCCAGCTCATTATCAGCAAGCCCTTGTTATAAGGTCCCTTGGCTCCGGTAATACCCGGCGAGTATCCCTCGGGGTCTAACGTCGCGCCTCCTACGGTTGGATTATCCATTGCAAGGGGGTCAGGCACGAGAGCATTCTGTGGCTCTATCGCGACGTTTGTAGCCTCGATGCACCGCTCACCGCCTGCTGTTACCCCCAGGGTACCGGTCACTGTAACCTTGTTTCCACGACTCACTGTTTCGGAGCTGTTCACTCGGATCCCGGCGGACCTATCATCCTCCTCGATATAGAATAAGTCTGGCCCTACATCCTCGTGGTCGGCGATCACCACTTTGCCTACGAGGGCGATAGCGGGCGTATCGGGGTAATCCGGCTTGCGGAGCGCCTCTCCAATAGTGCCCACGATAACGACCGGTTCGGCCAGCTTCGGCTCGAGTACCGGCGGTACGGTCTCAGCCGGAGGTGGTTCGGGCTCAGGAGGCGGGGGCACGATACCCCAGCCCGCCACCTGAAGACCTATTACACACCAACCTACCAGCACGAGCATAAGGATTCTGTTCACGGCTAGTTACCTCCAATTGCTTTCCGACAGCGCTCGAGCAATTCATCAGCTTGAGCGCGTAGGTCGGTGGCCTCAGGCAGATAGGCCACCAATTCTGTAAGCTTGGTTATCGCTTCGTCATAGCGTTCCAGCCGGTATAAGCATTTGCTCTGACTGTATACTGATTCGCATACGAGTCCGCTCCCGGGCAGACGTTCCCACGCGCCGTCTCGCTGGACACTGATCTGAGCGCTCTCACTGGTACTAGCCAGGGCAGCAGATTTCCAGGCTGCATCTTTCTCTGCTATCGCTGCTCCTTCTTGAGCAGCTAGGAAATCATCGTAACCATTCACAGCCGCGTAGACATCTCTTGCATGCTCGGAACAGCAGGCGACGCCATACAGCGCAAGGCCCTTGAAGTAGGAATGCTCGGAGTACACCTGAGCGGCTGATCTGTATTCTTCGCGAGCCTCGAGAGCCATTCCTTGAAGAAGCATGGCTTCGGCAATTCCAAGGTCTGCCCTTGCGCGTATGTTCACCTTGCTTGAAGAGGTAAGCGCACCCAGTGCCTCTATAGCCGCAGTGAGATACGATCGGTCTCTAGATGCATAGTACTTCATGATCTTGACGAATCCGCTTTGCAGCGCACCTTCTTCCACCACCTCGATCGGCGCGCCTGCGATAGTGCTTACTCTGTCGAAGGCCACCTCTGCTTTGTCCAGCTCGAGGGTGCGCAGATACAACCTGCCCAGAGACTGCTGAACTTCGGCTGCCAAGGTATGCCCTGGATAAGATGAGACAAAGGTCGTGAAGTCGGTCACGGCCTGCGCCGTATCCGTCTTGGAGTGCAGATATCCGATGCGCACCAGAGCCTCCGCGGCTTCCGAGCTGGTGGGGTATTTCATCCTCACGAGGGAGAACGCATCGAGGATCTCTTGGGTTGAGTCTGGGCGAAGCTTGATCTTGATGTAGGCCAGCTTTAATTGAGCAGCAGGAGCTTTGGGAGACAGGGGATATTGCTCCAGCAACTGAGCAAGTAGACTGCCTGCTCCGACGAGATCGCCAGCGTCGATCTTTGCACAAGCGCCTTCCCAAAGGGCAAGATCATCTCCAGCAACTGCTGCCACAGGTAGCAAGATCAGGCACAGGGTTGTCAGGACCAGCGTCACTAAGGCCCACAAAGACAGGATACCTTTACACATCAGTGCTTACCTCCTTATGTTTTTCAAGGCGGTTCCCGAGACGACGCCCATGATCCCGCTGCTTGATAACGAAGCTCCCATAGGTGCCAAGGATCTAGATTGCCAAACGCTATTATGTAGAACGGCTGTCCTACGGAGACAGCACAGAGGGTCGAGCAAGTCCACGGGGACCGAGCGAACTCTCGAGAACCGCACCCCTGTTGATACGTGGTTATCGATAATGGCCGGCTACACACAGAAAAAGGTTGCGAACACTGCACAAGCTCTGCAGACCATCGCTCGTGCCAACACGCGCCTCGCATCAGTCCATCGTCGTACCGATACCGTCCAGTGTCTACCGAACGTAACCACACGAAGAAGCCCGTAGAGCCAAGGCTGGCTCTGGAGAAGCCTCGGACCATACCCGCCGCGGCTTTCCTCCCGGCCGTGAGGCCGCATGCGCAACTTGTCTTGCCAACCCCAATCCCGGAGTGTACAACGAGGTCCATGCGTTCCTTCTGAGTACATCCGGCTACCACAGTAGCGATGTGTTATCTAGCTGCCATGCGACGGCTCACGTGGAGGTCTTATACACTATTTCGCGTGGTGCGTCAATAGGTTTTTTACGTTTCAGGCGTGCGCACGGCTAAAAACCGGTAAAAATACCAGGTAGTAGGCCCCTGCAAGCCGATAGGACCGGATCAATGAAGGCGCATCGGGGATATAGCTCCTGCAGGATGCCGTTCCGTCCGAATCCGGATAGGGTGTTAAGGCCCTGGTGTTGGAACACCGAGGAATACTTTGGTGTTAACGTTACGGCATACCTCGGATGGTCTGGGAGTTCAGTGTGAGGAATCATGCTCGCTTCATGCGAAATTCGACCCTGTGCAGGAGTTCTCAGGGTGGACTTACTGTGACCCTCAGACGACATGCCCTTCTTGGGATCTTCACGGTCCGCCGCTTCTTATGGAGTGCTGGATCGGAACATCGCTGGCCAAAAGATACCTCTGCCGCCGACAAGAGCCTTCACTTTGATTGCGAAACCGTGTCCGTGGTGACCACCAAGCCTGTTCCGACAACGGTTCTGCATCGTCGGTCCGCTTATCCTCACGCTTTTCCACATGTCGTTGCGCCGAGTCCTCTCAAGGCGAAAGCGAGTGTGAGGACGCCGGAGGGTCGGCGACGGGGTCATAGGCGAGCCGTACACGCAGGCAACCTTCGCCAGCTAGAACGGAACGCCAAGCACGAACTGGTCTTGCCAGTCAAACGCGGCATAGGAGTCGCCAACTCTGATCCAGCGCCCGGAACGGCATGCTATGCTCTTAGTGTCGCAGTTCAAGTGCAGACTCTTCTCAGACTGGCGTCAGTCAAACTAATCCGCACGGGGGAAAGGAACAACAGCTTCAAATCACAATGCGTCTTGTACACATCCAGACGCTCTACGAGCTGCCGCACGAACTCCCGTCGCTCCCCGATCTCCAGGTTGTCCCAGACCTTCGGGAACTGGGTGAGCGCGTCCTTGACCGCTTCCAGGCTGATTTCGACGGTCTCGGTTTTCTTAAGGGTGCGGTCTATCTCGTCGAGCCTTGCCGATAACTCCTTCTTCCTCGCCAACAGCCTCTCATTC
>Ga0114930_10002179_pt1 | contig 17890 bp, 10 predicted proteins | sample AnhtaG_FD_87300 | JGI IMG/M metagenome (GOLD analysis project Ga0114930, IMG submission 87300) | Deep subsurface microbial communities from Anholt, Denmark to uncover new lineages of life (NeLLi) - Anholt_01485 metaG | ecosystem: Environmental > Aquatic > Marine > Oceanic > Sediment | place... | reverse complement strand
CCAAGCGCGATCGCCGCCTTCATTTGATTGCAGCTTGGCGATCTCCAGGTACCAGTCGGCGAACTCACCCCAGAAGAACTCATACATCTGGCGACCCGCCTCAGCATATTGGTGGGAGGAAAATAAGCGATCGACATCACCCACAAGCACTTTAAGGCGTGCTTTGATCCAACGATCAGCATCTGTTGGTTCTAGGGGATCTGAAAGCTTGTCAGGCGCTTTCTCAAGCGCCATCAGCACCAGCCTACCCGCGTTCCACAGTTTATTAGCGAAGTTCCGGTTGGCTTGCACTCGCTGGATACTTAGGCTCATATCATTACCGGGCGTCGAACCGGTGAGCAATGAAAAACGGAGCGCGTCGGTCCCAAATTCATCCATCACTTCCAGAGGGTCAATCACATTACCCAGGGTCTTGCTCATCTTGCGTCCCTGATCATCTCGCACAAGACCATGCAGGTAGATGATGTGGAAGGGCGACTGGTTGGTGAATTCCAATCCCATCATGATCATGCGCGCTACCCAGAAGAAGAGGATATCGTACCCGGTCTCCATCATCGCAGTCGGGTAAAAGTAATCGAGATCCTCAGTGTCATCCGGCCAACCAAGCGTAGAAAAGGGCCACAGGCCAGAGGAGAACCAAGTGTCGAGCACATCAGGATCCTGTTCGATCTCCGTCGAACCACAGTGAATGCAACGCTTAGGATCCTCGCGGGCGACAGTGATTTCTGAGCAATCCGTACAATGCCAGGCCGGGATGCGGTGCCCCCACCAAAGTTGGCGCGAGATGCACCAGTCACGAATGTTTTCCAGCCAGTTGTAGTACACCTTGGTAAACCGCTCGGGTACAATCTGGATGTCACCCCGGCGCACAACCTCCAGCGCTGATTTAGCCAAAGGTTTCATACGCACAAACCACTGGGTGGACACCATGGGTTCAACGACTTCCCCACCCCGCTGGGTACATGGTACCTGCAAAACATAAGGTTCAGTTTTTATAGTCAAACCAGACGCCTGCATGTCAGCCCATAGACGCTCACGACACTCGTAGCGATCGAGTCCCTTGTAGGGACCAGCGTTGGCGTTCATCGTGGCATCGGGGTTGAGCACATTGATGACTTGTAGATCATGGCGCTGACCGATTTCGTAATCAGCTTGATCGTGACCGGGTGTGATCTTTAAAGCGCCAGTGCCGAATTCGAGGTCAACATATGAATCTTGAATTATCGGGATTGACCGGTTCAATATCGGCACCCTACAAGTCTTGCCAACCAGGTGTCGATACCTTTCGTCATTCGGGTGGATCGCAACCGCGGTGTCACCGAGGATGGTCTCTGGGCGAGTGGTGGCTACCGGTATGAACTCATCGGAATCGGTAACCGGGTATTTAAAATAATACAGCGTTCCTTGCTCCTCGCGGTACTCAACCTCCAGGTCGCTGACCGCCGTGCGTAACCCGGGCGACCAGTTAATAAGATAGGTGCCTCGGTAAATAAGTCCTTTCTGGTAAAGACGCACGAAAGCCTCGCGCACCGCACGTGATAGACCTTCGTCGAGAGTGAAACGTTCACGGTCCCAATCACAGGAGGCGCCTAGACGGCGTAGCTGCTCAGTGATGATCCCACCATACTTCGCTTTCCATGCCCAAGCTCGCTCAATGAAAGCCTCTCTACCCAACTCCTCCCGAGTGATACCCTCTTCCTCTTGGAGCTGTTTTTCTACCTGGAGCTGAGTGGCGATCCCAGCGTGATCCGTCCCTGGAACCCACAGGGTTGGGATACCTCTCATTCGACTGTGGCGGATCATTAGATCTTCCATGGCAACAAACATAGCATGGCCGAGGTGAAGTTCACCGGTGACATTAGGCGGCGGGATTGAGATCACATACGGCTGGCGGCCCGGCTCAATCCTGGGTTTGAAGTAATCGTTTGATTCCCACCACTCATACAGGCGCTCCTCTACTGTTTTGAAATCGTAGGTTTTAGGTAGGGTATATTGGCTCATGTGGGTTCCTCCTGAAAGAGACTTATATCATAATAAGGGACTAGGGATCAGGGATTAGGGATCAGGGTTAGGGATCAGTCATCGATCGAATTCCATCGCGATCTTGATATTCCCTTCCGATAATAATTCCTCCAACGTGGGGTCGAGGTGATCGACAAGCTCCACCTCCCGAGCACGAGTCGCACTCATCAAGTCGATCGCAACTTCACTAATTTGGTGCACCAGATCTGGATCCTCTACGACGACTTGTAACTTCGACAGTTCTGTGGCCAAAGAAAGGTGCTGTTCGCTTTTTTTACGGCGGACAGCTTTGGTCATCCCCACCAGTATCGCTCCAACTTCCTCAGCAACTCCATCCTCCCAGGAAGGTTCTCCTTTGGGCCAACTTGAAAGGTGGATGGATTTCTGCTCCTCAATATCGGCAAATAATAATAGATAGATTCCCTCCGTCACGTGGGGGAGGATGGGCGCCAAGAGCTTGATCGTTATGAGTAACACATGGTAGAGCGCGAATCGGGCACCGTCCAATGCTTCTCCAGGTTCGTCGTAGAGACGTTGCTTGACAAGCTCGATATAATTATCCGCCAGGTCTGTCCAGAAAAAAGTTTCGGTCACGCTCTTGGCGGTTGCGTAATCGTAATTATTATAGGCTTCAGTAGCCAATTTCAGAGTGTGCTGCAACCGTGATAGGATCCAACGATCCGTCGCCAAGATGGGTGGCGTCGACGCCGGCGGCACATAATCTGTCAGAAACCGTTGGCTGAATCGAGCTACATTCCATAATTTGGTGACCAGCTTGGCACCTGCCTGGATCTTTTCCTGGTTGATGATCGAGTCCTTACCCAAACCGGTGCTTGCTGCCCAGTAACGTACAGCATCAGCCGAGTAGAGCTTAATCATCTCCATGGGAGGCATGGGTCCCCCGCCACGACTCTTGCTGATTTTTCCCACCCCCCGCGGCGACAAACCCCAACCGGAGATAGCGGCAGCCTTCCAAGGGACCACACCGAAGTGATGAAGGGATTTGACGATGGTATAGAATGCCCAGGTGCGTATGATTTCATGTGACTGAGGTCGAAACGACATGGGAAATACTTGGGCATAGAATTGATCGTCAATCAACAGGCGGCCTACAATCTGCGGAGTGAGTGAGGAGGTCGCCCAGGTGTCCATGACATCCTCTTCTGGCGTGAAAGACATCCCCCCACAAACACAAGCCTCACCCGGCAAACAATCTTGCGGATCCACTGGCAGTTGGCTATCATCGGCTAAAATGACTTCACCGCAGTCATCACAGTACCATAGAGGAAACGGCACTCCGAAAGTTCTTTGACGAGAGATACACCAATCCCATTGTAGATTCTCGACCCAATCTCGGTACCGAATGCGCATGTGATCTGGATGCCAGTTAACTTGCTCTCCAAACCTCAGCAACTCATCTTTAAATTTGAGCACTTGAATGAACCACTGCCTTGTAACCAGGTACTCTATGGGCGTATCACATCGTTCATGGATCCGCACCGATTGGATAAATTGTCGTTGATCGAGAAGCAAGCCCCGCTCATCTAGGTCCTCCACGATCTGATGCCTAGCCTCAACCGGAGTAAGACCGATGTACTTATCTGCCATGCCGTTTAGCCGACCATTCCCATCAAGAATCACCCGCAACGGGAGCTGATACCGGCGCCACCACTCGATGTCAACCGCATCACCAAAAGTACAGCACATGACTACACCGGTACCAATATCCGGATCCACCGCTTCGTCTGCAAGTATTGGTACTTCCTGCCCGAATATCGGGACTCGCACACTGCGTCCGACCAGGTGCTTGGCGTGTTCATCCTCCGGATGAACAAACACTGCAACGCAGGCCGGCAGCAATTCTGGTCTGGTAGTAGCGATCGCCAGTCGCTCCTCACCCTCAAGGCAAAAAGCCAGGGTATAGAAAACGCTTTCACGATCCAGATCATTTAAATCAGCTTGAGCGATCACCGTACCACACTCAGGACACCATATGGTCGGAGCCTCCTGATGGTAGACAAGACCTTTACGATAGAGGTCGATGAAAGACCACTGCGAAGTACGTCGTGAAAGCTCATCGATGGTGCGGTAGGTGTAACGCCAATTGATGGAGATCGCCATCCGCCTCCAGAGCCTCTCGTATTCAACTTCCGCCTCCTCACTAACCTGGAGACACTTCTCGATAAAGGCGTTTCTCCCGACCTCATCCGCATGTATTCCCGCACTTCGCTCCACCAATCGTTCCGTGGGCAGGCCGTTGTCATCGAAGCCCATGGGATAGAAGACGTTGAAGCCGTTCATACGCCAAAACCGGGCTATAAAATCGGCTTGGCTATAGGAATAAACATGACCCATATGCAGCTCACCAGAGACCGTCGGTGGAGGAGTATCAATCGAGAAGACCGGGGCGCTCCTATGAGGCTTGAAATGATAGATGCCCTCCTTTTGCCAGGATCGCTGTAGCCGACGCTCGGCGGCGCCCGGATCATAGTGCTTTGGAAAGGGTGCAGGTTCTCCCTGGCTCATATAATGACTCCGAATAGAAAAACCCTTCGTCCTCGAGGACGAAGGGCGAAGCCTCCGCGGTACCACCTCACTTCGCCGGGCATTGCTGCCCCGACGCTCTCCCACCCTGACCATCATCAGGGCTTCGCTGTAACGGGCTCACCCGCGCTGTTCTACTCCCCGTCAAAGACGAGTTTCTTCAGCGGATCTACCGGGCGACGTTCAGCGGCTGCTGCTGTGGGGGTTCTCAGCCTATGACCACTCCGTCTCTACCAGCGCCTGGTCGCTTACTCCTCCCAGTGTTATCTAATGATATGTAATTGTTGGCGCATTATAGCATAGAAAGAAGGTCGATTGCTAACATCAAATGAGTGTACTGAAAAAACTACCCTTAAGGAGTGGAGAGGGGCATGGGACTGTCCCAAAAGGGCAGCCTAGAACGAGGTGCTAGATCTCAAATGTTCGAAGGGGGTCTGCGACCCCCGTCATAGGCCAACATACTTATTGATGAGCACGAACATCAGCAGGGTCACAGACCCTGCTGGAACGAGAAGAGGGTCTGTCCAGTGATCTTTTGAGACAGCCCCATACCGGTCCTCTCCTCGCGGTTGACCTTTTTTCAGTGGAGTCATCAAATATAATCGAGAATATTGTTTGCTCATCTTATTGAGCAAAGTTAGACTTGTAGGCATTAACCTGTGTATCTTGTATTGAGATAGTAGAGGGAGGCAGAGATGAAGAGAACGGGATACATTGCGATTTTTATTATCCCACTTCTCAGTGCATGCGGGTTGCTACCTACCCCGACCCCTGTGATCATGCAAGAAACGGTTCAGATTGAGGTCACAAGATTAGTTGACGCAACAAAGATTGTGATCATTACCAACACACCTGAACCAACCCCGACAGCCACTCCCGCCCCACCACTAATCCTTAAAGATGATTTTGAGGGTGACATAGGCGGATGGGATATTCAAGAATATAGAAATGGTGCGATTAATATTATTAACGGTCTTCTTGTCATCGAGGCAAACCACCCAGATTGGTTGATTCCGATAAGCCACCCAGCCTTAGAAGCCCTTAATGCATATACAATAGATGTCGATATATCCTATATGGATGGTCCCGAGAATTCTGTAGCGTTTATTAGTTTTCGTTGGTGGGACTCGGAGAACCATTGCTCATTTGAAGTAACCGCGGACGGATTTTTCGCATTATATTGCATAATTGAGAACGAATTCTATAACACGATTAGCTGGACTCGATCACCTGCGATAAAAACTGGTATGCACACCAACCATATCCGCATAGTCGATACCGGCCAGCAGGTCACTTTCAATATAAACGATAGCTTCCTAGCTAATATCCCAATAACCTTCTTGACGCCTGGCGATATTAGACTTGGTGCTGGGATACTTGAACAGGGAGAGACAGCTTGGTCGTTTGACAATATTGTGGTAAGAGAATATAGCCCATAAATAGACGAATTTAGAAGACATCATCCCCCTAGTTTTTTCTATTAAAGTTATGCTAGTTCACAAGCCTTAAGTGCCCGATGTTTTCAGTTCCTTTCTACCCCTATTTGTTGGTCTTATCCACTCCTGTCGCATCGCCCTCGTCAATCAAAGGTGAACGGATCGGGATTTCAAGAGTGAAAGTACTGCCCACACCCAGCCGGCTCTCGACTGCGATTCGCCCTCCATGTTGTTCGGCGATCGACTTCACGATCGCCAGACCAAGCCCCAAGCCACCCTGACGATCCCCTTCCCGCTGACGGGCACGGTAGAACTTTTCGAATATTCGTGCTTGATCTGTTGGTGCAATGCCCACACCGGTGTCTTGTACAATTATCAGCTGCTGCTCACCCTTTTGATCTACTTTGACCGTCACCTGCCCTTCAGCCGGTGTGTATTGGATAGCGTTGTCGACTAAGTTGGAAACCGCCTGGCGGAGTAGGGTTGGATCAACATTAATCGCCTCCATCTCCTCAGCCATGTCCACATCCAAGGTGATCTGTTTGTTAGCTGCTTGTGGTCTGTACCCATTAATGATTTCAGTCATCAAAGACGCGATATCGACACTCTCCAGATCTAATCCCATTCCAGCTTCGATCCGTCCAAGGTCCAGCAAATTATCGACCAGATTGTCCATCTGATCGACGCTGGCAAGGATCTTGTTCATGAACTCTCTTTGCTGGTCATTCATTGTACCGACCATACTGAGCATGGTCGCGTAACCGCGCATTAAAGTTAGAGGTGCCCTCAAGTCGTGACTGACGGTTGAGACGAACTCAGACTTCAGTGAATCGAGTTTCTTATAATGAGTGATATCCCACAAAATACATACTCGACCGGAAGTTCCCCCACCTGCTGGGTTGATGTCTGAAACGGAGGCGAACATCACCCGGCCAGGGTCGATCTCCACTTCAACTGTTCGCATCTCCTGATCTGGTTCGAGAAGGAGTTCAATCAATTCTGGCGTTGCCAACCAATCGGCGGCTGGCTTGCCGATTACCTCCCCATGCTCAACCCCTAGAAGGGCTTCAGCTGCCGGGTTGAAAAGCGAGATGCATCCGTCACGATCGACGACGATAACCACGTTCGGAGTGCCCTCGAGCACAGCCATCAGTCGCATTCGTTCCTGTTCCGCCCGATGGTAAAGGCGAGAGTTGGCAACCGCAACGCCTAATTGACTAGCAAGAATGGAGAGTAAATTTATCTCATCCGGCGGAAATGTATGTGGAACGCGGTTACCTAGCCACAGGGCTCCGACGAATTCATCTTCATGCTTTATCGGTAACGCAGTAAGCGACTCTATCGATTTGGTCAAAGCCTTAACATCGATCACCGCTCTTGCTCGACTTGGATTCTCAAGCATAAAGCGTCCACGCTCCTGACACAGAGCCAGCACTTGGGAATCGATTGCAGCCCAGTTACCAGGGTCTTCTCCTGCTTGATATGCTTCCAATGAACTCCGGCTCTCATCTGAGATGGGAATGAGAGCCAACCGAACGAAATCGGCATTTGTCGTACGCGCGATGCCGGTCAAGATAGGTGGTAATACTGTGGAAAGCTCAAAACTGGTGGTCACTTGATGACTCACCAACAAGAGCAATGCCATCTCATCGATGCGAGCTTTTAGGCCGCGCCTCATCTGCTCAAATGAGAGGGCCAGTTGGCCGATCTCGTCTTCCCCAGCAGTGGTGATCGGTTGGGCCAAGTCACCGCGAGCTATGGACCGCGCTACATCGGCCATCATACGCAAGGGCTGCGTCAAGCGGCGGCTGATGGCATACACCATAACAACCACCACCACTCCTACAAAGGCAATTACTAAGGTCAGACGGGCTGCAATCTGTAAAGCCTGCCGCTGAACTTCACGCATTGGTGTAGTGACAACAATTCGCCAGGGATAACCTTCGATGGCATAGGCAAACACCAAACGCCGTGTGCCATCTGGTGCAGTATCCACCTGCACCCACTCTTCTGGTAGTAGATTAAAATCGAAAGTCTCCACCACCTCATCAACTCCCGGATGGAGCAAGATCAGCCCTCGATCGTCGGTTAAGAATGCCTCACCGGGGAAGGCATTCTCAAGACTAGTGATAACTGGAGATAGTAATGGGTTCGATGCAAGATCGGTCCAACCTACCAAAACTCCCAATGGTTGCTCCGATTCAGGTGGATGGATGGGCCAGACGAATGCAATTTGCCTAGGCTGACTTTTTAGTAATGGCTCAAGAATTACTTCTTCGGGAACACCCTTGGCGACTGCCTTCAAAGCCACCTCCATCCCATGTGAAATCTCAATTGTGAGATCTTCTTCAGAGGGATAAGTTACCAGAAGTTGGGCTTCAGTATCAAAAACAGCCAATCGGTTAAAGAAGGTGTCAGCTCGTAGATGTCCCCTCAACTCCTCCGGTGAATGAGTCTCGGCTGTGACCAGAGAACTGACTTCACCGGAGATTCTGCGACTAAGGTCCCGACCAGTTTGGATGAAGTACGGAATAGCCCCGCCGGCCTGAACTGCAGTGTGCCTCATTTGTCTCTCTACCAAATCTCGGGCAGAGGACTGTGCCAGTAGCCAATCCCCGTAGAGCAGAACCCCACTGGCGACTGCTCCTAAGATAACAAAGACCGTCAGCAACCGGGCAGCTAGGGAACGATTATAAGGACCAACAACCAATTGCTGTGGTGTAAACCAAGTTTCCACTTCAGACGAACGCACGATCTCACAAATCGCACCGGAGAAAATGGATTCAACCACCGCAGCCAGTAAAATCGATCCCAGAAAGGTGAAGGCATAATCCAATCCATCGTACAGGCTTCCTCCACTATAAAAATACTGTTCGACGGTTTGTATTAAGCCTAGAAACAACCCGCCTATTAGACTACTGACTAGTGGATTGCGGGCTGCCTGTCCGGGCCACTCGGCGTAATCGCGCCTTATCAGCCACGCTACTAACGCCGCTTGCAGAACCATATGTAATGGGGTGAGGATATGGTTTGTCTCCCACCCACCCCGAGCTAAACCCCCAGCCAGAGCTACCAAAGCCGCCTGCCATTGACCCAACAATCCAGCCGCGAGCATCCAGGGGAGGATACCGAACAGCGAAAATGCAGGACCCTTGGGCTCGAAGGGAACTCCAGATAGGACGATCCCACTTGGCAACGGCAACCGAATAAGTACGGCTTGTGATGCAATAGGAGATAATAGAATGAGAGTAATCAGCAACGGCCAATGCCACTTGCGTTTCCCCCAATCTCCTTGCTTAGCCAGGCGGCGATAAGCAAGGATAAGACCCAATATGGCTAAACATTCAAGGCCCACTAATATATAGCCAGATAACCTCACAGGGAACCCGAAATATGGAGTCCCTTCATATCCCCATAACTCAATCGTCATACGCGTCCCAAATGTCTCAGTGCTGGGGATTATAGCACCGGCGATTAAACCTACACAACTAAACCGTTTCTGAGCAGTGATACAAATGATATATCAATCGTTCAGATAGCCAGAATGGCTATGCGCAGTCCTCGTCCAGCCCTTCTTGCCCGACGGTATTCTTTATGTTAGACTGCTCATCAATAGAATAGCGTTCTGCTGGAGTAGGCTGAATGGCAGATAAAATCCTTTTTATAGATGATGACATCGATACCTTGAAACTTGTAGGCCTGATGCTTGAGCGGCAGGGATATGAAATCGCCGTCGCAAGCGATGGAATTACAGGACTGTCAAAAGCAGCAACTGAGCTTCCAGACTTGATCCTGCTCGATGTCATGATGCCTGATCTTGATGGCTTAGAGGTCACCCGGCGACTACGGGCTGATCCTGCACTGGCTCACATCCCAATTATCATGTTCACCGCCAAGACAATGGTCGATGATAAGGTAGCTGGTTTTGAAGCCGGGGTGGATGATTATCTAACCAAGCCAACCCACCCCGCTGAACTAACCGCGCACGTCAAAGCCGTCTTGCAACGATCAGCCCAGGCTCGAACCGCCGGCACCGAGAAAGCAAACGTAATCGCTGTGCTCGGCTCGCGCGGTGGAATTGGAACAACAACGTTAGCGATAAACCTCGGCATCATTCTCCAAACAAGCGGTCATGATGTAATCTTGACCGAGTTCAATCCTGGTCGCGGTACGATTGCTCTTGAACTTAATATCCACAATTCGCTTGGACTTTCCACTCTGCTATCCCGCTCCTTAAAGGATATCCACCTGCGCTCTGTCGAATCAGAAATTATCAGTCACTCCATCGGCATTCGTGTGCTGCCAGCTTCCTTCCAGCCCAGAGAAACCGAATTGGAGCAAGCTATTCCCCAGATGGAAGCGATCCTCAACAACTTAGCATCGATGTGTACTACCTTAGTATTGGATCTTGGTTCTGGTCTCAGGTCGTATGTCAAACCAATACTCAGGCAATGTGATCGACTGATCCTTGTTGTGGAGCCTGTTTTCCCCTCCAACATTATGGGTCTTACTCTGCTTGAGGAATTGGAAACCGACGGCATTAGTCGTCATAAAATTAGTATGGCGCTTGTCAACCGGATTCGGACCAGCCTACAGATTCCTTGGCGGCAGGTAGAAACTGATCTCGGAGTTGAGCTGGCGGGGATAATCTCGCCTGCACCAGAACAGGCGCATCAAGCCTCACAAGGTGGAATGCCGATCGTTCTCTCCCACCCGGATAGTCTAGTGAGTGACCAGTTCCGTAAGATTGCTCAGGGGGTCGCGGTTCACCTCAAACCCGAAGAAGGGTAAATTGATTGGTGACATATCCCCTCCCTGCAGTGAAGATAAAGCAGGCTGCTCACCCGATTCGGTCAGCTAAGCATGCCGTTGCTCTCACCGGTGCCGGGATTTCAACTCCCTCCGGAATTGATGACTTCCGCTCAATCGGCGCTGGACTGTGGGAACGGTATGACCCAATGGAGGTCGCCTCGCTTTCCGCATTCCGCTACAATCCTGATAAGTTTTATACTCGAGGTTGTGCCTGTCGCTTATCATCCCATCGACCCGCTCAACGCCGGTGCCCGATTGATCGTCATTAATCGGGATCCAACTTTCCTCGATGAGCGAGCGGAGATAATATTCCGTCAGGATCTGGTAGTAGTCCTGCCACGCCTGTCGACAGAGGTTCTTGGTGAACAAGAATAAACCAGAACGATCGGCACGAGAGATATCTGCCATTACCAACTATCCTCATCTGCTTAAACGTTACGCACGCCTGCTTGAACTAACTTCCGACATGGTCTCGACACTCGATCTAGGAACTCTACTTCAGCATATTGTCGATGCCGCCCAGGAATTAACCGAGAGCGAAGAGGCTTCACTCTTGCTCTACGATCCACAGACCCATCTACTTTACTTTCAAGCAGCCACTGGACCATTAGATGAGGAAGACAAACAAACCGCAGTTCCAGCGGATCAAAGCATCGCCGGTTGGATTTTTACTCATGGCGAACCACTCCTAGTTGAGGATGCAAAAACCGACCCTCGCTTCTTCCGGGAAGTTGATGTGCTGACCCGCTTCCAAACCCGATCCATCCTGGGTGTCCCTCTACTCGCCAAGGATAAGACACTGGGAGTGATTGAAGTCGTCAACAAGCGGAAGGACACATTCCAAGAAATGGATCTCAGGTTGCTGCAATCCTTGGCTGCTCAGGCAGCAATCGCAATTGAAAACAGCCGCCTGTTCCAGCAAAGTGACTTGGTGGCTGAAATGGTCCACGAACTTCGAACTCCGCTTACTGCCCTTACAGCTGCCGCTCATTTGATGCAGCGGCAAGAGTTGGAAGTAGACCAACGTAATAAGCTTAGCCGAACGATCTATGGTGAGGTCCAACGGTTGAACGATATGACTACCGATTTCTTAGAGCTGGCGCGATTGGAATCGGGTCGAGTGCGCTTTGTTCGTGAGTCAGTCCTGCTTGAAGGACTAATTCGAGAATGCCTGGAGGTTATTCGCCCACAGGCGGAATCTGAGAGTATTACCCTTGAGACGGAGATCGATCGCAGTCTATCTCCGATTCAAGCCGATCGGAATCGACTCAAACAACTGCTCCTCAATTTGTTGACTAACGCCATCAAGTACAACCATCGTGGCGGACGGGTGCGGGTTCACCTCCACCGAAAAGGTGATGAGTTATTGCTAACTGTAGAAGATACCGGACGAGGCATCCCCTCCGAGAGCTTATCGCGCATCTTTGATCGTTTCTATCGAGTACCCGATAAAGAAGCTAGTATCACCGGAACTGGCCTGGGGTTGGCGATCTCAAAACGGATTGCTGAGAACCATGAAGGTAGGATTGAGGTCGACAGTGAACCTGGTCGAGGAAGCAAGTTCACCCTGCACCTACCAGCTGATGGGTCGCCGGCAACCTAGCCACCTGCACCATAGGGAGTACCCTAACCACGCCGTCCGAATTGTCGTTCCAGCGCATCTACAGAAAGGTGAATCATTGTTGGTCGCCCATGGGGACATGTTCGTGGCGATTTACACCCCTCTAAATCTCGTAGCAATTGTTGCTGCTCTGCCAAGGATAAGACCTGACCAACTTTAATCGAGGCACGCTTACATACCCGCGCGGCGAGGCGCGCTTCAAGTTCGGAAGATAAAGGCGTTTCATCCTCCTCGAAATCACCCACAACTGCCCTCAGAGCCTGGTCAGGTGCGATCCTAACTAGCAAGACAGGCAACCTGCGCAACCTAAAAGATCTCTCACCAAAAGGTTCAACGTCGAACCCTAGACGTTCGAGAACAGCAAGGTTCTCCTCAAGTAAAGCCGCCTCTGATGGCGTGAATTCAATTGTAATTGGCTCAAGCAGGGCTTGCGACTCCACTGCTCCCTGATCGTGAGCCGCCATCAGCGCCTCGAATAACACACGTTCGTGGGCCGCATGTTGGTCGATCAGGTACAATCCATCCGGACCTTCAGCAACTAAATAAGATGCTCCAACTTGCCCCACAGCACGGAGCAGTGGCAGTGCACCTCCAGGCAACGCTGGTTGGAGGCTCTGTGTCGACCCAGGTTGCTCATCTTCTAAAGTTGGATGAGCCAACGCCCAATCCGGGCTGATCACGCTCTGCTTACCCATCCAACCACCAGCACTCCAACTCGACCCTAAGTCGGTGACCGGTGGCGGCGCTTGGCCCAGGAGCGTTGCCCGTACCACTCGCTGGGTGATGGAAAAGACCAGATCCGGTTGGCGAAACCGTACCTCAGCCTTGGTTGGATGTACGTTTACATCCACCTCCTTGGGGGGTATGTTGAGCAAGATGATTGCCAGAGGATAACGTCCGACCATCAAGAGCCCGTGGTAAGCTTGGATCACCGCCGTTGATAGGCTTGCATCCTTAACCCAGCGACCATTGACGAAGAAGGTCAAACCGCGCCGGCTTCCCCGGTGTATCGAGGGGGGACTGATGAAGCCTTCGACTTTTATCTGAGAGCCTTCCGCCGCCGACAGGTTTATCATCTGACGGGCAGTATCTACCCCGAAGACCGCCGCCACCACCTCCCGCCGATCACCGTTACCTGACGACTGAAATGTTTGCCGCCCTCCCTGGGTGAGACGGAAATGGATTTCAGGATAGGCGATAGCGAAACGTGTCACCTGTTCGCTGATCCTGCGCCGTTCTGTGGTCTCAGATTTCAGGAATTCTTTCCTGGCGGGTACGTTGAAGAAAAGGTCCCTCACTCGGACTACAGTTCCTTGAGGTACGCCAATAGGCTGAGGTTCACTGATCCGACCACCTTCCATCACCAAGCGGTGGCCGTTCGGTTCCCCCTCCACTTTGCTGACCAATTCCAACTTAGCCACTGCACCAATAGACGATAGTGCCTCACCCCGAAAACCTAAGGTGCTTATAGAATATAGATCATCTGTGGTACGCAACTTCGAAGTAGCGAAGCGGGCAACGGCTAACGGTAACTCCGCCGCCGGTATACCGATGCCATCATCTGCGACTTCAACCAATTCGCGCCCACCACGCTTAACTAAGATCTCTATTCGGCACGCTCCCGCGTCCAAAGCATTCTCGATCAACTCCTTCACCACCGACGCAGGCCGTTCTACCACCTCGCCAGCTGCAATGGCGGAGGCAACCTCCTCAGGTAAAATTTGAATCGGCAAAGGAACCTCCTCTTAGTTGCTGGATTATAACCCTGTCACCGACAGTTGACACCCGTTTAGCCGACATCTATACTGCCAACGATGTCTTGGATAACAAAACCACTCACAATTCTATTCCCTCCTCCCCAGTCACTTTCTGAGAAACAAATATCTGGTTGGATGGTTATTGATTAAGATGACTAGCTACCGCACCCTTCTCTTGGATCTAGATGACACGTTATACCCAAGCACTTGTGGTTTGTGGCAAGCGATCGGAGATCGCATCCTGGCTTTCATGACTGAGCGTTTGGGCATCCCTGCCGACAAGGCTGATGTGCTGCGCGCTGAATACCTCCATTCCTATGGGACCACACTCAATGGACTACGTATCCACTTCCAGGTAGACCCTTACGAATACCTGACTTTCGTCCACGAAATTCCTATAGACGACTTCCTTCAGCCAGACCCTAAACTGCGGGCTATGTTGGCGAACTTAACCCAAAAACGAGTTGTATTCACCAATTCAAGTCATTACCACGCTGAGCGGGTGATCCTTCGGTTGGGCATCGTAAATGAGATTGACCAGGTGATCGACATTATCGCGCTGGATTTCACCAATAAACCTGAACCTGAAGCCTATCGGAAAGCGCTATCCCTCGCAGGAGAACAAAATCCAACCGCATGTATCATCGTCGAAGATCGATTTGTCAACCTCATACCAGCAAAATCGTTAGGAATGACAACCGTGCTCATCGGTGACAGCCAGAAACATCCGCAAGTCGATTTCTACATAAACCGTATTTCGGAACTTACTAGTGTTGTACCCAACCTCAATGATGGACCCCCTTCAAGTGAAGTTGGATGAAGCGTCGAGAAATTACATCATGAACAATAATAAAATCATATCGCTTGAGGAAGCGGTCCACCTGGTTGCCGGTGAAGGTTGTCGCCTGGCTTTCGGCGGGGTGACCCTGTACCGTCGACCGATGGCATTCACCCTGGCGCTCCTCGCCCGCCATTCCCAAGAGTCTACCCCACGCGATCTGACATTGCTCTGCTTCACAGCCGGGTTGGAGAGCGACATCCTAGTTGGAGCGGGTATGGTCTCCAAAGTACGCACGTGCTACTTCGGATTGGAAGGCTTTGGCCTGGCACCTCACTTCACAACCGCAGCCGGGAATGGCACTATCGAAATCATCGAGGAGACAGAAGCTAGTCTTGCCTTCGGTTTAAGAGCCACACTCGCCGGTGTTGGATTCATGCCCTCGACTGCTTGGCAAGGCACTGACTTGCTCTCATTGAGACCCGATGTAAAACAAATAATCGACCCATATTCTGGTGAACAATACACCGCCTTCCCAGCCATCACCTGCGACATCGCCGTGATTCACGCTCTGGAGGCTGACCCCGAGGGCAACGCTATCATCGGTGGCAATCAAGGTGTGGATTGTGAGCTGGTCTTTGTGGCTGAGAGGGTCATTGTGACCACTGAGAAAATCGTTCCCCGTCTAAATAAAGCGGATATATTCGGCTTAGTTGTTGATGCGGTGGTTGAAACCCCAGGCGGTGCTTGGCCCACCTCCTGCCACCCACTTTACTCCCTCGATGGCTTGGCTACCTTAGAGTACACCGAGACAGCAGGTAGCGACTCCTTTCCCACCTTATTGGCCACGTGGTGCAGCCGGCATGGTGTGGATTACCCCAGCTAGGGTTAAAATTTCACATAATTCTTATAATTACATGGTATTGTTGCAACACATTTAAATTGATGTATCGGAGGTGGACAACGATGTCTTCTAGGTTGAGAATGATACTTTTCGGAGGGGTAATTGGCGCCATTCTGGCCACTGCTTTCTTCTCCGCGGGCTTAACTGTAGGCATGAGCCTACCGCAAAGTGAGACGGTGATTATTGAAAGTCCTACACCGATTGCACCTCCAACAAGCATAGAATCCCCAACCGAAACCACTTTTCCGCTCCCCACTCCATCTGAAGACTTAGAAACATTCTCTGAGCCTTTCTGGGGAATCTGGGAAATTATCCACGACCAGTTCGTAGACCAGCCGGTTGATGACATGGAGTTAATCCGTGGCGCTATCCGGGGCATGCTCGATGCATTGGATGACCCTTATACTTCCTATATGGATCCCGATGAATACATACAAGCCAACATGCCAATGGAAGGATCATATGAAGGTATAGGTGCCTGGGTTGACCCAGATGGCGAATACCTAACCATCATCTCTCCTATGCCAAATTCCCCGGCTGAAAAAGCGGGACTGAAACCAGGCGATGAGGTGATCGCTATCGATGGAGAGGACATGACTGGCGTTGATGGTAACCTCGTCATCCGACGGGTACTTGGCCCAGCGGGGACCTCCGTAAACCTTACCATCCACCGCGAGGGAGAGCCTGAGCTGCTCGAATTCGAGATCATCCGTGAAACTATTATCCTTCCCAGCATCGAGAGTGAGATACTGGAAGGGAACATCGCCTATATCCACCTTTTCACCTTTGCCGACGAAACTGTTCAGGATCTTCGCCAAACACTGGATACCCTCCTGGCGGAAAATCCCAAAGGTCTTATCCTCGATCTGCGTTTCAATGGCGGCGGGCTTCTCGACACCACGATTGAGGTTGCGTCAGAGTTCATATCTGAGGGAATAATAATGACCGAATATTTCGGCGACGGGACCGAGCATGTCTACACGGTACAGCCTGGGGGATTGGCGACGGAGATTCCCCTTGTGGTGCTGGTCAATGGCGGTTCAGCCTCCGCCTCCGAGATCGTCGCCGGCGCTATCCAGGATCACGGACGTGGTTTGCTGGTGGGTGAAGTCACATACGGTAAAGCCGCAATCCAAAGCTGGATACCGCTCCCGAGTTATGGAGGTGCGATTAGGATTACAATCGCCCGTTGGCTCACCCCCAACGGACAGCAGATCCACGAGCTAGGTCTAACGCCTGACTTCGAAGTCTTATTGACCGAAGAGGATATCGAAGCCGAACGCGATGTTCAGCTAGAGAAAGCGATTGAACTACTAACATTGGTTGAAGAATAAAACCATTGCTGACAGAAGATAATGACATTAGGAGGTAAGCACGATGTTTCTATGGGATCCATCTTACATAATCTTCATGCTTCCAGCATTCCTGCTGGTTATGTTGGCCCAAATTTGGGTCAGCTCGACTTATCGAAAGTGGAGTCAGGTTCACAACAGCAACAATATCAGTGGAGTGGAAGCCGCCCGACATCTGCTAAGCTACGGCAACCTGCATCAGGTCACACTGGAGGGTGCTCAAGGGAGGCTGAGTGACCACTACGATCCACGGAGGAAAATACTCCGCCTCTCCCCTGCAGTGTCCCAGGGGAAATCGGTCGCCTCCCTGGCGATTACGGCCCATGAAATTGGCCACGCCCTTCAGGATAATGAAGACTACTTTCCCCTTCGGTTTCGGGCAGCTATTGTGCCGGTAGCCAACATCGGCTCCAACCTGGGTTGGATTTTGATCCTCATCGGGTTGTTCATCCGCGGCGCTTTTGGCACCCAGTTGGCATGGATGGGAGTAATGGCCTTTGCCTTAGGCGCGGTATTCTCCTTTGCTACTCTGCCCGTTGAGTTGAACGCCTCTGCACGTGCTCAGGCGCTTCTAACAACCAGCGGTCTCATTCAGACCGATGAAGACATTCGAGGGGTGAAGTCTGTATTAAACGCCGCTGCCTTCACCTATATTGCTGCACTG
>Ga0114930_10002178_pt1 | contig 17897 bp, 21 predicted proteins | sample AnhtaG_FD_87300 | JGI IMG/M metagenome (GOLD analysis project Ga0114930, IMG submission 87300) | Deep subsurface microbial communities from Anholt, Denmark to uncover new lineages of life (NeLLi) - Anholt_01485 metaG | ecosystem: Environmental > Aquatic > Marine > Oceanic > Sediment | place... | reverse complement strand
GGGCGCGCGTAGTCGCGGGGCTGGCGCACCTTCCAGGCGGAAAACCCGAGGATGGCGAGCGAGATGGCAAGCAGGACGAGCGTGACGGGCATGGTCATGGCGGCGGGAGAATAGGGGGGGCGCGGGCGGATCGCCAGCGCCGGCGGCCGCCGTCACGGGAAAATGAGCGGCGGCCGCGGCCGGATCGGCGAATATGCGGATTCGTTCCGGGCCGCCCGGAACCGCGCCGGGGTGCGGCGGAAAGACGCGCAGGCGCGTCGGCGCAAAAGAAAAAAGGGGGACATCATGGAAGGCAATACGAAAGCGCCCGGCCTCTACATTCCAGCGCTGGCCGGCCTTTACGACGCGCTCAAGCCGCTGGCCTATCCCGTGGTGCGCGTCACGGCCGGGTTGTTCCTGGTGCCGCACGGCGCGCAGAAGCTGTTCGGCTGGTTCGGCGGGGCGGGCATGGACCGCGTGATTCAGGGCTTCGCGCGCGCGGGCCTGGAGCCGGCGGTGCCGCTGGCGTACCTGGTCGCCGTCACCGAGTTCTTCGGCGGCCTGTGCATCGCGCTGGGGCTGCTGACGCGGTTCTGGGCCGCGGCCGGAGCGATCCTGATGGCGGTGATCGTGTTCAAGGCGCACCTGCCCAGGGGCTGGTTCGCCGGCCAGAACGGCATGGAGTTCCCGGCGATGTGGGGCCTGCTGATGATCGTCGTCCTGATCCGGGGCGCCGGCGCCTTCTCGCTCGACCGCAAGATCGGCCGGGAGCTCTAGAGCCGCGCGTTACCCGTACCGCCGTCTTGCCAGCGCCGCGCCGGCGGCGAGCGCGTTGAGCTTGGCGATCGCGATCTCGCGGTCCATCGGCGCCATGCCGCAGTTGGTGCAGGGCAAGAGGCGCTCCTTGGGCACGAACTTCATCGCCGTGACGATGGTGGCGGCGACCTCCTCGGGCGTCTCGACCGCGTCGCTCGCCACGTCGATCACGCCGACCAGCACGTCCTTGCCGCCGAGCAGCCGCATCAGGTCGGGCGGCACCCGCGAATGCGCGCATTCCAGCGACACCTGCCGGATGCGGCTTTTCGCCAGCGCGGGGAAGAACTCCTCGTACTGGCGCCACTCGCCGCCCAGCGTCTTTTTCCAGTCGATGTTCTGCTGGATGCCGTAGCCGTAGCAGATGTGCACGGCCGTGGCGCACTTGAGGCCGTCGATGGCGCGGTGCAGCCCTTCGATGCCCCAGGTGCCGGCTTCCTTGGTGAAGGCGTTGAACGCCGGCTCGTCGAACTGGACCACGTCGACGCCATCGGCCTCCAGCGCCTTGGCTTCGGCGTTGAGCAGGTCGGCGAACGCCATCGCCATCTTCACGCGGTCGCCGTAATGGTCGTCGGCCACGGTGTCGGCGATGGTCATGGGGCCGGGCAGGGTGAACTTGAGCTTCTTCTTGGTGTGGGCGCGGGCGAACTTGGCCTCGGGATGCGCGCGGCCCTTGAGCGCGAGCTTGCCCACGACCTTCGGCACCATCGCGTCGTAGCGGTTGTTGCGGATGCCCATGCGCACCTTGTGCTCGCGGTCGATGCCGTCGACGAACTCGAGGAACCCGTGCACGAAGTGCTGGCGCGACTGCTCGCCGTCGCTGACGATGTCGATGCCGGCGTCCTCCTGCGCCTTCAGCCACAGGAGCGTGGCGTCGCGCTTGGCGGTCTCCAGGTCCTTGCCGCCGGCCTTCCATTGCGGCCACAGCTTGTCGGTTTCGGCCAGCCAGAACGGCTTGGGCAGGCTGCCGGCGATGGTGGTTTCGAACATCGGCGTCTCTCCCCCGGGAAAGTCGGGCTTGTCGTTGGGGCTGTTCTAGCGCACGGGGCGCAGCGGCGCCAAACGCGGGGCGGGCGCACGATGACTGCCTATCGTCGTTCCGACAACCCAAGAAACAGGACGATAGCGCGGTTCAGGCGTTTGAGATCGGCCTCGGTCAACCGGCCGATCCGCTTTCCGAGCTTGGTCCTAGGCACGGTAGAGACCTTGTCGGCCATCAGACGCGAGGGGCGCTCAAGCCCGTTGATGGGCGTCGGCTTCACGTAAACGCGAAAGATCGACGCCTCGGTGATGTCGGTGGTGAATGCACAGATCGTGATCGACTTGCTGGTGGGAAATCGGTCGTCCTGCACGATGACGGCGGGTCTGGGTTTTCCCGCATAGTCGGCGCCTCCGGACACCGTCCAGACTGCGCCGCGTTTCAATCGAGCACGCCCTTCGAGATCGCGTCGACGAACGCCTGATCTTCGGCGGCATGCTCGCTTCTGGAGATCGCCAGCGCCTGGCGGCGTGCCTCACGCTCGAATTCGGTCGTGCTGGTGTCGGGCAGCCACATCTGGAACAGGCGCATGCCCTTCGCGCGCATGCGCTTGCGGTACGCGCGCACGCGGTAGCGGGAGGTGGTTTCCTTGAGCGCCTTCGCCCTGCGCTTGGCCATCTGGCGAACCTTTCCGTTACATGTAACGTACCCCCCGCGCCGCGCTCCGGCAAGGCTGGGGCCTCCGCGGCAGGGGGCAGGGCGGGTCGGATGCGGCACGGCGGCCGGGCCGCCATGCCGGGCACCGCGCCGATTGAGAGAATTGCGGCGGCGCCTTCCATCGCCTTTGGCGCGTGGGACCCCGACGGCGCTTGAACGAACGCAATACCGCCGCGAATTGCGTTGCTCACGCGCCACAGCGTGCGGGAATGCCACCGTGTGCGGCATGCATTAACGTGACGCTGCGCAGCTCCCGGGCGTAGGGAATCATGAACTAGAACCGCCTGAATCAAGGGGCGGACGGGGGCACCGATGCGCAAGACAATCCATCCCGCGGCAGCGGCCTTGACGTTTTTCGCCGGCGTTTTCGGCCAGGGCGGACCCGCCCAGGCGGCCGAGGAAATGGGCGGCGACTTCGCCTACCTGACCAAGGACAACAGCGCCTATGTGCGCATCGGCGGCGGCGGCGCGTGGCTCGACGTGCCTCGGCTCAACACGCTGAGCTTCGCCGGCGCCGGGCCGGCCGTGTTCCCGTTGCGCGCCGTCGGCCCTTCGCCGGTCAACAACGCCTTTTCCATCGACTCCGGCGGTCCGGCGCTCGAGGGCACGTTCGGCTTTGCGCTGCCCGGCCAGGCCGTTCCCTTCGACGGGCTGAACCGCCCGCGCTTCGAGCTCGGCGCCCGCTACGTCACGGTCAGCGAGCGGATGGCCGGCTCCGATACCTGCCTGACCACGTTCTGCACGGTGCTCGCCATCGACGGGAAAGGCACCGGCGGCATCGCCAACTCGGTTCCCGCCGCCAATGCCGGGCAGGTGGTCGACACCCGCGTGCGCGGCGACGCCGACCTGATCGAGATTCCGCTCACCTACAAGGCCGATCTGGCCAGCGCCGAGGGCGGCGCGTTGACGCCCACGGTCTCGTTCGGCCTGCTGTACGGCCGGATCAGCCAGGACTACGAGATCAGCCACGGGTTGCAAAGCCCCACCGCCGGACAGTTCCTCGGGCAAGGCCACACGCTGCGGGAATCGATGACGATGGACTACGGCGGGCCGACCGTCGGCGCCGGCGTCACCTTCCGCGCCAACGACTACGTGTCCGTGACGCTGGACGGCCAGGTGGGCGTCTACTACGCCAGCAGCCGCCTCAGGGCGGACCAGAGCGTCCCCGGGCTCACCAACTTCGGACCGCGCGTCGTCGACGACAGCGACGACACGTTCGGCGGGCGCGCGTCGATCGGCGCGGGCTTCAATTTCGACTTCGGCCCGGGCGTGCTGAGCCTGACCGGCGGCGTGACCTACTGGTCGCACGTGGCGCAGGTCAGGAATCCGGAAGCGAGCCCCGGCACCGTGGTGGCCCAGGCGGTCGGCGTGGCGGGCAGCACCAACGCCGCGTCGGTCGACTACTCCGACATGATCTCCTGGGGCGGCATGCTGCGTCTGACCTTCCCGCTGCCGGGCATGGGGCTCAAGTAAGGTCCGCGGCTGCGGCCTCGTCGAACGCCTTCAGCGCCGCCTTCTTCTCCGTCGGGGCCATGAACGACGCCTCGAAGCCGTTGCGGGCGAGCGTGCGCAGCGCCCCGGCGCCGAGCTTCAGCGCCCCGGCCGCCGCTTGGTAGTTGTCTCCCACGTAACCGCCGAAATAGGCCGGATCGTCGGAATTGACCGTGGCGCGGATGCCGAGCTCGAGCATCCGCTTGAGCGGATGGCGCTTCAGGTCCTTCACCACGCACAGCCTGAGGTTCGACAGCGGGCAGACCGTGAGCGCCAGCTTGTCGCGCACGATGCGCCTGACCAGCGCCTGGTCCTCCAGCGCCCGGTTGCCGTGGTCGATGCGGTCGACGCCCAGCTCGTCGATCGCCTGCCAGACGTACTCGGGCGGGCCTTCCTCGCCGGCATGGGCGACCAGCTTGAAGCCGGCGCGGCGCGCGCGGGCGAACACGCGCGTGAACTTGCGCGGGGGATGGCCGAGCTCGGACGAGTCGAGGCCGATGCCCGCGATACGGTCGCGGTGCGCGATCGCCAGGTCGAGCGTCCGCTCCGCGTCCTTCTCGGGCAAGTGCCGCAGGATGCACGGGATCAGGCGCGAGTGGACGCCGTACTCCGCCAGCGCCGATTTCTGCGCCCGCGCCACGCCGCCCAGCACGGTTTCGAACTTCACGCCGCGCGCGGCGTGCGCCTGGGGGTCGAAGAAGATCTCCGCGTAGCGCAGGCCCTGCGCGGCGCTACGCTTGAAATAGGCGAACGCGAGGTCGAAGAAGTCGCGCTCGGTCCGCAGCACGCTCATACCCCGGTAGTAGAGGTCGAGGAAATCCTGGAGCCGGGTGAACCTGTAGGCGCGCCGCAGCGCCGCTGCGGTGGGGTAGGCCAGGCGCACGCCGTTGCGCGCCGCCAGCGCCAGCACCATCTCGGGCTCGAGGCTGCCCTCGATGTGGATGTGCAGCTCGGCCTTCGGCAGCCGGGCGATCAGACCTGCATGGCCCCCTGCGGCGTCCATGTCCAAGCTTGGCTGCGGTTCGGGGCGGAATCAAGGCGGCCGGCGGCGCGAACGCCCGCGCGACGAGGCCGGGGCGCTTCCGGTTTCCGGCGGGCTCTGTTAAGCGGAAGCGGCTCCGGACGGGTGGCCGAGCGGTTTAAGGCACCGGTCTTGAAAACCGGCAGACCTCGCAAGGGGTCTCGTGAGTTCGAATCTCACCCCGTCCGCCACCCTACGCCTTCGGCTTCGGGTGGCAGGCCAGCCTTCGGCCCGACACCCGAAGCCGATTAGGCGTAGGAGTGTCCCCCGAAGCTCCGCGAGGAGCGAAGGGGGACAGCCGTGTGGTACGTCTACTTTCTCCAATTGGCGAACGGCGACATCTATGTCGGCTCGACGAACGATCTGCGGCAGCGGTTCAAGTCGCATTGCCGTGGGCGCGTGGACTCCACGCGCGCCAATCTGCCCGTCTTGCTGAAATGCTATCTCGCCGTGCCGGCGGAGCGGCAGGCCCGGGGCCTTGAGCGCTATTTCAAATCCGCCTCCGGCAAAGCTTTCGCGCGGAAGCGATTTTGGTAAGTGGCCATTCGATCGTTTGCGGCGCGTTGCTCGAGCGCCGCCGTCGTCCGCCGGCATGCGCGGCTCAAACCGCCTCCCGCTTCTGCTCGATGTTCTTCGACAAAGTGAGCGGCAGGTCCAGTTCCACCCGATCGTGCGTGACCTTCGGCGCGATCCGGCCGCGCTCGCCGCGCTCCAGCCGGACAAGGCCGTACCCCTCCATGGTTTTCAGCGTGCGCGACAGATTCGACTTGGCCCTACCGGTGATCCGCGCCAGTTCGTCGAGCGAGCCCGGCGCCTTCTCGGCGACGATCCGCAGGAGCTCGCGGTTGCCGGCGGAGAGCACCTTGGCAAACGACTCCGTCGAGGTGAACCAGACCTTGGGCTCGCCGGGAGCGACACGATGCTCGCCGCGCGCAATCCGCATGGTGCGCGCCTTCATCTCCTGGTAGCTGGCGATGCCCACCTTCAGGGTCGTCATGGAATCACTCCTCTCTCGCGCAACACCGCGTCCACCGTGGCCCAGAAGTCGGCGAGCAGCGTCGCCGCGTCCCGGTACTCGTAGGACTTGACCGTGCGAAGCCGGTGACGATGGTCCTGCCGCTCGCCCCGCTTCTGTCGGGCGACCGGATGGGCGTTGTCGAAGCCGACCAGCCGTTCGCCGTCGGGCCCATGCAGCGTGAGCGAGTAGTCGATGCCGTGCGGCTTCTCCGGCAACGCCGCCACCCGCGTCGCCACGAACCGCACCCAATGCCCACCGTCCGGGTTCCACCACGAGCACCTGCCCGTCGAGGTCGAGAAGCACATCGAGCGTCCGGTCACGCGGCTTCGTCACGGCATATGGTTATCATACTGACATAATACAAGCAAGGGAGGGCTTTGGGGCGGCTGTAGGATGGAGGGATCGCGCTGGGGGCATCGACATGGTTGAGCTTCCGGCCGGAAGCGCCGGCAGGAGTGCCATTGGAACTCCAAGAATCCGATTCCCTTCGGAGACATCCGATCGGCGCCGCGCCGGGAGGGTGGCAGACCATCCCCGCCGGGGCGCGCGATGGGGCGGCGGCGGTAGGCCGCGGCTTGATTTCCGGTGCCCGCTTTGCGCCGCGCTCCAGGCCTGGGGTGTGCGGGCGCGTTGCATCGTCCCGCCGGCGCGGCGGCGGAGAGATTTCGGGCTCCCCAACCCACAATCGTCATGCCCGGGCTTGTCCCGCGCATCCACGTCGCGGCAGCGGCAAGCCGCGGCAGGGGTGAGGCGCGGTTCCGTTTCGCCACGGCTTTCGTCGCCCGACGCGGTGGATGCCCGGCACAAGGCCGGGCATGACGATTCTTGCGCGACCGATGCCGCCTGCGCTCGCTCAACCGGGTAGCGGTCGAGACGACCGGGTATGCGCGAGCGGCACATCTCGGGTCCCACGCGCTTTGATCCAGATCACAGACAGCGGAGCCCGACCGGGGCGAAGCCTCGCACATGCCGACGTCCGAGCCGGACGCCCGACGCCCAAGCCCGACGCCAATCCCGGAGGCGCCCGATGCCAGCCCTGGCCTATGCCCCCCAGCGTGCCGAGCCCGAGATCGCGGTCAAGAGCTTCGCCGGCGACGACGGCGCGGAGCATCATTTCATGCTCGCGGCGCCGGGCGACCTCGACCTGGAAGGGCAGATTCGTTTCGTCGCGGGGCGCTACGCCGACACGCTGAAGCAGCTCGGCCTCGCGCCCGAGAGCGCGGTGTTCCGCCGCGTGTTCGTGAGCGACGTCCTGAACCAGGACGCGCCGGTGCAGGCAAGCGCGCTGGCGGAAGGCGGCGAGGGCGGGCCGGTCGCCGTCTCCGTGATCCAGCAGCCGCCGCTGCCCGGCGCCAAGATCGCGCTGCTCGCCTACCACGTCGAGGGTCCCGGCGCGCTGGTCAAGACCCGCCTGGCCGGGAAGCACGTGCTGGTGCGCAAGAACGGCCTCGGCCATCTCTGGAGCACGCGCCTGTGCGCCGGCGCGCAGGACGGCTCGTCGACCTCGGCGGACCAGACCCGCGACGTGTTCGATCAGCTCGTCGGCGTGCTGAAAGGGCAGGGCGCCACGCTCGCGGACCACTGCGTGCGCACCTGGCTGTACCTCAAGGACGTGGACGTGTTCTACCAGGGCATGGTGGACAGCCGGCGCGACCTGTTCGCCGAACAGGGCCTGGGCCGCGACACGCACTACATCGCCTCGACCGGCATCGAGGGGGCCTGCGCGCACCGCCACGACCTGGTGGCGATGGACGCCTATTCCGTGCTCGGGCTCGACCCGCGCCAGGTCTCGTACCTCAACGATTTCGGCCGGCTGTGCCGCACCGACCGCTACGCCGTCACGTTCGAGCGCGGCACGCGCGTGGGCTACGCCGACCGCGCGCACCTGTTCATTTCCGGCACCGCCAGCATCGACCGCGAGGGCAACGTGCTGCACCTCGGCGACGTGCTGCGGCAGCTCGACCGCGCGATCGAGAACGTCGAGGCCCTGCTGCGCAGCGGCGGCGCCCATCTCGGCGACCTGATGCACCTGCTGGTCTATCTGCGCGACCCGTCGGACTGCGCCCGGGTGGAGGAGCATCTCGAGATGCGCCTGTCCGGCGTGCCGCGGCTGATCGTGCAGGGGGCGGTGTGCCGGCCGGAATGGCTGGTCGAGGTCGAGGGCGTCGCCGTCGCCGCGCAGCGCGCGCCGGATTTGCCGCGCTTCTGACCGCCGCGATTGATCTAAGGCAAGGCGCGGGCGCGTCGCGGGGCGGCCTGCGCGCCGATATTGATCTGAATCAGTGTCGGTTTCCCGCAGCCCTCCTATGCGTGCGGGCGACGGCGCGAGCGCGAAGGAGGGCACCATGCCGGCGAGCGTAGGCCAACCCATGGCAATGCTGGACGAACAGGCGATCGCGGCGGCGGAGCTCCGGCGCGATCCCTACGACTTCGCGTTCGTCGAGCAGGCGATCCCCCTGCGCCACAAGGAGGCGGTGCTGGCCGACGCGCCGACCATTCCCGACCGCGGCAGCTACGGCCTGCCCGACCTCGCCCACGGGCCGGCGTTCGGCGCGGTCATCAAGGACCTCTTGAGCCCGCGCTTCCAAAGCCTGGTCGAGCGGAAGTTCGACATCGACCTCAGCCCCTATCCGCCGGTGATCGTGATGATGGGCAACACCACCGGCCACTACAACGAGGGCTACGCCCACCCCGACTCGAAGCACAAGATCATCACCGTGCTGGTGGGCTTCAGCCGGGAGTGGCCGTACGAGCGCGGCCGCCTGCGCGTGCTGCGCAGCGCCGACCGCAACGACTACGCGTTCGAGTTCGCGCCCGAGTTCGGCCGCATGATCATGTTCCGGGTGTGCGACCATTCCTGGCACGGCTTCCTGCCGCAGAAGGGCCAGCGCATGAGCTTGCAGCTCTGCTGGGTGGACTCGGAATGGTACGTGAAGCGCGAATACTGGCGGCACAGCGTCAGCGCCTTCGCCAAGTCGGTGCCGATGCTGCGCAAGATCATCGACTGGGCGCCGCGCCGCCTGCCGTTCGGAAACTAGGGGACCCCAGCCATGGCCATGGCCCGCCGCGAACTGGAGACCGCGCCGCAGTCGTACCCGCCGCTGCCCGGCGTGGACGAGGTGGCCCAGCACTTCGCCCGCGCGCTTCAACGGGCGCGGCGCGACGAGAAGCCGTACCTGCATTGGTCGCTCGACGACGTGTTCCCGCTCGACATGTGCACCGGGATTCTCACGCTGCCGATCGCCCCGGCTTATCTCGGGGCGACCGACGGCACGCGGAACACCTACAACGATCGGCGCACGTTCCTGACGCCCTCGTTGCGCGCGCAGTTTCCCGCGTGCCGCGTGCTGGCCGACGCCTTGCAGCGCCCGCAGGTCGCGCGCCTGTTCCAGGACACGCTGGGCAAGAACCTCGCGGGCGGCCACCTGCGCATCGAGTACATCCAGGACATCGACGGCATGTGGCTCGAGCCCCACACCGATATCCCGGACAAGCTGTTCTCGATGGTGGTGTACCTGTGCACCGGGCCCGAGGCCAAGGACTGGGGCACCGACATCTACGACGACCGGCGCCGCCGGGTCGGCCGCACGCCGGCCACGTTCAACAGCGCGGCGATCTTCGTGCCGGGCAAGAACACCTGGCACGGGTTCGAGAAGCGCCGGATCGACGGCGTGCGCCGCCTGATGGAAGTCAACTACGTGCAGAACTGGCGCGACCGCGAGCAGCTCTGCTTCCCGGACCGGCCCGTCGCGCTCGCCTGACCGTCCTTCCCCGGCGGCATTTGCCAGCCGCCCAGCGGCGATGCCAACCTGCCCGCGCCTTTTCACTCACGCGGGCGGGGCACGACCCGATGACCGAACCGACCAAGCGCAGCCTGATCTTCACCGACATCGACTATGGCCGCGACGGCAAGCAGGTGGACTGGCTGCACCTGCCGCATTCCGTCACGCGCTCGGCCTACGGCACGATCGCGCTGCCGGTCGCCGTCATCAAGAACGGCGAGGGGCCGACCGTGCTGCTGATGGCCGGCAACCACGGCGACGAGTACGAGGGCCAGATCGTCCTGTGCAAGCTGATCCGCGCGCTTGCGCCCGAGGAGGTGCGGGGCCGCGTGATCGTGCTGCCCGCCGCCAACCTGCCCGCGGCGATCGACGGCGCGCGCGTCTCGCCGATCGACCAGGGCAACCTGAACCGCGCCTTTCCCGGCGACCCCGAGGGCGGGCCCACCTCGGCCATCGCGCACTACATCGACAGCGTGCTGTACCCGATGGCCGACTTCTGCCACGACCTGCATTCCGGCGGCTCGTCGCTCGACTACGTGCCGTTCTGCTCGATGCGCAAGAGCGGCGACGACGCGCTCGACGCGCGTTCGCTGGCGGCCCTCAAGGCGTTCGGCGCGCCGATCGGCATGGTGTGGGCCTACGCGCCCGACCCGCGCCTGTCCTCGGCGGCGGCGGCGCGCCACGGCGTGGTGGCGCTGGGCGGCGAGTTCGGCGGGGGCGGGCGGGTCGACCGCATGGGCGTGGCCCTGGTCGAACGCGGCGTGCGCAACTTCCTGGCGCATGCCGGGGTGCTGCGCGGGGCCGAGCCCGAGCCGCCGGCCAAGCCGCCGCGCCTGCTGGCGGTCAAGAGCCGCGACCACTACGTCTACGCGCCCGAGCCCGGCCTGTTCGAGCCGCTGGCCGACTTGGGCGAAGAGGTCGAGGCCGGGCGGATTTGCGGCGAGGTGCATTTCGTCGACAACCCGGCGCGCGCGCCGGTGCCCTGCGCCTTCCGCGCCTCGGGGATGGTGATCTGCCAGCGCCACTTCGGCCGGGTCGAGCGCGGCGACTGCGTGGCGCACCTGGCGTCGGACGTGGAGTGACGGCCGCGGCGGCCGGCGCTCATCCCGCGCCGACGCCGTCGTTCCCGATCGCGTTGGGATCGCGCCCGCCAAGACGCCATTGCGCCCTGTCCGTATATTATAGTAATATACAATATGGCTGCGTTTGACCGGGTCGAAGGCTTTGACTGGGACGACGGCAATAGCCGCAAGAGCGAGGCAAAGCACGGCGTGACTCAAGCCGAAACTGAGCAGGTGTTTTTCAATGAACCCCTGCTGGTGGTCGGGGACGCGCGGCACAGCACCATGGAACCGCGGTTCCACGCCCTGGGAAGAACCGACGGCGGCCGGCGGCTGCACGTGACGTTCACGCTGCGCCAAAACGGCACCCGATTGCGCGTGATCTCGGCGCGCGACATGCATCGGAAGGAGCGCCTTCGCTATGGCCAGGAAGTTTAAGTCCACCCCGCGTTTCAAGGGCGTCGCGGAAGAGCGGGCATTCTGGGAATCGCCCGCTTCCGCCGATTACGTGGATTGGAGCAAGGCGCGGCGCGTGCGCTTTCCCAACCTGAAGCCGTCGACCGAGGCGATTTCCCTGCGGCTGCCGGCGTCGCTCCTGGAGCGGATCAAGATCGCCGCCAACAAGCGCGACATGCCCTACCAGTCGCTGATCAAGGCGTGGTTGGCGGAGAAGGTGGCCGCGGCGGAGTAGGCTCAGCCTAGCGCCGCCACCTTCTCCTTCAGGAACCCGTCCAGCCCGCGCGCGCATTCCGGGTCGTCGAACAGCTTGCGCTTGTTGGCCGCGATCTTCGCCGACAACGCGGCGCGGTAGGCGGAGTCGCGCGCGATGCGTATGGCGAGCGCGACATAGGCGTCGAGCGTCGGCGCGCACAGCTCCTCGAGGCCGGTCATCCGGAGCATCCCCTGGCTGAAGCAGCCGCGCATGAACCGGCCCGGCACCGTCACCACCGGGCAGTTGCGCGCCAGCGCCTGGGCCGTGGTGTTGCCGCCGCTCCAGCCCGGCGTGTCGAGGCTCAAGGTCAGCGCGTCGAACAGCTGCACGAAGCGCCGGTGCGGCATGAACGGCAGGATGCGGACGTGCCGGTCGAAATCGCGCCCGTGCCGCTCGAACGCGCCCTTGAGCCGCGCAGCGAACGCCTCGGTCATGCCCTGGCGCCGCGCGGCCACGAACACGAACAGCGCCTCGGGAACCTCGCGCGCGATGCGCGCAAACACCTCGTCGTAGCGCGGGTGGTACTTCATCAGCCCTTGCACCGAGCCGAAGAGCGGCCGGTCCTGGGGCAGGCCGAAATCGGCGCGCGTCGCGGGCGGCGCGTCGTTCTCGGCGGAGTCCAGCCGCACGCCCATGTTGGGCAGGCACACGACCGTCTCGGTGCAGTGCTCCTGGCCGTCCGCGGGCTCGACCAGCGCGCCGCTCAGGAAATAGTCGATCGCGGGCGAGCCCGAGGTCACGGGATGGCCGCAGGTCATGCACTGGATCGGCGCGAGGCGCGCGAGCGAGGCGATGCGGCTCGACACCGTCATGCCGATGTCCGGCACGATCAGGACGTCGAGCCGGTCGGCGTGGATCGCCTTCAGCGCCTCGAGGTAGCTGCCCTCGCGGAACGGCAGCCAGCGGTAGGTGCCGAGCGCCGCCAGCTTGCGGGTCATCGCGTCCACGCCGCCCTGGAGGGAGTAGAGGAAGAACTCGTAGTCCTGCGCCGGCATGTTGGACAGCCAGCCATAGGTCCATTTCGCGCCGTTGTGCAGGCGCAGCAGCTCCGAAGCCACGCCCAGGCGGATTTTCCCCTTGGTGCGCCGGCGTTCGATGGGTTTCAGGAACTCGCCGATCTCCGGCTTCAGCAGGCGCGTCAGCAGCGCCGCGTAGCCGCGTTGCAGCTCGCGGTCGTCCTCGAGGTGATAGCCGAGGGCGAAATTGTTGACCTTGAACGCCGCCGACGTGAGCATTTCCTGCTCCGTGGCGTTCGCCGGACCGTCCCACCCCGCCGCGAGCTCGGCGGTGCGCGCCAGCCCCTCGGCGAAGCGGCGGCGGGTCGCCTGGGCGGCTTCCTCGCCCGCGGGGATCTGCGGCACGTCGATCAGGCCGATCAGCCCGTCGCAGATCGCGCGCACGCGCAAGGTTACGGGCGCGCTCGCCGGCGCGGCGCGTGCCTTCAGGTCCATCGCCCGGCCGTAGGCGGCGATCGCCTCCGGGAAGTTCTCCGCGGCGTAGTGGGCGGTGCCGCGCTTGTCGAGCCACGCCGGGTCGTCCGGCGCGACCTCGGCCGCGCGGCGATAGCACGCCGCCGCGTCCTCGGGACGGTCCTGGCCGAGCATCACGTCGCCCAAGTTGCCGTGCGCGTCGGCGTAGCCGGGCTTGAGCGCGATCGCACGGCGCAGCGCCTGGGCGGCGGCGTCCAGCCGGCCCAGGTCCTTCAGCACGTTGCCCAGGTTGTTGTGAGCGCCGGCCAGGTCGGGCTTGAGGTCCAGCGCCCGGCTGAGCGCCTGCTCCGCCTCGTCGAGCCGGCGCAGCGCGTGCAGCGCCGTGCCGCGCGCCGCGTGGGCCTCGCCGTAGCGGACCTCGAGCGCCAGCGCGCGGTCGTAGCTCTGGAGCGCGTCGGCGTGGCGGCCGATGGCCGCCAGCGCGTTGCCCAGGTTCAACTGCGCCGGGGCGGAGCGCGGGTTGGCCTTCGCCGCGCGGCCCAGTAGCTTCGCGGCCTCGCCGTAACGCCCGCGCCGCGCTTCCACCAGCCCGAGCAGATGCAAAGCATCGAACGAATCCGGCCGCACCTTCAACGCGGACTTGCCGTGACGCTCCGCCTCATCCAGCCGGCCCGCGCGCAAGGCGTCGAGCGCCAGCTTCAGCGCGCCCGCGGTCGGAACCGCGCCGCCGGTCAACGTCCGCGAGCCCCCGGACCCATCGGCCGCCTCACACCGGCGTGTAGGCGATCTGGGTCAGCGTCAGCTGCGCCGGCCCCGTGGCCGGCACATGGGCGCTGAATCGGACGCCGTGGCGCTGGCCGAGCAGGCGCACGACCTGGTCGAACATCGACAGCGGCAGGCGCATGAACGCCTGCATGGCGGCCGGCGGATCGCCGGTCCAGCCCGCCTGGTCGTGGGGAACGGGGGTGGACTCGTGGAAAAACTGGATCGCGCCGATGCTGGCCGGTTTGCTCGTGTCGATCACGGTGCCGGTGAGCTGGATTTCGATCACGGGTTGGCCCAAGGCCGTGCGCCAGCGGAAGCCGTTGACCTGGAGCCCGTAGGACGTGACGTCCGCCCACACGCTGCCGGAGGCCTTCGCCTTGACCTTCGCTTTGGGCCTTCTCTTCCTGCTAGCCGCCATGCTGCGGGCTCCTTCCACGCCTGCGTTCGCCGGGACCCGAGTATAGATGACGCGGCGCGGCCGGGCCGCTACCTTCGCGCGGGCTCGGCCAGTGGAGTTGGCCAGCGGAGTTGGCCGATGGAATTGGCCGTTGGAGGAGGGGTTGCGATGGCGAAACCGGTTGCGTTGCTGACGGCCGCGGGCAGCGGCATGGGCGCGGCCTGCGCGCGGGAGCTGGCGGCGCGCGGCTACGCCGTGGCGGTGCAGTCGTCCTCGGGCAAGGGCGAGGCGTTGGGCAAGGAGCTGGGCGGCATCGGCTTCACCGGGGACTACGCCGATCCCAAGGCCCTGGAACGCGCGGTCAAGGGCACGCTCGACAGATGGGGGCGCATCGACGCGCTGGTGAACAGCGCGGGGCATCCGCCCAAGGGCGACTTGTTGGCCGTGTCCGACCGGGACTGGCACAACGGCCTGGACATGCTGTTGCTCAACGTGGTGCGCCTGGCGCGGCTGGTGACGCCGGCCATGGAAAAGCAGGGCCGGGGCGCGATCGTGAATATCTCCACCTACGCGGCGTTCGAGCCCGATCCGGCGTTTCCGGTCTCGTGCTGTCTGCGCGCGGCCCTCGCGGATTTCTGCAAGCTCTACGCCGACCAATACGCGGCCAAGGGCGTCCGCATGAACAATGTGCTGCCCGGCTTCATCGACAGCTTCCCGGAAAGCGCCGAGCGGGTGCGCCAGATCCCCATGCGCCGGTATGGCAGGGTCAAGGAAATCGCGGACACGGTGGCCTTTCTCGTCTCGGACGCGGCGGGCTATATCACCGGCCAGAACATCCGGGTGGACGGCGGGGTCGCGCGCTCGATCTGATTGAGAGATCGGGTCAGAAATTCCGCGCAAGATGCTGAAAGAAAAGGGGGAAGGAACATCGCATGGTCCGCATAGCCGCCGCCGACCTGCGCCGGGTCGTCGCCGCGATTTTCAACCGCGCCGGCAGCAGCACGGACGAGGCTCAGCTCGTCGCGCGCCGGCTGGTCGACGCCAACCTGGTCGGCCACGATTCGCACGGCGTGGTGCGGATTCCCTCCTACATGGAACTCGTCAAGACGGGCGGGGTGAAGCTCAACGCCCACGCCAAGGTGGTGCACGACGCGCCCAGCCTCGCGGTGATCGACGGGCAGGTGGGTCTGGGCCAGGTGATCGGCGGCGAGGCGATGCAGATCGGCATCGCCAAGGCGAGGAAGCACGGCCTCGCCATGATCGCGTTGCGCCATTCCGGGCACCTCGGCCGCATCGGCGACTGGACCGAGATGTGCGCGGAGGCGGGGCTGGCCTCGATCCATTTCGTCAACGTGGTGGGGGCGGTGTCGATCGTGGCGCCGTTCGGCGGCACCGATGCGCGCACCTCGACCAACCCGGTGTCCGCGGGCATGCCGCGCGCCGACGGCCGGCACGTGATCTTCGACGCCGCCACGTCCAAGCTGGCCGAGGGCAAGGTGAAGGTCGCCTTCAACAAGGGCGCGGAGCTGCCGGAAGGCGCGTTGCTCGACAACAAGGGCAAGCCCACGCGCGACCCCGCCGACCTCTACACCACCCCGCGCGGGGCGCTCACGCCGATGGGCGAGCACAAGGGCTACGGCCTGTCGGTGATGTGCGAGCTGCTGGCCGGGCTGGTCACGGGCGGCGGCAGCCACCATCCCGCCACCGTCGGAAAGGGCTCGATCCGCAACAACATGCTGTCGTTCATCTTCGACCCGCTGCCGGGCGGCGACGCGGGGTGGGCGCGCGCCGACATGCAGGCCTTCATCGACTGGATCACCGGCTCGCCGCCGGCGGAGCCGGGCAAGCCGGTGTTGCTGCCGGGCGATCCCGAGCGCAACACGAGGACCGAGCGACTGAAGGGCGGCGTGCCGCTCGACGACACCACCTGGGCCAACATCGTCGCGGCCGCCGTCGAGCTCGGCATCGACCGGGCGGAGGTGGAGGCGGCGGCGCAGAAGGCGGCGTAGCGAGAGTGCGTTGCGCGCGACTGTCTGGCGCTGCATCGTTGTTTTCTGCCAGCGACTTGCCATATCATTTGAAGAGATCGCGGCAACCGGCTTCCGTGAAACGGGTCCCGCCATGGAACGCACCATCACCTGTTACGCCGAAGGCAGCGGCTCCCAGTGGGAGGCGGTTTGCCTCGACTTCGATATCGCGGTCCAGGGGGGCAGTTTCGAAGAGGTGTATCGCGGGCTTCAGGAATCGGTCGCGCTGTATCTCGAACACCTCGCGACCCTGCCGGAGGCCGACCGCCGCCGGCTGATGGCGCGCAGGGCGCCTCTGGGCGAGCGTCTGAAGTTCGCTTACCACGCGGTTCGCACCGGTCTGGGGCTGAACGGCGCAGGCGGGAAGCAACGCCACGAGTTCCTGCTCCCCTGCGCCGCGTGAAGTTCCGCGATTTCCTGCGCGTTCTGGCCGAACACGGCTTCACTCAGGTTCGCCAGCGCGGCAGCCACCGGATTTTCCAAGGGTCGGCTGGCGGCAAGACGCGAGTGGTTGTCGTCGCGTACCACGGCGAAGGCGGCGATATCGCGCCCGGTACCTTGAAGTCGATGATCCGGCAATCGGGCCTGGACAAACGGTTTTTTCGCTGAAGGTGGGACCTAATTCCCTTCCATGCGCTTCAGTTCCGCCCGCGCGAAGATGTAGCCGATGAAGCTCGGGCGCCTGATGTCCGCGGCCTTGCGAAACGCGGCCGCCGCATCGTCGCGCCGCCCGGCGATCAGATGCCAGGCCCCGGTGAAACCGTAGGCCTCGCAGAGTTGGCTCGCCTCGGTGTCCGCGTCGCGCCCGCGCGCAAGTTCGATCAGCTTTTCCGGCTCGATCTTGCCCTGGAACAGCAGGGCGGCAGGGGCGGGCCAGCCCGTCGCAATCACCGCTTTCAAGTCCTCAGCCAGCGTCGCGCCGTCCGCGTCGCGGCCCGTGAGCCGCCGCGCGACGTGCGTCCACAGCGCGAGGTAGTTGTCGGCGGGCTGCTCGGCCAGCGCCGCGCCGAGCGCGTCGGCCGCCTCCGCGTGACGCCCGAGATACAGAAGTACGTAGGCGCGCCAGCGCCGCGACTCGTAGTGCTGCGGTTCGAGGCTCAATGCCCGGTCGAACGCCGCGAGCGACTCGTCGTGCCGGCCCGCCTCGGCCAGCGCCAGCGCGCGGTTGTAGCGCGCGATGAACAGGTCCGGCGCGAGCCGGAGCGCCGCGTCGTAGGCCAGGAGCGCGCGGCCGTAGTCGTCGAGCTTGCGGTAGGCCGTGCCGGCGTTGTTGTAGGCGAGCGCGTCATTGGGCGCGAGGCGGATCGCGGCGAGGTGGTCGTCGCGCGCCCGCTCGTAGCTGCCCTCCGCGAAATGGGCGCGGCCGCGGTTGTTGTAGGCCTCGGCGTAGTCGGGCTTGGCGGCGATGGCGCGCGTGAAGTCGGCGATCGCCTCGACGAAGCTGCCCTCGTCGAACCGGTTCATGCCGCGGTTGTAGTAGGCCGGCGCGTAGCCGGGGTCGAGCGCCAGCGCCCTGGTGTAGTCCGCGTCGGCGAGGTCGTAGCGGTTCTCCTTGCGGCGCTGGTTGCCGCGCAGCAGGTAACTCCAGGGCAGATCGGGCGCGAGGGCGATCGCCGCGTCGTAGTCCTTGAGCGCCGCCGCGTCGTCGCCGAGCCGCGCCAGCATCCGGCCGCGCTGGTCGTGGGCGCGCGCCGCGTCGCGCGGC
>Ga0114930_10002177_pt1 | contig 17899 bp, 18 predicted proteins | sample AnhtaG_FD_87300 | JGI IMG/M metagenome (GOLD analysis project Ga0114930, IMG submission 87300) | Deep subsurface microbial communities from Anholt, Denmark to uncover new lineages of life (NeLLi) - Anholt_01485 metaG | ecosystem: Environmental > Aquatic > Marine > Oceanic > Sediment | place... | reverse complement strand
CGGAGGCGACCCACAAAAAGGCATCCCTTATTGCTATGCTGGCTGAGGCACAGGCACCGTCATACCTATTAGCTGGAATACCAAAGGCACCAATATTCTCAGCAGCAAAGGCTTGCACCATACCCTGCCCCTCAGTGAAGTCTCCCAGGCAGTTACCCAGAAATAGAGCCTGAACATGCTTCGGCTTCAAGTTTGCCTCACTGAGGGCCTCCATGGCTGCTTCAGCAAATAATTCTACACTTGTCTTTTCCTGGGCAGCACTAAATTTTGTCTGCCCAACGCCAACTATAGCTACCTTTCTCATGTAACCCTCCTAGATTAGATTTCCTCCGGTAATATTGGGTAAGGATGCTATACCGCGGATTCCGCTACCAACTCGGCGATATCCATGACCTTGAGCGATTCTTCTACTGCTTTCGTCTTTATGCCATCTTCAAACATCTGCAGGCAGAAAGGACAGGCGGTAGCCACAATCTGAGCTTTGGTTTCAATTGCCTGCTCGGTGCGCACTTCATTGATTCTACGGCCAATGTGTTCTTCGAGCCACATGTGACCGCCGCCGCCACCACAGCAGAAGCCTAGTTCTCGATTGCGCTCCATCTCAACCAGGGTAACATCAGTCAAGTTTCTCAGAATCTCTCGTGGTGGTTCAAAAATATCATTGTATCTGCCTAAGTAGCAAGCGTCATGGTAAGTTACTACGCCTCCAGCACCTTTGTTAATTCTCACCTTACCTTCCTTCAGCAGATTAGCAATAAACTCAGTATGGTGCACAACCTCAAACTTCCCTTCAAACTGGGGGTATTCATGCTTTAATGTGTTATAGCCATGGGGGCAGGCAGTGACTATCTTCTTCACATTATAACCTTTCAATAGCTCAATATTTTTCTCAGCCTGAATCTGGAAAAGGTACTCGTTGCCCAAACGACGAGCTGGCTCACCGCAGCAGCTTTCCTCAACCCCAAGGATGCCAAAATTAACCCCGGCTAGCTTCATTATCTTAGCCACAGCCTGAGCCACCTTTATACTTCTTTCCTCTAATGCCGAGGTGCAGCCTACCCAGAATAGAATGTCTATGTCACTATCTTCAGCTAAAATCTTGATATCAAGTCCTTCAGCCCAGTCAGTCCGGCTCAAGGTGGTTCCCCGCCAAGGATGTCCTCGAGTCTCAATGCTCTTGAGGGCTCCCTCTCCTGTCTCAGGGATTGATGCCTGTTCCAGCACCAGGTTTCGCCTCATATCAATAATTTTAGTCATTTGCTCTATACTAACTGGGCAAATCTCCTGGCAAGCGCGGCAGGTAGTGCACTCCCAGATTACCTCTTCGGTTATCACTTCTCCAATCATTGCTGTGCTGGGATTGGTAGAAGCGGCTTCTGCCTTGCCGCGAAGCAATTCGGGGCCTACCTCTAACAAGTGCTCTTTTAGGTTTAAAATCACTTCCCTTGGTGAAAGGGGCTGACCACTAAATTGAGCCGGGCAATTGTCGTGGCAGCGGCCGCATTCCGCACAGGTGTAAAGATCAAGTAAGTCCTTCCAAGTGAAGTCTTGGATTTTTGATACTCCAAAGGTCTCGGCCTGTTCCAGGTCGATGGGCTTAAGGGCACCTTTAGGACCCAGGGATTTGAAGAACACGTTGAAGGGTGATAAGAGGATGTGCAGGTGCTTTGAACGGGGGATATAGACCATGAAGCCAAGGATTATGGCATAGTGAAGCCACCAGACCCATTTGTATACCGCTACCAGTGTACTCTCGGATAGACCCGTGCCAGTCAGGAAACTAGCAAAAGCAGTCCCTAGTGGAGGCCAGGAGGCCTGAATCTCGTAAGCTGCATAGCCGAAGCCCTCTATACAAAAATGAAGTATCATAAGGCTGAAGACCAGCAATAGAATAATTCCAGCTTCAGCACTTACCTTTAACCTAGAAGGCTTCAGAATATAACGCCTGATAGCCGCCCAAACTATGGCGATGATGACCAATACCCCAGCAATATCCAGAATTGAGGAATAGGCTGTCTCAAAAGCGCTGCCCTCGAGTACCGAGGAAAGGCCAAACCCTCCTGATAGACCAATAAAGATAATGTAGCCGAGAAAGAATAGGCTAAAACCCCAAAACATAAGAGCATGTCCAATTCCAGCCAAGTCTTTACGGGTAACACTTTTCAGGTTGCACCATTGGGGAAAAACCTCAACTAACATGGCTTTGATGCGGCGACCTATACTCTCCGAGCGCTCCTCCTTCTGTCCGAGACGCAGGAGACTAAAGAGGAAGTACGCCCTCTGGATGAATAGGCCGAAGGCAATGGCGAATAGGACCCAAAAAATCACATACCCCGAAATGTTCCAATAGGTTGCGCTGACTGGCGACATGATACTTTAGCACCTCCTTTACAAAGTAAGTTTTAGCGTAAAATCAGGTTGATATTAAACTAATTAATTTTTGGGTTTATCGTAACCGAGTGACGGCAACCCAAATACCCAGGGCCAGGGCTAGTAGGTTATAGAGTATATTAAATAGGCCAAAGGGCAGTACCGGGGAGAAAGGAATCCCAAATAGAAAACTAACAAACCAAAGGTTAACAAGGTAGCTTATTGGCACAGCAATACCAGCAATAGTAGCTAATCCCTTACCTCGCTTACGATTAACCGAAAGCCCGACTACCTCGCCAATGGCATAGCCAGCACCCGGAGCCCACAACAAGTTGAAAGAAAAGATAGGAATCACCCACTCCAGCACCCCCCAGACAATACCGCAAACAAGCGCCATACCTAGTCCGATTCCGGTCGCCCGCAGATAGTATTTGGTAGAAACCTGATAGGTAGGCAATTTATATAGCCGGGCACAATCCGGGCATCGGGCTCCCACGGGTGTCTGCACCATGCACTTGGGACATATGGACTTACCACATTTACCACATCTCAGGTTAGTTTCAACCTGAGGGTGAGTGGCACATTTCATCTTATCTAATGTCCTTTCCTTGTTTTTCCTCTTGTCTGGGAGTTCGCTCAGCCGAGCCAGTTTGCAGCGGTGTCCGGCGTATCCAGGTTTCCCTGTCCCTTATATCACGGTCAAGAAGGAGACGATTAAGCAGCAGCTGGCCAGTGCTTACTGAAGCTGTAACTGAGGTTCGCGGTGCTGTTAATCGCTTAAGTACCGCTAGCACTAGTATGGCCAGGTAACCTAGCGTAATTGTTAGCCTCTCCTCAATACCCAGTGTCTGGCTAAGAAACCAACTCAGTATTGGTAAAGACACTAGTGCTATAAGTACACCTAGAGATAGCTTTCGGAATGGAGCGAAAGAGTAAGCCAAAACTAATATTATTAGCCCTACTATGGGCGATAGTATGAGAATAACACCCAGGCTAGTGAAAATGCCACGCCCCCCCTGAAAACGTAAGAAAATAGGCCAGTTATGTCCAACTATTGCCGCTAACCCCACTACTATCTGCTCAGCAACCCCAAGCCCCAGCAGTTGGGCCACCCATATGGCTAACGCTCCTTTACCGATATCAAAAATGGTTACTGGAATAGCTAGCCACTTTGAAGTTAACCTCAATAAGTTACTGGCTCCTACATTGCCGCTACCATATTGTCTGATGTCTATTCCCCGGGACCACTTAGCCACTAGGTAGGCGGCAGGCACCGAACCCAGAAGATAGGCACCTACTATTGGTAGCCCAAACTCAGCGGTCACCAATACCTCCGTTAATGCTGTTTACTATAAGCTAGCTAGTTTTAGTGCTCGTTGCTTGGCTAAGGCTATAAGTAGTTCCACAGATTCCATTGGTACATCTACACCGCCAATCATAGTTTCATTGGCGGCTTCTAGCCCATGGTAGTCACTGCCCCCAGTGGCAATAAGATTATACCTATTAGCAAAGCTAACCAGCTCATTTATTTCATCAGCAGTATAGCCGTCATAATGAGTCTCAATGCCTACTAGGCCAGCTGCCTTCAGTTCAACAATTAACACCTCCGGATTATTGGTCGTGAATGGATGTGCCAGCACTGGTAAACCGTTAACCTTGAGTACTAGCTCCACTGCCTCAACCGGGGTCATCTTTTCTCGCTCAACATAGGCGGGCCCCTCACGACTTATATATCTAGTAAATGCCTCCTTCATCGAACTAATGTAACCCTTCTCCAGCATAGCCTGAGCGATATGGGGACGCCCTATAGAGCCCTCACCGGCTATCTCCCGGACTCGCTCCCAGTCAATATGGATACCTAGATTCTTCAGTTTAGTAATCATCCCTTGGGCTCGCTTGAGTCGAGAATTGCGTAACCCTTCCAGAGTTGCTTGAAACTCACGATCAGTATAATCTATAAAGTAACCGAGAACATGAACTTCACCTTGAGGGATATCAGTGCTAAGTTCAATGCCAGGTATAACCTTAAGCCCGGGGAGGGCTTTAGCTGCTATCAGGGCCGAGGCAACCCCGTCTATAGTGTCGTGGTCGGTGATAGCAATAACGCTTAACCCCCGCTCTGCCGAGTGGCAGACAATATCCGCTGGACTAAGGCGACCATCTGAGGCGGTGGAATGGATATGAAGGTCAACCTTAGACATTACTATTCCACCTCTTTATAGATTCGCACTATGCTCATTGCCCGACCACTATCCTTATCCACTCTCACTAACACTGCACTAAACATTGTTTTGCCCTTGGCTACAGATAGCCGGTGAGGCATTCCGGTGAGAAAGCGCTGAACAACGTCCTCAGTCTCCATACCTATTACCGAGTTAATAGGGCCGGTCATGCCTATATCAGTGACATAGGCTGTCCCTTGAGGAAGTAGTTGGGTATCAATAGTTCCCACATGGGTATGAGTGCCCAACACAGCACTGACACGTCCATCGAGGTATCGTCCCATCGCTACCTTCTCAGATGTTGCCTCGGCGTGGAAATCGACAATTATAGCTGGTGGCTTGTGCTTACCCTCGGTCAGCAGTTGGTCAATGGCTCTAAATGGGCAATCAACATCACCCATAAAGGTTCTGCCGATCAAATTAACTACCATAGCCTGGTTGTTGACTATATACCCTCTACCCGGCACTCCGGAGGGGTAATTTAAGGGACGCAGGATTGGCATATCCCCATCAAGGTGGGGGATGATTTCCTGCTGAGCCCAGATATGATTGCCTGAGGTCATCACATCAACGCCAGCATCCAGCAGTTCACTAGCCGTGGCTAGAGTTAAACCGAAACCTCCAGCGGCATTCTCAGCGTTAGCAATAACCAAATCTAACCCGTAATGCTGCCTTAAGTCTGGCAGAAGCTCTTTCACTACCTGCCGGCCAGGTCTGCCGACTATATCACCAATCATTAATACTAGCACTGATTCTTCAAGAAGGAAAGAGCCACTTCACCAGGCCATATCTTTCCCTCCTCTTGGCATACCCCCTATCTAGCATAGTCTATAGCTCTTGTTTCTCTGAGCACGGTGACCTTTATCTGACCGGGGTACTCCATCCCCTCCTCTATCTTCTTAACGATATCTCGGGCAAGCCTCATCGACCCTAAATCATCAATCTCTTCTGGCTTGACTAAGATGCGGATTTCACGACCGGCCTGAATAGCAAAGGATTTCTCCACGCCCTTGAAGCCATTGGCGATAGACTCCAGTGCTTCTAGGCGCTTCAGGTAGTTATCTAACGACTCGCGCCTGGCTCCGGGCCTGGCACTGCTGATGGCATCAGCAGCAGCGACGATAAAACCCATGACACTAGTGGTACCGGACTCACCGTGGTGTTCGGCAACGGCTTGAGCCACCTCAGAAGATTTGTCCCATTGCTTAACCAGGTCGGCGCCAATGGCAGCGTGAGTTCCTTCCACTTCGCGGTCCACTGCCTTACCAATGTCATGGAGGAGTCCGGCTTTCTTAGCTATGGCAACGTTGGCGCCTAACTCGGTGGCAATCATGACAGATAGATGAGCTACCTCAATGCTATGTACTAAGACATTCTGCCCGTAGCTAGTCCGATATTTAAGCCGACCAAGCACTTTTATTAACTCAGGGCGTAGTCCAGGCACCCCCACCTGATACGCTGCCTGCTCTCCAGCACTATAGATAGTAGCCTCTACTTCCTCTTTAACCTTGGCTACTACTTCCTCAATGCGAGCCGGGTGGATGCGACCATCTAAGATAAGTTTAGTTAATGCCACACGGGCTATCTCTCGTCGCACCGGGTCAAAGCTGGACAAGGTCACCGCTTCGGGGGTATCATCAATGATTAGGTCAACGCCAGTAGCCTGCTCTAAAGCTCTGATGTTGCGGCCTTCCCGCCCGATAAGCCGACCCTTCATCTCGTCACTGGGGATGGAAACCGCCGAAACCGTCGTTTCCGATACAATCTCAGAGGCAGAACGCTGGATAGCCTGTGACAGAATCTCCTGGGCTTTCATATCGGCTTCCTCTTTTAACTTAGCATCCCATTGCCGAAGGCGCCGTGAAGCCTCTTCCTGCATCTCAATCTCCATAGCCGCCAGCAGTGACTCTTTCGCCTCGGCGCTGCTCATGCCTGAAACTAGCTCTAGTTGCTTTAGCTGCTTCTCTCTAATCTCACTAAGGTGGGATTGGGCAGACTCCATTTCTTTTTCTTTGTTGAGCAGATTGCGCTCCCGGTGTTCCACGCCCTCTAACTTGCGCTCCAAGGTATCGCTCTTCTGAGCCAGGCGGCTTTCCTGTCGCTGCAAATCGGCCCGCAGCTCTCGATACTCAGCATCCGCTGCCGTCTTAACCTTCGCCGCCTCCTGTTTGGCCTCATGAAGCACATCCTTAGCCTCCAGTCTGGCATCGGTCACCATTTTGCTGGCTTTTCTCTGGGCAATACGGAGCTGGCGGTTAATCACCATCCTCCGTCCAAGGAAGACAGCCATCCCTCCAAATATGATACCTATGATGAAGCTAAAGAAAATTGCTAAATATCCTATTACTTCCATTTGCATCTCCTTTTCTTTTGAACCTCACCTCTGTAGGGGCTATCTGGTTCTAATCCCCTCTTTCCGACCACAGTCGTTGAATAGTATGATTGATTACTCCGTAACTAAAACCGCGCCGCTTGAGGTATTCACCCAATCGGCGACGAAAACCCGGATAATCAGCCCGGGGTAAATGGCGCGCTTTACTCAGGGCTGCCCGATAGGCGCTATCGTCATCATCAATAGTCTCAATTACCTGGTCTATGATGTCGTCAGTTACCCCTTTTTGTCTCAGCTCTAACTTGGTTAGCCACTGGCTACGTGGGCTAAATGAATCCCGGTTTTCCTTCCAGAATTGGGCAAAGGCTACATCATCTACCAGCCCCTGCTCTTTCAGCTTAGCTATCACCATCTCTATGGTATTATCGTCAAAACCCCGGTGCTGAAGGCGCTCCTTTACCTCAAACTCACTCCGGGGTCGGTAGCCAAGGTAGTGGGTAGCAGCATTAAGGCAGCCGTGAAAGTGATTCAACCTGGTTAGTGCTTCAATCTGACTAGCTGATAGCTCCTGTCCAACCTGTAAACCCTCTTTTATGACTACCTCAGCTTCCAGGCTAAAAGCAAACCTGTTATCTAAAAACACATTTACTCGCTTCTTCCGTCCCTTCCCGATACGAAGGGCAGTAACCTTACTCATTAGTTGGCCACACCCCCTAAAATGCAAAGCTGGAACCTAAGCCCCAGCCTTGCTTGCTATCATCACCTATTAACCTAATCTATTTAAAATACCAATTAATCACTGGTTACAGGATAATAGTTGGTGACGGCTGAGGCTCTAAGCTGCTGCTCAATCTCCTGGCCAAGCTCAGGATGTTCACTCAGGTATTGCTTGGCATTCTCTCTTCCCTGCCCCAGGCGAATGTCACCATAGGAGAAAAAGGCGCCGGTCTTCTTCACTATCCCCTGCGCGACACCTAGGTCAATAAGGTCACCCTCTCTACTTATCCCATGGGAAAACATGATATCAAACTCAGCACTTTTGAATGGAGGGGCAACCTTATTTTTGACCACCCTAGCCCGGATACGGTTACCTATTGCCTCATTTCCTTGCTTAATAGTTTCAATTCGTCTCAAGTCTATCCGCACCGAGCTATAGAATTTAAGGGCCCTGCCACCTGGTGTCACCTCAGGATTACCGAAGATAATACCCACCTTCTCCCGCAACTGATTGATGAATATCACCGCTGTCCCTGACTTACCAATAGCTGCCGCCAGCTTTCTTAGCGCTTGCGACATTAAGCGGGCTTGCAAGCCAACATGGACATCACCCATCTCCCCCTCAATTTCAGCCCGAGGCACCAAGGCAGCTACACTATCAATTACGATGGCATCGATAGCCCCGCTCCTGACCAGCGCCTCGGTAATCTCCAGTGCCTGCTCCCCGGTATCGGGTTGCGAGATAAGCAAGTCATCAATCTTAACACCGCAGTTAGCAGCATAGGGGGGGTCTAAGGCATGTTCCACATCAATATAGGCAGCCATGCCGCCTCGCTTTTGCACTTCAGCAATTATATGCTGACCTAAAGTGGTCTTCCCTGATGCCTCAGGACCAAATATTTCAGTAATCCGTCCCCTAGGGATACCATTCACACCTAAGGCCAAGTCTAATGCTAGTGAGCCACTGGGAATACTCTCTATTGGGGAACCAATAGCAGCTTCACCCAGCTTCATGATGGAACCTTTGCCAAAATGCTTCTCGATTTGGCTTATAGCTAGCTCTAGTGCCTTTTCCTTGTCTGTGGTCATATTCGCCTATTTGCATAATAACACAAGTAGACCACCAAAACAAGCGAAAAACAAGTAGCTTCACAGCTGATTTTCGAAGGAGTTTTTGGGGCATAGCTGAGCCTAAAACCTGGCTATCGGGGGTAGCTGGCGCTTGTGGTTACTGGTAGCTATCATGGACTCAATCTTTTTCTTTAGCTCATCATTAGCTTTGCCATTAACCAGATGGCGGTCGAGTTCCTCATAGCTAAGGCCTAGCTCGTCTTCATCGGTTTGCCCCTCCCATAAGCCAGCCGAAGGGGGCTTATCTATAATTTGTTGCGGAATATCTAGGAAGTGAGCCAGCTCCTTTACCTGTCCCTTGACCAGATTCCCCAGTGGCATAATATCTACCCCACCATCCCCATACTTGGTAAAATAGCCTACGGAAAGCTCGCTCCGGTTACCTGACCCGGCCACTATATATTTGAGCTGATTGGCAAAGTAGTAAAGGGTGAGCATCCTTAACCTGGCCTTGAGGTTGCCTTTGGCTCTCCGACTAGCAGCAGGGTCTACCTTATCATTGGGTAATGCTTTCAACAAGGCGTCAAAGACGGCATCGAGCTTCACCATTTTAGTTGGGATAGAAAACTGGCTAGCCACCGCCCGGGCATGTTCCACCTCCGCCTGAGTATTGTAGCACGGCATAAGTATCCCGAGTATGCTTTGAGGAAAAGCCTGGTGGCACAATACCGCTAGCACTGAGGAGTCAAGTCCGCCACTCATACCCATCACCACTCCCTTGCACCCGGTAGCCAACACAGTGTCTCTTATCCACGCTACTAGCTTCTCAGCCAGTTCTTCGGTATTCATCCGACTTCCCAGTTAGCTTTGTTATCTTCTCTGCTTGCTGTCCTACGTTTGCTACGGCGTTTACCTACCCACAAACCGCGGAAGAAGCCCCGGTCTAGTAGATGCCGGTTATCGGCTGCTTCTAAGAGATCCTTAGATACACCACTCTCGAAGTAGGCAACCTCAACATGCTTACCCATGTTCTTCACAGCTTGGAGAGCATAAGCGAAATCAGAGTCCCCGCTCACTAGGATGGCTACATCGTAGAAGTTATTCCAAGCGAAATACAACAGGTCTGTGGCCAACATAATATCTATGCCCTTTTCAACAGGTATGCCCTGTGCTATCTTGGTAGTCCCTAGCCGAACCTCTAGATACGGTGTCTTACGGAGGATATCAAGGAATTCCTGTTGTTCCTTATAGCTATCAGGGCGTTGAGTCGAGTCCTGTAACACGTTATAATAGTAGGTTCGGAACAAACGTCTCGAGCCGCAGAGCTTACTAGCAAACTCAGCGAAGTTAAGGTCATGGCGTCTAAGGTTACTTCGTAGAGCATGATACAAATTGCTGCCATCTATAAAGATAGCAATTCTATCTTCCATAATCTTCTCCTTTTGAGATTTGTCAATGGCTTCTGGTGGTTTTTCTACTTTTCTACGACCTATTATACACTGTAAATCCGAACAATTTCACCTTTTTTAAGCCAATGTCTCAGGATTGTGGTAAAAGGCCAGATGATGGTAGTATTTCACATCAGGTAGAGATGCCGATGTGGCCACTCTCTATTACATTATTTGGTACTACACCCACAACCACAAGGGAGCCTCGAGGACTGGCTTCTCATGCTGAAGACATTCAGCGCCATTGGCACAGGAAGTCATTTTCACCGTAGTGCTAACTATGATTGTAAGGGTTCCACCCGGTCAGGCGATACCACCTGCTTCCAGGCCTCGAAGCCAATCATGAAGGCAGGTACACCAGCAGCGGGCACACATATCTCCAGGGCTTCCAGGACTTCCTGTTTGGTAGCCCCATAATCTAGGGCCAGCTTGATATGAGCCTTGATGTGGTCCACGCTCGCCTTCACCGCTGTTAGAATTACCGTATAGAGGACCTCTTTGGTCTTGGCATCGAGTGTTCGCTGCTTGGTATAGCCTGCCTCAATTAACTGATTATAGGTCTTGAGAAAATCAAAATCTTCCGCCACCATTACTTTATGGAAATTGAGGATGTAGCCGCGTTCCCGGTACATCTTGTCCACAAAAGCCTGTTTCTCGTCTTCTATCATGATGGTTAACCTCCTTCTTTACTTCTCACCTTGACGCTGCCCCAATTCTCGATGATTTTGATAATGGCGCTGCTACAATCATCTCCTTTGCCCTGCCCAACAGCGTAGTTGTAGAGCTGCTGAACCGTTGTCCCGACAAACATGGGAATATGGAGTTCGCGGCCAAGGCGTGTGGCTATCTCCAAATCCTTATTCATGAGACCGATGGTGAAACCGGAATTAAAGGTATTGTTCAGGATGAAGTTGGGGAACTTGACCTGACTGGACCAGCTTCGCCCGCTGCTGGAGTTTATGGCATCAATAACTTTATCTGGAGAGAGGCCTAGTTTGGTCGCTATCACTAAGGCCTCCGAGGTTATTACCATGCTGCAGGCTGAGCAGAGGTTATTGAGAGCCTTCACTGTGTGGCCGGCTCCTATCTTGCCTAGGTAATGGATATTCTGTCCCATTGCCTGGAAGATGGGACGGCACTCCTCGTAATCCCTTTCCTCCCCACCTACCATGATGGCCAGAGTACCCTCACGGGCCCCCTTTATGCCCCCGCTCACAGGCGCGTCCAGCATTCTGACGTCTTTAGCAACTAGCCGCTCTGAAATCATTTTGGTGCTGCCGGGGTAGGAGCTGCTCATATCGATCACCATATCACCGGACTTGGCACCCTCGAGCACTCCCTCAGGCCCGAGCACCACTGCTTCTACATCGGGAGAGGCGGGGAGCATGGTAATGACGACTGAGCTACGGCTGGCGAGGTCTCTTGGTGAAGTGGCCTTCTCCGCACCCGCTTGTGCCAAACTTTCTATAGCCTTCTCTCTGAGGTCGTAGACCCCTAATGGATAGCCTGACTTGAGGAGATTCTGCGCCATGGGTGCGCCCATATTACCGATTCCAATAAAGCCGATTACAGGTTTCATCACTCCCCCTTTCCATCCGCCGTTGCTTCCATGTGCTATCCCCGGCGTCAGATTCTAATTAGCCACTCCTTAATTACCTCGGCCCCTCCCAGTTACTGAAATCACCCTCTCTACTACGCCATTTCTTACACCATATATCTGGTCATGTATATTAATAACGAGGGTAGCATTGTTAGGCACAATTTCTAAACACTCGCCAAGGCTCAGCTTTTTCCCAGGCTCCCTATAGAAAACATGACCAGTCTCGGCGCTAAGAGAACCTAACCACAAGTCTGGACGTCCCTGGATAGAGCCAAAGCTAGGTTTTCCTTTCCAGAAAAAGCCCGGCGTCTCCCGATGCCCTATGAGAGAGTCAGCACCAAATGTTTTGTACCCAGCATCAATTATGGCCCAGTCTGGGTGTGAAGTGCTCATCACGGTAGTTAACACGGTGACTGCGCATGTCTCTCTTGTGTTGCCGCGCGCCCTCATATACATGATATCACCAATCACGCAATTCCCGGGATGAATCTCTGTTATCTCGGGGAATTTTCCTTCCTTTATATGGCGGCAGGTGGCACGGAATGTAGGCGAGGCGCCCACAGAAACATGCTCTACCGTAATGCCCTCCTCCCTCAGCATCTTGGCCGTTTCTGACATTATCTCTGCGGTTTTGAAAGCTACCGTAGCTACACCCTCTGCCGTCGGTTCCGTACCCATTTCATGCGCATAAATGCCTGCAAGCTCAATACTTGTAAGCTGGCAAAGCTTTTTAGCCAGATTCAAGGCCGGTTCACCTGGGAGAACACCGTGGCGTTGGGTTCCACCGGCATCTCGACTTGTATCAATCTTTAAGAGCACGGGAACCTTTTGACCAACCGCCTGGCCAGCTTGGGAAACACCATCAGCTTGTTCAAGCATATCTACTACGACTGTGACCTTAAGTCCTGGTTTATTAAGCAATCTCTTCAGCGTTTCTAACTTAGGTCCACCGTAAAAGCCGGGATGAGCAATAATTATGTCGTCAATCCCCTCCCCTGCCATAGCTTCTGCCTGAGCCACAGGGCCTACCTCTACACCACATGCCCCCGCTTCAATTTGCAACTTGGCTATTGACGCACACTCGTGGACCTTAACGTGCGGCCTCAGTCTAACCCCTGCCTCAGCTGCTAGCTGAGACATTTCTCTAATATTTGCCTCCAGCTTGTCCATATCCACCAGCACGGCAGGCGTGTCTAGGGATGGGAAAGGTATGCTGTTTTCCGTCATAATATCGACCTCTAGGGGATAGTTTTCTTGTCGTAGACTAGGCCCTTATCGTCAAGCCACTTTATGGTGGAGATTTCCCTTAGGTTGTAGCTATTAGGAGGAGCGTGCTATCTCTAGATATTCTTGGCCAGATTTGGCCATCATAGCTATGACACCGTGAACTATGAGGTAAAACCCACGCTCTTTGGCTTTGGCTAACGCCTCATGAGTGTAGGCGACGGTGCCTGCCACCCTGCCAGCGGCACGGATTCTTTGCACCAGTTTCTCAATCATGGCCTGGACCTCAGGGTGATTCATCTGCCCTACATACCCCATGGAGGCAGATAGGTCAGCGGGCCCGATGAAGAAGACATCAATGCCTTCTACGGCAAGGAGCTCATCCAAGTTGCTCACTGCTGCCACGGTCTCTACCTGGATGGCTACTAGAATTTCCTGATTGGCGTTGAGGGTATATTCCTTTAGGGGTATGGTAAGCCCGTAATCAGCGGCCCGTACCGGGCCTAGCCCTCGCCGTCCCTGCGGTGGGTACTTCACCGCCTCGACTACAGCCTCGGCCTCCGCCCGAGTGTTAACCTGAGGCAACATCACCCCCAGGGCACCAATGTCGAGGTAGCGAAGGATGTTTTGGCGGATATTCATGGCTACCCTGATGAAGATAGGGAACCCGACGCTATCCGCTGCTCTAATCATGTGCTCGCAGCTTTCAATCCCCGCTGGACCATGTTCCGCATCGATTAGAGCGAAGTCAAATCCTATGTGCCCGATCAACTCCACAATCATTGGGGAATACAAATTGCAGAAGACACCATAGGCAGTGCCACCGCTGAGGATTTTTTCCTTGACCAGGTTCTTTTGCATTGTCACCTCGCTGTCATCGTTTTTAGTTGTAGATTAATAATTACCCGGGATTCCCAATTAAGCCCGCACTGGGGCAACCCTCATCCACTATCGTTCTCGGCTCTAATGATACCCCTCTGACATTTAACCGTCAAGCATGCCGGAACCCTGTAGCGAGCCCGCTCGTGGCTATTGGAAGATAATCAGGTTAATGGGTAGAGCGGATTGGAGCTACTTCCAGTGCTAAACAAGATATATGGTTGAATAAGGCTAGATGAAATTGGACGTTGGGTTACTATATAACTTTAAGGACGGTGGTGCTTTTTGGGCTCCTTCTTTTTTGTATCGTGAGAAGAAGGTATGTTAGTAGGCGTATTGATAAAGTATCTTTCTGCAGTAAAGGGCGAGTAACCACTAGAGATTTTGTGACCACCCTCTGTAATCTCAAGCGCTGCGCCACACTTGGGGCATGTTTGATGGCGTGGATTGAGCAATGACCACCCGATGCGGTGGGTACCACACTTTGGGCATTTACCCTCTAACATATCTCTATTATATCAAATTGGCTTCTTAGAGTGTCAAGCCCGTGTTTAAATGATGTGGACATGTTTTTACCTTTACCGACTTCTAAAGTTATGTTCGTTCGGCTGTTTTTCAGAGGGTTCTGAGTGTCCAAGTGGGGACTGGAAGAAGTATCATACGACTCGATATGGGGTTAGTTCTTAGCTGAATTTGTTGGCAGTGGGTGTAGCTACAAAAACCAGAAGTGTCTCTGTTTGGTGTTTCGTATCTGGGCTCCACACGAAGAAACCCCCTTGCTACCGTTGAGGACAGCACCTATTTCAGATTGGGATGAGGTTCAGAGGGTTGGCTATTGGAAACTTCGCTAGTTAGTACTTCCTTGGCCTCAGCGAGTATCCAATCCTTAGAAAGTGTTATTTGAATCTTCCTCCGCTTACTCTGGAGGGTGTCAATGAAGTTAGTGACTTCCTCAACCTGACCCACTTCAGGAAGCGTTCTCAATATTTCAATCAAATGTACCGGCTCGTGCAGGAAAACCATAATTGAGGGCCTATCGGCTACAGGTATAAGCTCAGTGGTTTCGACTTCAGACAAACTGTCAAGGTACCTCATGATTCCCATTATTTGCTTTATGTTTACTGGAGGCAGAATTTGCAGTTCGATCTCTCCCTTGTAATCAGCCGTCTCCTCGTTCTCTACTGATACTGGCACCCGTTTCTCCCGTTCGCTGTTGCCCAGTTGGCCCACTGCCTGGGCTTGGGCTATGGCTTCGGCGAGTACACTGTCTTCAGGTTGAGTGCTCACCCCTGAATTGGTACTGGGGGTCACATTATTCTCTTGTTCTATACTCGGAACAGGCTGTTTCATCGTTTGAGATAATGTGTGCTCGAACTCTACCTCCAACGCTATTACCTGCTGTTGAAGACTTTCAAGTTGTGACAGAAACTGTCTATATAGTGACTGGGCCATATCTTTTAGTTCAATTTGAATGCTGCTTGCTTTTTCCTCTAGCAGTAATTCTGCTTGCTGCTGAGCATCAGCCCTGATAGCCTCCGCTTCCCTATTGGCCATAGTTATGACTTCAGTCCGTTTTTCTTCAATCATCTGTTGAGCCTGTTCTTCTGCTTTAGCCATAATCGCCATGGCCTCAGCTTTAGCTTGTTCCACGGATTCCTCCCTCGTCTGTTTGGCCATATTATCAGCCTCGGCGATTGTTCTTTCGGCTAGCTTGGTAAGCGATGAAAGATGTTCCTGGCGATGCAGGAACGTATCACGCTGGTTAATAAGCTCGTTGACGAAAGACACTACTTGCTCCTTGTCTAGCCCATATCTAACTCTGGCGAAGTCGTGCCCCCACAGCTCAATGATATCATTGTTGTTACCGTTTTTTCCCACAATTATGCTCCCCTGTGTCCTCTGTGTTACATTATAACTTGCGTAAGGTGAGGGTAAATAGGTAAATAGTAATGTGTTAAGTAGTAATTTCGTCCTTGATGGGGTGAGCTAGTTGACTGCAATATTTACCACAGTTAAACTAGAGGTCAAGATCTCTAATACAGCCTTTAGCGGAGGAATACTATTGAAGTATTTTGAGAGGAGGAGGAAGGCAAAACTCTATCGGCAGTGGGTAGAGCGGGCTGGTCTACCACCTGAAGCTATCGGCCCTGAGGTTCAGAAATCTGAAGATGCCCGCCTTCCAATTGATAACTCCGAAGCTGTCAGACCTGTACCTGATGACCTTCCAACTATCCATGTCAGAGATGCTAATCAAGTAGCTATCCATCCGGATGTTACTGGAGATATGATGGCAGAAATAGACAAGAGACAACCACGCTCGCCTCTGCTATATATACTACTGGGGATTTCCATAGTGGTATTGTGTGGGAGTTTAGCCCTTCTTGTTGTGCAGTCCTGTTGATTATCACCCGGCATTACTCTGTCGAAACCACGTCCATCCATAGCCGTAACTACATTGCGCAGGGACAGGGCTGCATCACTTATTCCCCCTACGGATGTATTGACAAGGGCATTAGATTCGACTAGGATTTCAAATAAAATAGGTAAGGCCATGTGGCGAAAAAACTTTTTGGTAGTCTTTGGTTGTAAGGAATCTTATTAGAAATGGATAAGACGGAAATAACACTGTCACCAAGGTCGTTGACATTAAGCCGAAACGCACTCAAGAGGCTCTGCGAAATCGTTAGTAAGGCAACAGAGGATGACCCGGACGCTGAGTTAGTGTTTATTTTGTCAGCAAAGGGAGCTTCTGTGTCAGCACAGAGTGTAGATGACTTAATGAATACCAAATGGCCAAAGGATATTGAAAAGGTACGACTGTTGGCAAGTTCTCACAAGAATAACAAGTGGGTCGCAGTGAATTTTGACAATTCATACCCAAATTATAACAGAATAACGGTTAGCGGTTTTGACAACGACTGGGTGGTGTCGAGAGCCGGGGAGATTGAAGCGTTTATTTCAGTTCACCGCAATATTCATTGGATATTTAATGGTAAATTGCTGACCTCCCTGCATGGTACATTGTTGGTAGGATTGCCCCTATTCAGGGCGGTAAAAGCAATTGCGGATGGGTGGTCATTAACCTCTTCCGAGTTGGCGTTGTTAACCTTTATAGCGACTTCTTGTGGGTGGCTAATCCTTTTGGCGTATGTATTCCATATAGGAAGAGTCTTTCCGTTTGTGCGCATAGATAGCGAACGCGGCTCACACTTAGTAAGAATTAGGAGGGTGCTAACGGTCGCTATTCCACTTATCATAGTTGGTTTGATTGTAGAGTTGACAATTAGGCCTCTTATTTTACCGTTACCCTGAACGGGCTTTTTGAAATTTGGCGTAACTGGTAGGGAGCAGGCCATGTCCAAAAGAGAGGAAGAATATTAAGCAGCTTCCGAAGGATCTGGTGGCTAGCACATTAAGTACTGTGCTCACTCAAAAAGAGTTTGGCCTACATTTTAACCAATTATACCCCAAGAAAAGCATAACGAGGAGGTAATGTGAAATTTAGTGACCTTGCCTGGGCAGCATTTCTTCAGTACTATAAATCAAGGGGAGATAGAAAATACGTGAGACTTTTTAGGGATACAGCGTTTATCTCTAAACTGCGAGAAACACCGTGGGATGTACCCTACGAAGAATTCGAAACTAAAGTTCTCTCTGGGTTTCTTAATAGTATTGGTCTACGGTTGCCAGTAGGGAAAAGGGGGGGTAACATACTTGCTGAAATAATTAAGCTGCGCCACTGCACATCTTCCCTTCAAGGTGTACGCCTGCTCGATTGCGATTTGTCAAACGAAGTTTTACGGCAAAATATAGGGCAAATTTATAATGGACTTAGTGCTATTGATGGTCTCTGGGTAACCGGAATAAGTAAAATCGCTCATACGCTTAATGAATCTTTATTCGTTGTGCTCGACTTGAAAACATCAAAGTACTTCGGTTTGCGTGGGCAAGCTGATGACTATATTAAATGGCTAGGCATCGCACAGCAACGTGCGCTAGAGGTTACCAGAGACTTTCAGGCGCTAGGACTTCCCGG
>Ga0114930_10002176_pt1 | contig 17906 bp, 15 predicted proteins | sample AnhtaG_FD_87300 | JGI IMG/M metagenome (GOLD analysis project Ga0114930, IMG submission 87300) | Deep subsurface microbial communities from Anholt, Denmark to uncover new lineages of life (NeLLi) - Anholt_01485 metaG | ecosystem: Environmental > Aquatic > Marine > Oceanic > Sediment | place... | reverse complement strand
TGTCGTACACTAGACATGCGGTATGAGGACACCTCCTTGGTTTGGTTTGTTTGTCGATACAGATACCAAAGAGCGTCCTTCTCCCGCAACCCCAATGTGTAACACATGTATGGTAAACGAAGATCCTCAGCCAGCCCGACGTTTGACGCGCCAAGCCCAACTACAGTACAATTATGCAACCTTTGTCGGATATCGAGGCATCGAATGCGAGCAGAGAAAGTTTCAATTGGCGCGTTTCAGCCCGGCGATCTGGATGGCGTCCTGCGCCTGCTCAATCGGACGCTGAACGCCGATCCAATGTCGAGCGAGGTCTTCCAGCGGAAGGTAGTGCTCGATATCAACTTCCATCCCGACGGCGCGCCCGTGGCAAGATCGGGAGACGAGGTCGTGGGCTTCATGCTCGGCCTGGTAAGGAAATATCCCCTGGAGGACGGCGCCCCCGACTTCGATCGCGGATGGATCACGCTGATGGCGGTCGAACCCCGTCTCCAGCGGCAGCGCATCGGGAGCCGCCTCCTTCAACACTTGCTTGACTACTTCCAGGCAAGCAATCGCACGTCGGTCTGGGTGTCGCCATACGCACCGAACTACTTCTCGCCCGGGATTGACGAGGCGGCCTATCCCGGAGCAATCGAGTTCCTGAAAAAACACGGCTTCCAGGTGGCGTATCGTCCGCTGAGCATGGACGCACTCCTGCTGAACTTGGAGACGCCCGAATGGGTTAAGGAGAAGGAGGCCCGTCTGATCGAGGACGGCATGGTGTTCGATACCTTCAAGCCCGAATACATTCTGCCGCTCCTTGACCATCTAAGGCGCGAGTTTCCCGGCGATTGGCAGCACTACGAACGGGAATCAATGGTTCGGATCACCCAAGGGACCTTTCCGGCCGACCAGCTCTTCGTGGCCATGGAAAACGGCAAGTGCGTCGGCTTCTGCCAACACGACGGGGAGCGGTTTGGGCCCTTCGGAGTAGATCTGGCCGAGCGGAGCCGAGGGATCGGCGCGGTATTGCTCTTCCGGTGCGTTCACAGCATGAGGTCGAAGGACCTTCACAGCGCCTGGTTCCTTTGGACGAACGACCACGTGGCGAAGCTCTACGCTCAGGCCGGCTTTAAAGAAACGCGGCGTTACTCGTTGATGAAACGTGAGTTGTGACACCACACCACGTGGAACACGCCGGACCGACTGAAATGCAGCGGACAGAGAATGAATGCGGCCACAATTCACGGGCTACGAGATATACGTATTGAAGACCTACCAGAGCCTGTGCCGGGACCTGGGCAGCTCCTCGTCCGCGTCATGGCCGCCGGGATTTGCGGCACGGACCTCGAAATCTACGCACAGGAACATCCCGCCTACAGGACCGGACGAGCGCGGTTCCCCATAATCCCCGGGCATGAATGGGCGGGCGAAGTGATGGCTGTCGGGCCAGAGGTGACCCGCTTCCGGCCGGGAGACCGCGTCACATCCGAGGTCGCCATCGGGTGCGGGCAGTGCGAGACCTGCATGTCGGGGCGGGAGAACATTTGCCCCGACCGCCGTGAGTTCGGCATAATAGAACGACCGGGGGCCTTCGCCGAGTTCACGGTCACGGATGAAGATCGGACACACTCGATCGGGGCTCTATCCTTCGAGGAAGCCGCGCTGCTGGAGCCCGCGACGGTGGCGGTCAGGGCGGTGCGACTCGCAGAGGTCGAACCGGGAGACAAAGTCGCCATCCTCGGATCGGGATCCATCGGTCTACTGGCGGTTCAAGCGGCGAAGGCGGCCGGAGCCGGGCTGGTTCTTGCGACCGATCTCGTTGATGCGAAGCTGGAACTGGCGCAGCGGCTCGGAGCGGATTTGACGGCGAACCCTTCAAGGCAGGATATCGCGAGAACGCGCCGTGAAAGCACGGGCGACAGCGGATTCAACGCTGTGATTGAGGCCGCAGGGAGCCCCGATGCGCTGTCCGATGCGTTTGAACTGGTGGCGGCGGCAGGGCGGATCGTGATCTCAGGCGTATTCGGCGGAAGCACGTACCCGCTGGACCCCGACCGAATCGTCGGCGGCGAACTTGTGATCCGCGGGACGGTGGGCGGCCACGGAGTGTGGGAGGAAACCATACGCCTGGTATCGGCTGGGACTATACGGACCGCGCCGCTGATATCCGATGTCATGCCGCTCTCGCAGGTGCAGGAGGCGTTCCAATCCGCCTCGGCGCAGCGCCCGGATGTGGTCAAGCTGCTCTTGAATCCGCAGGAGTAAAAGAGCTGCCTGCCGGACGCCAATGTCGTCGAGAGGTTTTCGAAGCTGCAGCCTGGGGTCTGCCGTCCGCGGCCTAATCAGCACCCTGAGGGAGGACATCAGTGAATAAACCAAACTTAAGCTGGATTCCGGTCAGGCTGATGGAAGACATCCTGGTCAAGAAGACCATGACCGCCGAGCAGTGGTTGAGGAGCGCGCCTGAGTTCGGGCTCGGCGCAGTCGAGATATACTACGCGTTTCTGGAATCGACCGATCCCGACTACCTTCAGAGGGCATGCAGCCTTCTGAAGAAACTCGACCTCGAGGTATCCATGCTCACCTGCTCGCCGGATTTCGCACACCCGAGCGAAGACGTGAGGGAGCAGCAACTTGCGCAGATGAAGACCTATGTGGATGCCGCAGGGGTGCTCGACGCGCCAAACGTCCGGGTGACGACAGGGATGCGGCATCCGGAGATTTCGGAGGAGGAGGGAATCGAGTGGGTCGTGCACTCCATCGAGCTGCTCGGGGAGTATGCCTCGGCCCATGGAGTGACCCTCGCCCTGGAGGACCACTACAAGGATCGGTTCGCGTGGGAACACCCCGACTTCGCACAGAAGAAGGAGACGTTCCTGGCGATCTTCGACCGGCTGCGGAACACGCCGGTGATGGTCAACTTCGACTGCTCGAACCCTATCATGGTCGGCGACAACCCGCTGGACATCCTCCAGGCGGTAAAGGGTAGGGTGGTCAGCGTGCACGCGAGCGACCGGTTTGCGGGCGTCTACCAGCACTCGGTCATCGGCGAAGGGATGGTGGATTTCGACCCGATATTCAAGACGCTGAGGGATGCAGGGTTTACGGGCTGGATTTCCGCAGAAGACGGGAATCCGGAGGGCGACGACGGCTTCCGCCGCTCGCTTGCCTTCCTCCGCCGGAAGATCGAGGAGTATTGGGCCGACTAGTGCTCTGTTAACTTAGATTTGATAGGTGGTAGTCGCAGCCTTTATGGCTGCGCACGGCACAGCGCAGGCTGAAGACCTGCGGCTACCGGGGAACTCGTGTCGTGTCAGAATCAGGTTAACGAATCACTAGTGACCGGTCGAGGGCCACAGCAGTCGGTGGTGATTGGAGTACAACCATGAAAGTTTATGTTGCTGCAACCAGGCAGAATGACGGAAAAACCATCGCCTCCGTCGGCCTGATATCTGCTGTTCTGAAGCGGACGGAGAAGGTCGGCTATATCAAGCCCGTGGGCCAACACTACGTTGAAGTGGACGGCCACAAGATCGACGAGGATGCGATTCTGGTCAAGGAGGCGTATGGGGTCAAGTGCGACCTGCCCGACATGTCGCCGGTCGCCGTCCCGAGAGGTTTCACCAGGGACTATATAAACGATCCTGACCGAGACAAACTGGTCAAACAGATTGAAGAGGCTTACTCCCGGGTTTCCGCCGGAAAGGACTTCGTCCTGATCGAAGGCACCGGCCACGCCGGTGTCGGTTCCGTTTTTGACATGTCGAACGCCGACGTGGCAAAGCTGCTCGGCGCCAAGGTCATCATCGTCTCCGCAGGTGGAATCGGCCGTCCAATTGACGAGATCATGCTCAACAAGGCCGTTTTCGACCAGATGGGTGTGGATATTCTGGGCGTGATTGTCAACAAGATCCAGCCCGAGAAATACGAGCAGATCGAGCCGATCGTTTCAAAAGGGCTTACCAGAAAGGGATTGGAAGTTCTCGGCGTGATGCCCTACAACCCCGTGCTGTCGAGCCCCACATTGGAGCAGCTCCTGGAGGACATCGGCGGCGAACTTTTGAGCGGCGAGCGTGGACTGAAGAATTCGGTCAGTCGCATGGTCATCGGAGCGATGCCGCCGCACGAAGCGTTGGACTACTTCGGGCGCGGCACGCTCCTCATCACGCCGGGCACGCGCGAGGATCTCATCCTGGCGGCAATGAGTTCGTGCGTTGTCGGAATCGGGAAGGAATCCTGCGTCTCGGGGATCATACTCACTGGGGGAGTGCGCCCGCATACAAAGGTAATGCACCTGATACGCCGTACGGACATACCCGTCATCAGCGTACCTGACGACACCTTCACCGTCGCATCGAGAATCAACGGACTTATAGTGAAGATACGGTCCGGTGACAAGAACAAGATCTACGCTACCGAGCGGCTCGTGACCCGCTACGTAAGAGTAGACCGACTGCTCGACATGCTCGATGGGGCTTGATGCTCCCTCGGCCGGCACACCTTCCGGCGCCCGCTCGCGGGGCTCCCGAATCGCGCACACAAGAGTGGCGACTGGACCGCCCCACGGGTTCCCCTGCAAGCTGCCGGTGGGCGCATGCGCGGTCCTCTGTCCACTGACACGCCCTGCTACTGCGTCAGAACGGCGCGCCGACCGTGAAGGAATACCCCTTGATATCCGTATCGAGGATGTCCCGGTACCTGAGCTCCATGATCCATCCGCGGGACGACTCCAAGCCCACGCCTAACTCGTGCCCGAACTCGCTATCCCTCGTCCTGGTCACGGCGCCGGCCAGCTTTTGCGCAGACCGGATTTCGTACAACCCTGCGCCGGCGGCGAAGAAGAGTTTCGCTGACCCCAGGCTGATCGGCCGAAACCGCCCGAGCAGGGTGACGGGGATGATCTCCATAGTGCGTGTCCTGGTCTGCTCGCCTTCGGTGAATGAGCCTGATCCCCGCGTGTACTCCACCGACAGCTGGGTGTCGACTCCGCCGATGCTGAGCACGCTGTAGTTCAGCCGATACGCCTGCCACAAATCTGCGATCGTGTCCCGAAGCAAGGGTTCACTCGGATAGAACGCTCCGACCTGAATCGAGAACCTTTCCGTCGCCGCAGGACGTCCTCGCACCATCGGCGCCGGGACTCCGGGGTTCCTGCTCAGAGTGTCCCGGTCCGCGTAGGCGCGGACCCCGATAGGGACCGGCTGTCCGATGTCTCCACGGACCACTTTAGCCAGGACGAGAAACGGTCGTTCCTGGGTGCAGGTCAAAACGCGAGCGTCCGCGATCGGCCGCCCGCTCTCCAGGAGTTTCACGGCAAAAAGCGCGCCTTCGTGGACCGGCTGAGGTACACTGATATGAAGGACTTCCCCGGTACGACCGACCACTACGCCGGTCAACTGGTCGTCGGCGCTGATCACAGAAGGGGCTCCACAGATCAGCGCAACCGCAGTGATGACAAGAAACAGTTTGCTGCCTAGAAACATCTTCGAAACCTCCTTCACACATGGCATGACGATTCACTGTGCGGTAGCTCCGGCAGACAGATACCCCGGAGGAAGGGCATTCTAAACGAAAGAAATCGCACGGAGAGAACTTGAAATGGGAGGGCGTAGGTTCACGGGCGCCGCGCCTCGAGACGGAGCCGCAGACTGCCGCCGAAAGGTTTCCCGCTCTCCAGCGGAAGACCTCTCCTCCACCAAAGTGAGTGGGCCTCTTGTTTACGCCGCATACCGCCGGGGTAAACGGCAGGTGAGACCGGCCTCACGCCTAGGAGGTCACACTATGGAAGAAAGGCGCGCTGTCGACGCACGAGAAGTCGCTGAGGAGCGCAAGGTGGAGGCCGTGGAGCAAGCGCCCGCCGGCGAATTCGTCCGCTGGTTCAACGAGCTTTCGAAGGAGGACGTCCCGCTCGCCGGCGGAAAGGGGGCCAACCTGGGGGAGTTAGTCCGCACCGGCGCCCCCGTGCCGCCGGGATTTGTTATCACCGCCCGCACGTTCGACCGGTTCCTCGAACAGACAGGCCTCCGCAGCCAAATACTCGACCGCATCCGAAAACTCGACGTGGATGACGCGCAGGACCTCCGTACAACCGCCGAGGAATTGAAGGCGATGGTGATGGCGAAGGAAATGCTGCCTGCCACCCGGGACGCCGTCCGGGAATCGTATTCCCGCCTTGCCGAAGAGATAGGAGAGCAGGACCCGTTTGTCGCCGTACGCTCCTCTGCCACCGCCGAGGACACCGCTGAGACCTCCTTTGCAGGCATGAACGAGACGTTCCTGAACGTTAAAGGCGCCGACCAACTCATAGAATCTGTGAAGAAGTGCTGGGCGTCGCTCTACGGCGCGAGGGTGCTCTTCTACCGCCGCAAGCAGAACATCCCCGAGGAGCGGATGAGCATAGCCGTGGCGGTGCAGGTCATGGTGGAGGCGGACAAGGCCGGCGTGATGTTCACCGTCAACCCCGCGACCGGCGACCCGGACACCATAGTCATCGAGAGTTCCTTCGGCCTGGGGGACACCGTCGTGAGCGGGTCCGTCAGCCCGGACCGCTACGAGGTGGACAAGGATACGCTCGAGGTGACGAAAGAAGCTGTTGCGATCAAAGACTTCATGGACATCCGCGGGCCGGAGGGCGGGGTCATTCGGAAGGACCTCTCCCACGACAAGGCGAGGGCTTCCTCGCTGAGCCGGGAGGATGTTCGCGAGCTCGCCCAGCTGGGCAGGCAGATCCACGAGCATTACAACCAGCCCCAGGATATCGAGTGGGCGATTGACGACAGCCGGGTGTACATCGTGCAGACACGCCCGGTAACGGGCCTGGGCCGGCGTGCGGTCGAGGCGGCCGTTCCCGAGAAGCGCGAGGAATTGATCCGCGGGCTTGGTGCATCGCCGGGCGCGGCTTCGGGGACGGCGCGGGTGTTGTCCAGCCTGGAGGAAAGCGACGAGTTCCAGAAGGGCGATATACTCGTGACGCGAATGACCGCGCCCGACTGGGTTCCCCTCATGCGCCTGGCCGCCGCCATCATCACCAACGAGGGAGGCATGACCGCCCACGCGGCCATTGTCTCCCGCGAGCTGGGGATTCCGTGCATAGTCGGCACACGGGAGGCGACGAGCAGGATCCCGGACGGGGAGCAGATAACCGTTGACGCCCGCGAGGGGGTCGTCTACCGGGGGATCGTCGAGGAAGTGACGGAGGAAGCGCGGCCCGCCCGGGTTGCGCCTGCAGGTCCCCCGGGACTCCAGGTACCCATCACAGGAACGAAGCTGTACGTCAACCTGGGCGAGCCCGAGATGGCGCACGAGGTCGCCGCGATGCCGGTGGACGGAGTCGGCCTGCTTCGAGCGGAATTCATGGTCCTCTCAATCACTAATAACATCCATCCCCGGAGGCTGATGAAGGAGGGCCGGGGCGAGGAGTTCATGGAGAAGCTGGCGGACGGTCTGCGCACCTTCGGCGAGGCGTTCGATCCCCGGCCGGTGATCTTCCGGGCGACCGACTTCCGGTCGAACGAGTACCGGAAGATGGAGGGCGGCGAGGAATTCGAGCCGGAGGAAGCGAACCCGATGCTCGGCTACCGGGGCGCGTACAGGTACATCAGCGAGCCGGACCTGTTCAACCTCGAACTCCGCGCCTTGAAGAAAGCGCGGGAGGAGTACCGCCTGGAGAATCTGCACCTCATGATCCCGTTCGTGCGCACGCTCTGGGAGACGGAAAAGGTGAAAGAGCTTGTGGATGCCGCCGACCTGATCCGCGGCGGGCCGGGCGCGATGGAGCTCTGGGTGATGGCGGAGGTGCCGTCTATCGTGCATCGGCTGGAGGACTACGCGGCGCTCGGTGTGACCGGCGTGTCCATCGGATCGAACGACCTGACCCAGCTCGTGCTCGGCGTTGACCGGGACAGTGAGACGGTGGCGCCGCTTTTCGACGAGCGCGACAAGGCCGTGATGAAGACCATGCGCCGGATCATCGAGGAATGCCGGCGGCTCGGGCTCACCAGCTCGATCTGCGGCCAGGCGCCTTCGGTGTATCCCGAGCTGACTGAGAAGCTCGTCGAGTGGGGAGTGACGTCTATCTCCGTGAACCCCGACACGATCGTCCTGACCCGCCAGATCATCGCCTCAGCCGAGCAGAGGCTCCTGATGGAGGCCACACACCACAAAGCGGCATAGGCAAGCTTGCCAGACCTCAAGTGCCGGCCCGTTGCCCCTGGGGTTAAAGCCCCAGGCTGGTAACATGGAAGCATGCCGAGGCAAGCCCATACCCCCGCGGACGAGCTTGCTTTAGCCTGCTTGGAACACACTAGCCTTGCCCTTGAGGGTAAGGTCTCCGCCGAGCAGAGGCTCCTCATGGAAGCGACGCATCACCGGGCGGCGTGATTGGGCCCTCATCCCGGACCCTTCTCCCAACTTTGGGAGAAGGGGAACAGCACCCTACCGCCGAGCCTTGCTCTCCCTCTGCTAGGATTGGGAGGGGGGTCAGGGGGTAGGTTTGACCGTCGTCCGTCGCCAGTCCTTCGTGGGGAAAAGCGACTCCCTATGGTCCTCCTTGGGAAGGGGGACAGTTCTGGGAGCCCGGTTCACCGGGCTTTTTTCAAACTAGCTTAGACCCGTGCTTGAGCGCGGGGTCGGCGGAACCGGGTGCATCCCGGGCCGGCACGAGGCCGGCCCCTACATTTCACTTGGCGTCTTCGCGGTTACTATTCCGCACTCCACATTCCGCATTCCGCAATCGTTCTATATCGTCCACGGCGGGCGGGCGGGGCGGCTGAGGTACGCGTTCGCCTCTTCGTCGTCCACGAACTGCTCCTTTTTCGCGTCCCAGTCGAGCCTGCGCCCGCCGAGACGCAGTGAGATATTCGCGAGGTGGCACACGCTCATGGAGCGGTGCCCGATCTCCGCGTCGCATATCGGCTGCTTCCGGCTGCGGATACAGTCTATGAAGTCGCCCATGTGGTCGCCGGAGTGGTAGAGCTTTATCGCATCCGCGGGCAGCGGTTCGTCGAGCAGGCGCTGGTCGCTCGCCTCGATCTTTCCGCGACTCACGAAAATCCAGCCCTCGTCACCCTCGAATCGAGCGCCGTTTTCGCCCTTGTTGGTGCACAGCATCCTGATGCCGCCCACATAGACATACTTGACGTCGAACGCAGGAAAAGTGTTGTAGCAATTACGGCAGGGATCGGGCGCCTCCCCACTTGCCTCAACCCTGAGAGGACCCGAGCGATCCATCCCCAGTCCCCAGTGGGCGATATCGTTGTGATGGGCGCCCCAGTCGGTCAGCATGCCGCCTGAGTATTCCAGCCACCAGCGGAAACTCCCGTGGGTCCGCTGGGGCACGTAGTCCGTATAGAACGCCGGACCGAGCCACATATCCCAGTCGAAGTCCTCCGGCACCGGCTTGGTCTCGAACGGCCCGCCGGTCGGCCCGGTGGGAAGGTAGGTCTCGATCTTCTTGATCCTTCCGATCCGACCGTTGCGCACCAGCTCACACGCCAGGCGGAATCTATTGTTTGACCGCTGCTGACTCCCCACCTGGAAAACGCGCCTGGTATCACGCCAAACCTCCACCAGCTTTTTCCCCTCGTCAACCGTCAAGGTCAAGGGCTTCTCGCAATACACGTCCTTGCGAGCCTTCATGGCGGCGATCGCCATGTAAGTATGCCAGTGGTCCGGCGTGCCGATGATGACGGCATCGATGTCTCTACGGGCCAAGAGCTCGCGGAAATCCGTATATCCCTTGCAGTCCGGGCCGAACGTCTCCACGGCCTCCGCGAGGTGCTGCCCGTCCACGTCGCAAGCGGCGACTACCTTGCAGCCGTCGTGGTCAGCCGCTCTCCTGGCATTGCTTAGACCCATGCGGTAGCCGCCTTTGCTGCCCCCGGGCCCGATGACACCGAACTGGATGGTATCGTTCGAGCCCCTCTTTCGCGATGACATTGAAAGCCGCTCGTGCGCCGCGGCTTCGGCCTCTTTCGCAAACCACGTTGGCAGCCCGGCCGCAGCAAGACCAGTGAGAGATTTCGCCAAGAACTCACGTCTGGAAATCCCATCGTCTTTTGTGTAAGTCAATGAAGAACCCTCCCCGGATACATAATGAATCCAACGATGTGACGAAGCCTGCGGCGCTCACGTTGAACAGTCGGATTGTCCGGCCGTCTTTGGCGGCGCAGGCGCCTCGCCGTTCCTTGCATTCCACGGTTCGGCTTGTTTATCCTGCGTACTCAGCCGACCTCGTTGTCATCCTGCGAATCGCCGCCGCGGGGGAGCAGGCACGGTGGAGCGTCTTTCAAGACTCGTGAATCTCGACGAGAGATTGGTCGAGGCATCGAGCGCTCAGATATCAACGATCGGTTTCACGAGCTCAGTGCCCGGGTAAAGTCGAGTGGCATCAGGCTGAACGTTAGGTGCGCGCGTACCTGTCCGCCTGAGGCCGATATAGCGAGAGACGCAGATGGCTGTCACGAGACGTAAGATCCGCTCGTCACATGCGACGGGTGCGCCGACGCCATCAGGAGGGCGGCGGCCTCGCCGTACCGGGCGCCAGCGGAGGACGGACGCGGACCGCAAAGCGGTGCGGGTGAACTGCAGCGAAGGCCAAGGAAATCCATGCTCGTATCAAAGAGGCCGTATATCAGGCCGCCTGGATGAAAAGTTGACGGAGGAACGACTGGGGTGGCTGTTTAACACTACCTCGGCTTTTTCCTAGTTAGTTCGTTTTCACTGGCAATGGCAAGTTGAAGGGAGGTAATACTGTGAGACCGGAGATTGACGAGAGCCTGTGCATAGGAGACGCTATCTGCTCCGATATCTGCCCCGAGGTATTTGAAATGAGGGACGATAACCTCGCGCACGTAATCAACGAGGCTCCAGGCGAAGACCTTGCGGACAGCGTGCGTGAGGCAACTGACGCCTGCCCGACGGCGGCGATAACAATTCACGAGGACTAACTCCGAGCTCGCTGAGAAAGAGGTTGTCTCGTTAGGGCTTGACAAGCTGCTAAACCTATGCTAGGGTAGCAGTTGAAGCCTTCTTCATGTAGGAGTGTAGCTCCTCCTCATGTACCCTGCTCTGAAGTCTCTCGGAGCAGGGCTTCTTTTTTGTCGGCCACACGCACGGCGACGGCGCATAGGAGGGCCGCTGATGGCGGACGGCACCATGCACCGGGCGAGCGGACACGTGATAGTTGGCGATCAACAGGAGATGCTCAGTCGCTGTGTGGTCTCGGGTCTACCGTCCACCGTCTCCCTTTGCACTACTAGTGCTCTGTTAACTTAGATTTGATAGGTGGTAGCCGCAGCCTTTACGGCTGCGCACGGCACAGCGCAGGCTGTCCCGCCTTCGGACGGGATCCCGCAGTAGGCGGGAAAGACCTGCGGCTACCGGGGAACTCGTGTCGTGTCAGAATCAAGTTAATGAAGGACTAGTGCGAATCCGCAGGCATCTCCTCAAGCTTGACAGCAATCGAGAGCGACCGGCCCATCCGCCAGACAGAAAGCATGACAACCTGACCCACCTTGCGCTTGTTGATGATTCTTGAGACGTCGGAGGCTTTAGAGATTTTCTCGCCGTCGATTTCGGTGATAATATCACGCAGCATGAGCGCGGCTTTCGCCGCCGGACTGCGCGGAACTACCCCCCGTACGATCGCGCCATTACGGGACTTGTAGCCGTGTTGCTGACTCCATGCGGCGTAGTCGCCCACGAGATCCCAGGGGAAAATTCCGAGCCAGGGGCGGACGACCTTGCCCTTTTCGATGAGCTGCTTTACGGTGCCTTTTGCCGAGTTGATGGGGATCGCGAAACCGATCCCGATGTTCCCTCCGCCCGGCTCTGTCGAGTAGATGGCGGTGTTGATCCCTATGACCTGGCCCGCCGCGTTCGCAAGTGCACCGCCGCTGTTGCCACGGTTGATGGCTGCATCTGTCTGAATCGCCTCGTGAAGAACTCTCCCTGGGTCAATTTGAAGGTCGGTCCGTTTCGCCGCGCTCACAACTCCCACAGTCACGGTGTTGCCCAGCCCAAGAGGATTACCGATCGCGATCGCCCAATCGCCCACCCGGATGGCATCGGAATCGCCCAACTCGGCCATGGGAAGATTGGAAGCCTTGACTTTGACAACGGCGACGTCTGTCCGCGCATCAGTGCCAACGATTCGCCCATCGAACTGGCGGCCGTCTGCAAGTTGGATGGTGATCTCGTTCGCACCTCGTACGACGTGACTGTTCGTCAGAACATACCCATCTTTGCTTATGATAACCCCCGAGCCTTTGCCGTGTATCTCCCAGACCGGCGCACCAAATGGAATCCCGAAAAGCTCCAACGGAGACCTCGCTCGCTGGCGGGTAACGGTATCGATGTTCACGACCGCCGGCCCCACCTTCTCTACAGCATCCGCGATAGCGCCGGCGTCCTTGCTAAGCACTGGAGACGGCGGCCGCTTGCTCAAAGCCTCGATGACCGCCGACTTGCCCCCGGGCGGGACGGTAGTGTAGCCCATCCGCTGGAGGATGTACGCACATGCCGCAAAGCCCAGCACAAATACCAATATGTATGGAACCAGTTTCTTCATGACTAACCTTTCTTGTCAATCGCACGCAGCACGTTGGCCATTTCGATGGCTGTCTGGGCGGCGTCGAAGCCCTTGTTGCCGGCCTTCGTGCCCGCGCGCTCTATCGCCTGCTCGATTGTATCTGCCGTAATGATGCCAAATGCCGTCGGAACACCCGACTTCAGACCCACCTGCGCAATCCCCTTTGCCACCTCCGACGCCAGGTAGTCGAAATGCGGCGTGGCGCCCCGGATCAGTACCCCAAGGCAGATGACGGCATCATATTTGCCCGACGATGCCATTTTCTGGGCGACCACGGGTATCTCGAAGGTCCCGGGGACCCACGCGATCGCGATGCCGTCGTCGGCTGCTCCGTGCCGGTTCAGCGCATCGAGCGCGCCGTCCAACAGCTTCTTTGTGATGAACTCGTTGAATCTGCTGACGATGATCCCAAACCGAAGTCCTTCCGCGAGCAGCTTGCCCTCGTAAATCTTTGCCATGTCTTTCCTCCTATGGGAATATGTTATGCCGCCTCCGTATCCTTCGGAGCTTCACCCTCCAGCCAGTGCCCCAGCTTGTCGCGTTTTGTTTCCAGGTATCGGCGGCTCCGGCTGTTCGGTTTCACTACCAAAGGTACGCGTTCCACTATCTCGAGGTCATATCCCTCAAGCCCGGCCAGCTTCGCCGGACTGTTGGTCATGTACCTTATCTTGCGGACTCCCAGGTCTATGAGCACCTGTGCGCCGATTCCATAGTCCCGGAGATCGGGAGGATAGCCGAGCCGCTCGTTCGCCTCGACGGTATCGCAGCCCTGGTCCTGAAGTTCGTACGCTTTGAGTTTATTCAGCAGGCCGATGCCGCGCCCTTCCTGGTAGATGTAGAGCAGCACGCCTCGGCCCTCCTTGCCGATCGCCGCCATGGAGCGCTCGAGCTGCTCACCGCAGTCGCACCTGAGCGAGTGCAGCACGTCTCCCGTAACGCAGCTTGAGTGAATGCGCACGAGCACCGGCTCGCCGTTCGCCACGTCGCCCATTGTGAGCGCAACGTAGGGCTTATCTTCCACATCCGTTTCGTAAGCGAACAGCTCGAAATCGCCGAATTTCGTCGGCAGCCGCGTTGTCGCCACTCTACGGACCAACTTTTCTGTACGCCTGCGGTATTTGATCAGGTCGGCGATGGTCGCGATCTTCAGCCCGAACTCCCGCGTAATCCTCTGAAGTTCAGGGACGCGTGCCATCGTGCCGTCCTCGCTCATGATCTCACAAAGCGCGCCGCTCGGATACAGCCCGGCAAGCTTCGTGAGGTCAACAACCGCTTCGGTATGCCCGGCGCGTTTCAGCACCCCGCCCTCTCTGGCGGAAAGCGGAAATATGTGTCCCGGCTTTGCGAGGTCGGACGGCTTCGTGGCCGGGTCGATGAAAACCTTTATCGTCTGCGCTCGATCAAAGGCGGAGATTCCGGTCGTAGTGCCTCGGATTGCATCCACGCTCACGGTGAACGGGGTCCCCATCTTGGCGGTGTTCTTGTCCACCATCATGGAGAGGCCAAGTTCCTCCAGTCGCCTCGCCGTGGTGGGCAGGCATATGAGGCCCCTACCGTGCTTCGCCATGAAGTTGACGGCTTCCGGTGTGACCTTCTCGGCGGCCATGATGAAGTCGCCTTCGTTCTCCCGGTCCTCATCATCCACGACGATCAGGATCTTGCCCTCGCGGATTTCCTGTATAGCTTCCTCTATCGAGCAGAATTCCTGTTCCAACGGTTTACTCCAGGAACCCACCGGCCGAAAGCAAATCGAGCATGCGCTCGTCGGAGCCGGCGGTCGCCTTACCCGCAAATTTGGATACGTACTTACCTATTATATCAGCTTCGAGGTTGACTTTGCCACCCACGGAACTCTCTCCCAGGGTGGTGTTCGCCAGAGTATGCGGGATCACTGCAACGCTGAACCAGTCGGAGCCGCAATCGGCGATGGTCAGGCTGATCCCGTCCACGGCGATCGAACCCTTTTGGACGACGTATGCCATAACCTCCTGAGGCGCGTCGAAGCGGAAGGTTTTGGATCCGGCGGCGCGACGTATCTCGCGTATTACGCCGATCGCGTCCACGTGGCCGAGCACCATGTGGCCACCCATCCTGGCACCCGCTCGCAGGGGCCGTTCCAGATTCACAGCCTGTCCGCGCACGAGGTCGCCCAGCGTGCTCCGCTCGGCTGTCTCCTTGACAACGTCGAACTGAATCACCGGCGCCGAAACGGAAACCGCGGTCAGGCACGCGCCGTTGACGCTGACGCTATCGCCGACGGAGGTATCCTGCGCAACCACGGGCGCTTCTATGCAGAGCCTGAAGCCGCCCGGACCGCGCTGCGTCCGGGTAACCTTGCCTTTTTCTTCGATGAGACCAGTAAACATGATTTCAGTTGCCCCTCGTTACGTCCACCTCCGCCAAGGCTACGGCGGACTACTCGGGGAATCGGTTTGTTCCGCCCTTTTTAGAAGCGTGCCGATATCCGCCTGTCCCGAGTAGTCCCGATCCTATCGGGACGTATCGAGGGACTCCGTCACATCGAATTCCAGTGCGATATCCTCGCCGAAGCGGCGGATCTTGGGCTTAGAGACGGCCAGTGCCCGGGACATCAATTCAATACCTGCGCCCTCCACGGGCGTCGGAGCGCTCTGCCCACCAATTATTTTCGGCGCGATGAAGACAAGACCTCTATCCACAAGGCCCGCCCGCAGCGCCGATGCCGCGATCCTCCCGCCGCCCTCAAGCAAGACCTCGTTCAGCCCGAGCCGGCCAAGCCGGGCGAGGAGAGCACAGAGGTCCACGCCTTCGGAGCATTTCGGCAGGATGAGGACCTCTGCGCCGGCTGTGCGGAGTGCCTCGACCTTCTCCTCCGGCGCGGCGCCGGTTACGGCGATGATCGTCCGTGCGTCCGAGTTCAATATTCGGGCCGTGGGAGGGGTGGCGGCCGTCGAGTCTGCTACTATTATGACGGGATCAGGACGTCCCCGAGTTCCTCGCGCCGTGAGTTCAGGGTCGTCTGCCAGGATCGTCCCAACGCCGGTAAGGATGGCATCCGACCGGCTGCGGAGGCGGTGCACACAGCGCCGGGCTTTCTCGCCCGTGACCCACCGCGAGTCGCCCGTGCGGGTGGCGATCTTCCCATCGAGGGTCATAGCGGCCTTCCAGAGCACGAACGGCATCCCAGTGGTGATGCGCTTGATATACCCACGGTTTAACTCCGCCGCCTGAGCGCCGAGGAGTCCGACCTGTACCTGGATGCCTGCGGAGCGCAGGATTTCGACCCCTCTGCCGCCGACCTTTGGGTCCGGATCCACCATCGCAGCATACACTTTTCGGATCCCGGCAGCGAGGACGGCATCGGTGCAAGGCGGGGTCCTCCTGTGGTGACAGCAGGGCTCCAGGCTCACGTAAAGTTCCGCACCCTTCGCAAGCTCGCTCGCCTGCCCGAGTGCGAGGACCTCCGCGTGAGACTCTCCGGCTCGCGGATGGTAACCCTCGCCAACGATTCGTCCCTCATTGACGACCACAGCCCCGACCATCGGATTGGGGCTGGTTCGTCCGCGCCGCGCGAGGCGGAGCGCCCGTCTCATAAACGCTTCATTCGGCATCTGTTCCACTTCGAGCGCGCCTGGCCAGCTCCTCCAGATTCCTCTTCTTCTGCTCGCCGTACTTCAGGGCGACCTCCTTAAGATCGAGGAGCGCCAGCACCACCAGGCCGGCCGCGAACACAAGGCACAGTGTCCAGTATACCACGGCGGCCAGCGGGTGATAGGCGCGGACACTCTGGTCGCCGAGCAGAATCATTGCCAGTATAGCAATCATGAGCGCGCCCGAACTCAGCCGCAAGGTTTTCTGCCGTCGGTTCACGCTCCTCGCGCCGCTAATCCATCCGCGAACCTCTACGATGAGGCCGGCCACCACCAGAACAATCCCCAGTCCGAGCAGGACTCGCAGGATAGGCGAAGTCATCACACTACCCCCGGCCCACCTGGGGGCACGTGTCGCGCAGGGCTGAGATCGCCGCCTCCACTCCTTCCGGACTTTCGAACACAAAGGAGCCTGCCACGAGGACATTCGCTCCGGCGGAGATTACCCTGCCGCAGGTTTCCAGATTGATGCCGCCGTCCACCTCGATGTCGAGATCGAGGCCCGCCTCGTCAACCATCCTCCTGGCCTGTGAGATCTTGGGGAGCATGCTCGGGATGAACTGCTGTCCCCCGAAGCCTGGGTTGACCGTCATTATGAGCAGCGAATCTACGTCCCCTAGGACGTGTTCGACCATGCACAGCGGCGTGTGAGGGTTCAACGCGACGCCCGCCTCCGCGCCGGACTCCTTGATCTGCTGCAGGGCGCGATGCAGGTGAGGGCACGTCTCCACGTGTACGGTGATCATGTCGCACCCTGCGTTGACAAAGTCGCAGAGGATTTGTTCCGGGTGCTCGATCATCAGATGTCCGATGAGCCGGAGGTCTGTTTTGTCCCTCAAGCTGCGAACCACCGGGGGGCCGAAGGTGATATTCGGCACGAATCTGCCGTCCATGATGTCTAGGTGCAGGCTGTCCACTCCCGCGTCAGTGACCCGGCGCACTTCCCGCTCTAGGTTGCTGAAGTCGGCGGAAAGCAGGGAGGGTGAAATCTTTATCGCCATTGCCGCTGCTCCTTGACCAGCTTCTCGTCGATGTAGATGCGAATGGTCACTTTGGCTCCAAAACCTTCGACAGTCTGCTCCACGCGGTCGCCCGGGTGCCCTACACTGGAATAGACGACGTTCTCGCCGTAATCGTCAACCACAACGATCTGGACTATCTGATTCTCACGACCCTTGGGTACCGTGAACTTCACATCGAACATCCGAGGTCCTCCGACGTAGTCGTCGGGCCCAGCCATGGGAGTCGCCTCCTCCGGCGGCTTCGGCCCCAGACTCATGACCAAGTTCACCGGTTTGTTGCGGCCCTGGCGCGTATTTGGACGCGGTGACTGCTTCATGACATTGCCAGGCGCCACGCTGTCGCTGTAATCCTGAGACAGCTCTCCAATCACCAGGCCGGCATCCAGAATCCGCTTGCCAGCAGTCGCCTCCGGCAGGTTCACCAGCTTCGGGGTGTGGGTGTACTTTGAACCCCTGCTGACCCACACATCCACCGACTTGCCGGCTTTTATGTACCTTCCGGGCCCAGGGTTAGAGAGATAGATCACACCTTTCTTGGACTTCTCGTTGAACTCTTCCGCCTTCACAACCAGGTGTATATCATCGCTCCGCGCCAGGGCTCTGGCAGTCGGTAGGTCCTTTCCGACAATCTCAGGAACTTTGACCTCGCCGGGATTCATCCACACCCAGGTAGCCACTGCGGCC
>Ga0114930_10002175_pt1 | contig 17908 bp, 14 predicted proteins | sample AnhtaG_FD_87300 | JGI IMG/M metagenome (GOLD analysis project Ga0114930, IMG submission 87300) | Deep subsurface microbial communities from Anholt, Denmark to uncover new lineages of life (NeLLi) - Anholt_01485 metaG | ecosystem: Environmental > Aquatic > Marine > Oceanic > Sediment | place... | reverse complement strand
TGAGGGCAATTTTTGTGATTCTCTGCCACTTTCCCATTTCCATTCGCTGCAGCCATTTGGATATGGTTACGCTCGCCAGCAGAATAGCAAATACCATGAAGTAAGGAAATAGTCGCAGTTCATAGTTCTGGCCGACCCCTGCCTCAATCACTCTATCTACAAAGATTGCTACTACTAGTAAAAGTAGAAGGAAAGATGAGAGATATAACGAGAGGAGCATACTATAGGAAATAGGAAAGGAAGCTCTACCTTGATTTCGCTCTCTGAGGATATTGATAGCTCCTACCCCGGATAAAGGGATGATGATCCAGTTAAACAGAGTCAAAAATAGCCATGTTTTGGGTGGAAAACAGAGGACCCCAGAGGAGACCGAGAAAGTATAAACCCCAGGTATGTAAGCCAATAGAACGAGGGCGATAATGCCGTAAAGAAGAAACTGAAACCACCTGTGGACTCGCATCTTTTGGAAGGATCCTAGAATCCAGTTGCCTATGAGTTTTACCGCCTGGAACCTAAAAAGTAGCAATATTGTCATGACAAAGGCTAGACCTAGAGCAATCGGCACTATCAGACCGACATTGGTGGAGATGAGCGCGTTTTTCCACTGACTAACGATGGCTCTTTGCATGATACCCGAGGTAGGATAGACATAGGAGGTAATAAGGTAATATAGGGGGATACAGAGTATTGCAGCAAGCCAGATTCTGCCATAAGACAAAGAAGGCATCTTACCCAGTTTATGCAGAAGGAAACAAATGGCGGATACAAGAAAGACTAGGAAGATCACGACAGCAGCAATCCAGCTGTTAAGAGTAGTTAAGGAGAAGATTGTCAGTAAGAAAAGCACTAAATACAGGCTGAACTTTGTGTCGTCCTCGCTAGTTCGACTTAGGCGAATTAGCACGAAAAGAGCTGCCAAGAATAGGAAAAATGTGTATCTTTCGTGAGAACCTCGAGAGGTGATAAATAACAAGTCAGGTTGTAAGCAAAGGAGGAAAGATGAAAGCAATGCTATCCGCCGGCTCTTTGTCAATTCAACAAATAGGAGATAGGCAATGATGATGAATAAGAAGCCCATAGGTAAGATTGACACACGCTGAATCGTGAGGCCAGTAGTATTGGACAAAGAGGCTACAATGATTTGAAGACCAAAGCCGTTACTGTATTGGTAGTTATTGAAAATTGTACCCTGATTTTGCAGCGCTTGGATTGTTTTTGTAATACGGCCTACGTCGGAATCAGCGACCAGTCCCGAGTATCGAAAGTACACGTAGATGTGAGTGAGAAAGCCGTAGAGGACTATTAATGACAAGGGTTTCCAAGGTAACCTGGAAGATGCTACACTTAGCTGCTTTGTCCTCTCTCCCCTTACCGCTGCAAGACCGATCAAAGTTAATGTGGTTAAAGATAATGCTAGAAGAAATGGAGCTGTTTTGATCCGCCAGGGAGTGTAGTTTAGGGCTAATCCGATGAGTATGATTATGGTAATACTCAATGTCACGCTAAGTGCTATCTTTTCCACTGCATCAAGTTGGTTCTTTTTGGGGAATAGAGCACAAATGAGGCAATATCCTGGCAGAAATAATAGTAGAGGAAAGGCTAGTATTATTCTTACCGGCGTGGCATTTAATGGCGGGACCACTATAAAAGCCACCGAGATTACCACAAAAGCTATTATAGCTATAAATTCTTTTGGCACTCGCCGTTCTGGATTCATATACTGCACTTTGCCTTTTATAAAGTAATTTGCTTGGGATAGCCCCTTGATCTTTGGCCAGTATAGCAAAAGGAAGAAGCAAAGCAAGTTAAAGGTTTTTCATAAGTTTTATTGACGGCAGGGCTCAAAGCTGATAGAATCTTTTCATCAATCGGTGAGGGAGGGGATGATGGATGGGAAAAGAACCACTCTCTATGCAATAATAGCTACGTGCATAGCAGGGGTCGCTGTAGTTGGACTTCTTATCTTTAAATATGCGCCTGCCAATGAAAGCTCTTCCGAGCTTTATTTTGAGAACCCGGAACAATTATCGGGAAAAACAAGAGTGGGAGAAGAAGAAAGTTTTACCTTTACCGTAGTCTCACATGAAGGTGATAAATCCTCTTACCACTATGCCGTCAAATTTGATGATGAAACTATTAAAGAGGGGACCTTCACTCTCTTGCCACAGGAGGAAAAGACAGTAGATATAAAGTTTACCGCGGACAGGCCAAGCATAGCTTTTGTGGATAGTAAAACCGAGTTATATACTAGCCAATTTAAGCTGGATAATAATATAGCTGGTGTTACCTGGCCTGGAGGAGAGACTCAGAAATCAGTTCAGGTCTTAGAAACTGAGGATAATAACATTATACTTCCAATTAACTTTTCATATGACGGAACCCCAGGGTCCACTCTACTCTTGAGAATTAATCCAGCCTCAAAAGATAGTTTCCACTTTAGTTTTGTAAGAAAACAGGACGTGAAAGGTAAAGGGGAGGAGGCCAAAACGACAGAAATTCCCCCTTTGGCCCCATTAGGATACGACATAATAGAAGAAGAGCAAACCATTACCAATGATCAGGGGAAGATAACCTTCATACGCAAGGTAGTAAAGTCTGAATATCGTTATGAAAAAAAGAAAGTTTCAGTTGAAGTGTCGGCTGATGGAAAGGAGTATGAGATACATTTCTGGACAATGGTTGAAGAATCAAATGGTGAGCCATAATGAGCTATTGAGGAAACTGGCCGCTTCAACGACGATGAGAAACTTAAAATAAGGTTGATGTTGTGGGAAACATTTATATGAGAAAAGGCAAATGGGTCTTGTTGCTTCTCTGGCTCATCTTTATCTATGGGAGTTATCTTTATTTCATCAGAAAACATATTCTATGGGCAAGTATAGGGGAAAATTTTTTCAGGATTTTCCTGCTTTTTATCTTTCTTTTGGTGAACATTGGTTTGGGGAAAAAGATTCTCAAATGGGCAAAGTTCAAAGCTGATTCTTTTTTAGAAACCACTTTATTCTCCCTGGGTATAGGCCTGGCTGTTTTCACTTACCTTCTTATTGGTTTTGGCCTGGCGGGGCTCTTTAACAAATGGGTAATAAACCTTTTAGTTGTGGGAATGTTTTTTTTGACTTACAATGTAGTAGGAGATTTCATTCAAGAGACGAAGACTAGACTCCGAAATTTAGTTGATTTAAAGCTGCCCCTCATCGAAACTGTGTTGTTTCTTATCCTGTTTGTTCAAATAGCGTTTAACCTTTTCGGGGCATCAGTACTGCCCTCCAGTTGGGATGCTTTGGCGGTACATCTTGCCAGGCCCAAGGAATGGATACGGCTTCATCACTTAACCACAGTTCCATATCTTAGATTTGGCGGTGGAAACCTACCCTATAATATTGGCATTTTATATGGTATGTCTCTGCTTGTTAAGGATGCCATTCTGGCAAAACTCATTTCCTTCGCCTTTGGCATTCTGACCGCCATGGGAATTTACTCATTAGGGAAAAGATACTTTTCTCGTAGAATAGGACTGTTCTCTGCGGCGATCTTTTATACCACACCAATCGTAAGCGGTGTTTCTACTGCAGCTGGGGTTGATTTGGGACTTACTTTTTATGCTTTTTTAGCAGCTTATGCCCTTATTAATTGGATTACTGCAAGGAGGAGAGGTTGGCTTATTATCTCGGCCATAATGGGTGGACTGTGCCTGGGTTCTAAATGGACTGGTTTTTTATGTGTGGCCATATTATCTTTAGGAATTTTGGTTGATAGTTTTCTTTTTACCAAAGAAAAATTTATGGTTGTAATAAAAAACTTTCTCTTATTCACTCTTCTGGTAGGAGCAGTTGGCTCTTTCTGGTATTTAAGGGCCTTCATTATTAGTGGTAGCTCAATTTTTACTCTTTTATATAATCTCTTAAAAGGATCGGGGTGGAGGGAAGCGTTTGCTATGAGTGGAACGAGCGGGCTCATTGGCTCCGGACTTAACCCCCTCAAACCTTATCTTTTTCTTCCGTGGAATATCACCATGCACTCCGGAATCTTCCGGGGTCCCGGTGCAATAGGATTACTTTTCCTCACCTTTTTGCCATTTATCCTTTTCCCTCGGTTCAGAAAGGATAAAATAATAAAGTTTAGTCTGTTTTATTCTCTAATATACCTTATTTTTTGGAGCTGGTGTATGCCTTATAAGCGAGGACTTATACCTGTTATTTTCTTGCTTAGTATAATAGTGGCCTATGTGGTTAATGAAATGTCAAATTTTAATAAACTTATTAAAAGCTTTCTCTTGCCGTTGTTTATTTTGAGCCTTGTTTTTCAGACATTTTATTTAGCTCCTGAAGGTCTGAACAAGGTATATCAACGAATGAGAGTTTTTGCTGGTTTAGAGTCACAGGAGGATTATATTTTAAGAAATGAGAAAACCTACTCTGTCTTCAAATACATCAATGAAAAACTGCCTTCCAATGCCAAGGTATTTGTTATGAATGAACCTCGGACTTTTTATTGCGATCGTCCTTATATAACGGTGATGCGATCCCTTAATTATTCTTTGTTGAAGGATAACAGAGAACTCCTGGCAAAGTTTAGAGAGGCCCGACTCACCCATCTTGTAGTTAACGAATTTCTAAGAGATGCTTATAATATAAAAGGGTATACTTTTTTGCTAGAAAAGCTCAAGAAGGAGGATCTTCTGGTTATTTATGATGAGGATCCCTTCGTAGTTTTTGAGATACGTTACCGGTAATTTAGAGAAAATGGGGACGGGATTGTTTTTACTTTTTTAGAATCTTTTTAAGAATTTTCAAACTCTTTTGAACCTACTGTTTTAATATAGTACAATTCCCGGCCTTGTCAAGAAAAAATTGCCCTAAAGGGCGATGACTTTAGAACTTTCTATTCCACCAAGCCTCACAATATCTTCGTTAAAAGAATGATTGATATAATACTTTCTTTTTTGCTATAGCCATTCTTCCTCCTTTAATGATGTTTATTAGCATTAAGATAAGGCGGGATTCTAAAGGTCTGGTGATCTTTAGCCAGAAAAGACTCCGGAAAGAAAAAGGACGGGAAAGATGAGTCTGGTGGACCTTGCCCCTATTTTTCCCGGGAATTTGAGAAGATGGGAGGATATAGAAAGACCATTTTGAAGGCTCTTCCCGGGATGACTGGCCTCTGGCAGGCGAGTGGGAAAAATAAGCTGACCGTTGGGGATAGATCGAGGCTGGAGGAGTATTATATTCGAAACTGGTCCCTCTGGTTGGACTTTGTCATTCTGGTAAAGACGGTAAAGGTTATTTCGTCTCAAAGAATTCCTAGTGTAATTTCTTCTATTCTTTTCACAAATTTTTCTGCTTTGTTAAGCCATTTTCCTACATCTTCTCTCTTGAACTCAACATAATCAGTATAATCTCCCTCTTGTCTGTTATTGAACATTTCAGAATAGAACTTTCCCCAGTTTTTTTCTACTGTACCTTTATTTACAAATTCTTTGTTGAAAAGTGCGCGCACGCCACTGTGTTTAGAAGAAGACAGTCCTTTTGATATCAATAACCCGTTAACAGCATAGAACATGGCATAATAGATTCTATTTACGGTAGAATTCAAGGTAGCATCTTTAAAGTATTTTTGGGCGTCTAATAACGTGTCCCTGGCTCTTTCTAATCTATATTTTGCCAGATCTTTAAATTCTTGTTTCACAATAGAACTCCTTCTTTATCTATATTCCAGTGAAGTGGCATTGTTTTTGCCAGAGGGGAATTCCAAAACTCTCTATTTTCAACAATAATGCTGAATACTACATCATATTCCAGTTCTATATCATAGGCAATACTTATTGTCTTCTCCTTTAATTTGCTATTTATTTCACGATCAAGCAATATTAATAGATCTATATCCGAAAACTCTTCATCATCCCCCCTTGCCTTAGAGCCATATAATATTATTCCAACATCAGGAAATTCTTCCTTTAATCTTTGCTTTAATTCAAAAATAGACTCAAGCTCTTTTCCGTTAATTCCTGTCTCATTTATTTTCTTCATTTTCTCCTCTCAATGGCTGATAGATAGATTATTGTAACAGAAATTATGTGGACTTTAACTATTTCCTTCAACTCATGAAAATCTTCTCTGGATATATGAAGCTCTTTCATTCTTTCATCAACGATGGCCACGATAGCTTTATATAACTCCGGAGTGATTTGGTTGTTAGTGCTTGGTAATCTCTCACTCCTTAAAAAGAGGTATAAACACTAGCTCTAATATACAATAGAAAAAAATAGGGTCAAGTAAAAGCAAGGATTAGAGGATTAAACTCAATAAATCAAGGAAACTAAAGAAGTAGGAATTTGACCTAATTCTATCATTCTGTTAATATATTTGTGAGGATGAGAAACTTATGGGTAAGATAATTAGGAAATTTATTCCAAATCTAATCCCACAGTTGTACCTTGAGGAGCCTTCCGCAAAGAGGAGCATATATAAATGGCTTCTGATTGGACTTTTGATTAGATTAGCCTTTATGCCTTTTACGGTGTACTTTCCGGATCTTCTGGGTGTTTATTGGCGTTCTTCCTTTACTGCTTACCAGGGAATTTTCTCGGGTGGACTGCAGATATTCATCCATTATTTCCATGCTTTTTTTCTCTGGATTTTCAAGCCCTTAATGCCTTATTTTGACAGTATACTTTATGAGCCCCGCATGCGTCCGGAGCCCAGCTGGGAGATGCTGGGAACATTTGTTTCTCACCCCAATGTCTTCAGAACCCTCTTCCTTTTTAAAGTGCCTTATCTACTTTTTGATTTAGCCTGCGCTTTCCTGCTTCTTCGAATCTTTAAGGATGACAAAAAGGGATTGGCTGCTTTTATATTCTGGATGGTGAATCCCGTCATCATATTTGCTACCTATATAGCCGCCAGGCACGAAGTGATTGCCATATTCTTTATTTTACTGAGTTTGTATTACGCCAGGAATAATTTATCAGCAAGATCCCTTCTCTCCCTGGGAGTGAGTATCATTATCCGATTCTACCCGCTGATACTTTTGCCTTTCTTCATTGTCATTTTAGGAAGAAGGTTTTGGGAAAGGGTGAAACTGGCATTCTGGGGGATTCTTCCTCTGGGGCTTCTCATGATTTTGACCAGATTGTTTCATGAGACCACCAAAGTAGAAAAACTGGCTCGGACACCCCAGGGCCAATACCTCTTGAGCATGGCATTTTACCTGGGGTATCTTAGTGATAGGGTATTTATCTTTGTTGCTATATATGCAGTTTTGCTTCTTTATACTATCTTCCGTACCGATCACTCCTTTGCCAGTTTATGGAGGATGCTTCTTATTCTTCTATTGGGAATTTTTGCCACCTCCTTCTTCCATGTCCACTACTTTATGTGGATAGTTCCCTTTTTGACATTGCAAATGGTGGAAGATAGAAGATTTATTGGACTTTTCGGTATTCTGGTTTTGGGCTGGATTGTCTACAGCTTTCAGTGGAAGGGGGTCTTTGCTGGTCTTCTTTTCACTCCCATTAATGTTCGATATTTTATGAGTCTACCCAGCCCATTTGAGATTATAAATGAGTATTATTCGGCGGCTAATTTTATCGGCATCTGGCGCAGTATATTTTCGGGGGTTTGTCTGTGGATGATATACCTGGTGCTGAGAGAATCTCTTGCAGAAAAGGAGAAAAGATGAAGCTTAAAAAAATCATTCTACTGAGTATAGCGGCCTTGGTATCTGTGACTGTAGCCTACAGTATTCATACCATCTGGAGAGAGAGCGTATGGTCAAGGATTAGCTCAGAGAATTTAGTGCTCAACCCAGATTTTGAGATGGTCCACGGGTTGGAAAGGCCGCTCTCCTGGTCGGAAGACCCCCGAGGGGGCTGGTCTGTAGATATCGATGATCCCTATCAAGGGGAAAAATCTATGCGGGCCACCGTTGCCTGGAGCTGGCTCTGGCAGGATGTCTCTGTTAGATCCAGAAGGGCATATCGTCTGAGAGCCTACCTGAGGTCGGATATAAAAATTCCTGGAGAAACCAATTATGAGAACGCTTTTCTAACCCTGGAGTGTATAGGCTGGTGGAAGGACTGGGTCCTCAAAAGGGACTATGGCATCGTTAATGCTACCTCTTCCTGGCAGCTAATGGAGCGGGATATCCATGCTCCCCCGGGCACAAGGAAAATCAGGATAAAGCTGGCCAAAAGGCAGGGAGAGGGATCTGTCTGGTTTGATGAGGTTGAACTCACAGGAATCCCATCTAGACTGCTTCTTCACAATCCGGGCTTTGAGATATTAGGTGAGCTGGGAGGACCCAAGGGTTGGACTGAGCATTCCTCGGGAGGCTGGGCTGTAGATACCGATGATCTCTATGAGGGAAAAAAATCTATGCGGGCCACCGTTGGCTGGAGCTGGCTCTGGCAGGAGGTCTCTGTTAGACCTAAAAGGTATTACACCTTGAGGAGCTATGTAAGATCGGATATAGTTATTCCTGAGAAGAAAGACTATGAAAATACCTTTCTCACCCTTGAATGCTTGAACGAGAAGTACGAGATAATCAAAAGGGATTACGGTATCGTAAATGCTGCCCTTTGGTGGCAGCTCAAAGAGGGCTCCGTGTATGCTCCAGGAGGCACGACGAAAATCAGGATAAAGCTAGCCAAAAGGCAGGGAGAGGGATCTGTCTGGTTTGATGCGGTTGAACTAATAGAAAAACCCTCCTATATGAGATTTTCATTCCTAAGAAAAGCCTTAAAGGATATACCATTCTTTGTTTTTTATATTTCAGTATACCTCATTCTGCTGGCATCCCTCCTGAGAGTAATCCTGAAGAAGTAAAATTAGCAAAAGGTGCCATGGGTACAGTCAGAAGAGCGGCTAAGAATTTACTTTCTCTATCCTCGGCTCAAATAATATCACAGGTTATTTACTTTCTAATTATAGTATATCTGGCAAGGACTTTGGGAGCGGCAAACTTCGGTAAAATAAGTTTTGCTCAGGCAGTGGTTCTCTATTTTATGTTGATTGGCAATCTGGGACTGAGTGTCCTGGGAGTGCGGGAAGTGGCAAGAGATAAGGGCCAGATAGATAATTACGCTAGTAGCATCGTTAGCCTGAGATTGGCCCTGGCTCTTCTTTCTTTTATCTTATTACTGGGGTTCACCAGTTTAATCAATAAGTCCGCTGAGATAAAGCATCTGATTATCTTTTACGGTTTTTCTCTATTTTCTTCTGCTCTCTTGATAGAATGGCTCTTTCAGGGTATAGAAAAAATGGAATTTATCGGAATATCCAGGATTCTCAACCGAGTTGTTTTTGCAGCCCTGGTGTTTCTTTTCATAAAAAGTTCCAGGCAGCTTCTCCTAATTCCCTATCTATGGCTTGGGGGTGGCCTGGCCGCCGCCAGTTTTCTTTTTTATATCTTCGGCAAGCAGTTTGGGAGAATAAGGTTAAGGTTCAATCTCCCTTTATGGAAGAGCCTGGTAAGGCGGGCACTACCAATGGGGGCAGCCTTTATAATGATCCAGGTCTATTACAACTTCGATATATTAATGCTGGGGTTTATGAAGGGGGAGGAGGTTGTTGGTTGGTACAATGCGGCATACAAATTAATATTCCTTGTTCTGGCATTTATCCCTATTTTTATAAATGTGATATTTCCCTTAATGTCTAAATATTACCAGGAGTCTCGAGAAAAACTCGAGACCCTAATATCCTCATCAACAAGGCTGCTAACCACCATAGCTTTGCCCCTGGGGATCGGAGGGACACTGCTGGCCAGGCCAATAATGGGTTTTCTTTACGGGGAAAATTTTAGCCCCGGCATAATTGGCTTTCAAATTTTAATCTGGAGTGTGGTCATAATCTACATGAGGTGCACATATGAGCAGAGTTTCCTTGCCTGCGATCAAGAGAAAAGATATCTTTTTGGGGTAATACTGGGGGCGGCGACCAATATCGGCTTAAATATAGTTCTCATTCCTTACTTTAGTTTGAGGGGGGCAGCCATAGCTACGGTTATTAGTGAGTTTGTTTTCTCTGCGTATATGTTTTCCTATTTTCGAATAGTTAGCCGCAGGGAAATGGTAAAGTATCCTCTCAAACCCTTTATTGCTGCCGCCTTGATGGGGTTTGTTGTCTACTATGCTGCAAAATTCAATCTATTTTTTTCCATATCTATGGGGATTGTTAGCTATTTGGCCTTTATTTTACTACTAAAAGGTATAACCCCTAAGGAGATTGTAGAGCTGAAGCACCAGATTGCCAGAAAAGAATGATGAGAACAGGCTCGAAACTACCCTTAGTTTCCATAGTGGTCTCAAACTACAATGGCCGGAAATTTCATCTCCTGGAGCCTTGCTTGAGATCCGTTTTGAGGATCAATTACCCTAATTTTGAGATTATACTGGTTGACAACGCATCAAACGATGGGAGTGTAGAGTTCTCAAGGAGGCTATTTGGACAGGATCCGCACCTTAAGATTCTCGCCAATTCGGAGAATGTTTATAGCCAGGGACTTAATAAGGGTATTGCCAAATGCAAGGGAGAATATGTGGTTTTCTTCAACAATGATATTAAGGTCGACCCTGAGTATCTCAGAGAACTTATTAAGATCCTTGAGGCAGACAAAAGTATTGGTCTGGCACAGGGTAAGCTTCTCTTAGAGTCGAATCCTGAGAAAATTGACTGTGTGGGGGAAACCATGGATATCTATGGTAACCCTGTAGCCTTAGGAAGAGGTGAGAGAGACAGGGGAGGATACGATCGAATAGACGAGATTCTCTCTGCCAGCGGTTCTGCCTCCATTGCTCGAAGATCTGTACTGGATGAGGTTGGGGGGTTTGATCCTAAATTTTTTATAGGATATGAGGATATGGATCTCTCCTTGCGAATCAGGCTAAGGGGCTATAAGGTTGTGTACATACCTAAAGCAATTGTCTACCATAAAAGAACGGCTACCGATAGCGTCAGTGAGATAAGAGCCAATGTAAAATACCACTTTAATAAGAATAGGATAGCCACCCTTATCAAAAATTACAGCGGAAGGAATCTTTTAATAGCCCTGCCCATAAGTTTATGGTTGTATTTTTCAGCCTTTACCTATGAGCTGATAGTCAGAAGAGACATCAAATGGGCCATTCCACGTCTTACGGCTCTTTTGTGGAATATGAAAGAGATAAGATATGTTCTAAGCCAGAGGAGGGCAGTGCAGAAAGATTTAAGGCGCGTCTCCGATAGCGAAATTCTAAGGTTGATGTCCAGGAGAAAACTAGTAAAGACTATTTTAGATTTTGTGAGAAAATAACAATTATGGTCTCATAAGGGCAAGAGGTATGAATGAAGCGATGAACAAAGGTTCTTCCAGTCTTTCCCATCAAAAAAGGTTATTCCTGGTTCTAACAGGGGTAGCTATTTGTTTGAGTCTCACTATTTTCTACTCTCTAGAAGTGATCTCTCTGAGGACAGTTTTTGCGGTGATCATTGTTCCTCTTCTCCTGTGGTTATTCTTCACCCGGCCAGAGTCAATACTTCTTGCAGTCATGGCTGCCTATTTCGGGGCAGGATATTTTTTCCCCGACCTACTGGTGCAAGGTTTAATCCGCAGCCTATTCCTGGCTCTAATTGGAGTTAGCCTTTTGCTGGAACTAGGCATAAAAAAGGGGATAAGACGAATCTCGACACCTTTGGACAAGGTGTTAGTGCTCTGGCTGATTGTCGTTTTAGTCTCATTCATTCACGGTTTTTATGTGAGACATAACGATACGAGGTATTTGTTCGGGGATCTGTATAAATTCTTTGAGCTAATTCTGGTTTTCTGGCTAACGACCTTCGTGATTAGGAGCCACAGGCAGGTTCGATTTCTCATCTGGGGGTTCTTCTTTATGGTACTTATATTTGGAGCGGCTGATTCTATGAAATTTTTCAGGCAAGCGTACTTTGTGAGCGATATTTTGCTGGCGAGGGTGAGAGCAGGAGGTCAATTTTCGTCGACTTTCGCCCTGATATTGGCTATATCTCTGATTTTACATGAGAGGAGAACTATAAACAAGGCCATCCTGATGTTTTTGAGTCTTGCCTTTTTTGTTAGTTTCATCCTGGCTTTCTTAAGAACAGGTTATGTTGCTATTCCCCCTACCCTGGGTTTTATTCTTCTCTTGTATTTTTATAAGCGTGGGAGATACGCTTTAGCAGGAGTTACCAAATTTACTGTTTGGGTAGTTTTTTTGGGAGTATTTATTGGACTGTTCAACATGATCTTTACCAGTCTTAATCTGGATATAGATCTGATTCAAGCAACCCAGACTCGCTTTGGCTCCCTGGTTAGCCCGGGTGCGGAGGATCCAATGGGTGTTAGAATGCTGGAGGTTCAGTCAATAATTTCTCAGGTAGTAACCCGGAACCCTTTGCTTGGGAACGGTTTGGGGGGAGAATATTATGGTTTTACTCCGGTTGGGGAAGAGTTGAAATGGGAGCTAAAACATTTTGTTCACAACAATTATTTTGACTTCCTCATCAGGACAGGTATACTGGGATTGGCTCTATTTCTGCTTGTTGCCTTCAAATATTTGAGAGATGGCATAAGGTTTTACTTAAGATCCAAAAGCACCTTTTACAGCGGAGTCCTGCTGGGAACTATAGGGATTTTCATTTGCTCAAGTATAATTGCACTATCTACCAGCATATTTTACTCACCATTTTTGTTCGCCATCATGGCTATGACCTATTGTATTGCATATCTTGAGAAGAAAAGTCGTTTGAGAGCCTGAGAAGGATGGAGAGGATAGACCTTAGCATTTCAGTTGTCAGTTATAATACCAAGGGGTTTGTTAAAAATTGCCTGAACTCAATTTATCAATATACCAGGGGAATTAAATTTGAAGTTATCCTGGTGGATAACGGCTCAACCGATGGTAGTATTGAGATGTTTAAGCGCGAGTTTCCCCAGGTCAAATTAATCGAGAATGGCGAGAATCTTGGATTTGCCAGAGCTAACAATCAGGCATTCAATAGAAGTAAAGGAAGATTTTTCTTACTACTCAATAGTGATACTAAAGTTCTACCTCATTCTATCGAGAGAATGGTCGAGTTTATGGATTTGCATTCTGATGTAGGGGCGGTAGGGTGTAAACAGATCCATCCTGATGGTTCTATTCAGCCTACGCTCACTATTGCCTTAAATATGTGGACAAATTTATGGCTCATTTTTCTTCGCCTTTTTCAATTGAGAAGAGTAGTATCAAACTCAAGACAGGCAAATTTTATGGTTAATTATCTGGGGAGGATATTAGGAAGGACCGTAAGCTCGTATTTAAAACACTATTCAGATGATAAGAGGATGCCGTATGAGGTTGATTGGGTCTCAGGAACTTGTCTATTAGTTAGAAGAGATACAATCAATGAGGTAGGTTTATTAGATGAAAACTTCTTTATGTATACTGAGGATGTTGATTGGTGTCTTCGTATGAAGCGAAAGGGATGGAAGATTTATTTTCTGCCGGGGAATAAGGTAATACATTATGTGAGGCAGAGTTCTAAAGGAGAATTTGGTAATTTTTCTCCTCAAAGATTTAAAAGTATTTATTACTTCTTTAATAAATATCATGGTAGAAAAGCTGTGATTCTGCTAAAGATTTTAGTAGTTTTGTCAATGTTTATACAAATAGAATTACTTCTGATACCCTATTTTCTATCTCCTGGTAAGAAGGAAGCGGTAAAAGCAAGACTAAAGCAACGCTTCAATCTTATTAAATTTAGCATGTTTTTGCAATAATAGGTGGTAATAATGAAGGTGATAATTTTAGCAGCGGGCCTGTCTAAGAGACTTCATCCACTTACCGCAAAGCTACCCAAATGTTTAGTTAAAGTTGGAGAAAGGACTTTGCTGGAATACACCTTGAGAAATTTTGAAAAATTTGGCGCAAAGGAAGTAGTGATTGTAACAGGTCATGGTGGAAAAGAGATAGAAAGAAGGGTAAAGGTTGATTCTTATTGCATGAAGGTAACCTTCATCTTCAACCCTGAATACGCTATAAAGAATAATGTCTATTCACTTTGGTGCGCAAGGAGCATATTAAAAGAAGGAGCTATTTTATTCAACTCGGATGTTTTTTGTCATCCTAGAATAATTCAAAGAGTGTTAAATTTACAAGATGGAAATTTTCTGGTAATAGATGAGAGTAAGGAACTTGGTAAAGAAGAGATGAAGGTGAAGATAAACTCCGATATGATTAAGGAGATAAGTAAGGAGATCGACCCTGATAAGGCCGATGGGGAATATATAGGTATTGCGCGATTTTCTCAAAAAGGTGGTCTCGTATTAAGTAAAATACTTGATGAAATCATAAAGAACCAGGAGACGGATGTTTTTTATGAGGCAGCTTTTCAGAGGATGATTGTTCATTGTAACCTGTTTAAAATGAGCACGCAGGGATTACTCTGGATTGAAATAGATGATTTTGTTGACCTAAAAAGAGCTAGATCTATGTGGGTAAAAATTTTGGATGGTGTTTAAAGATGGCACTTCTGTCTAGAATTATTGATATACCTCTTTTCTTGGAGATCGGAGAAAACTGTCTTGAGAATCTCACTTTAATACTTTCATCAAACAGTTTATCATTTAGAAAAGCGGTTGTTCTTTTTGATAGAACTACCTATCAGATTGCTGGTAAGCGTATTTACTATTTATTGGGCAGAATGAAAACTTGTATAGATAGGATTTGTGTTGAGGAATGCACAATTGAATTTACGGAGATAGTGAGGGAAAGAATAAGAGAGTCTGGTTGCGATGTTGTTTTTGGGGTAGGGGGAGGGAAGGTTTTGGATACCGGGAAATACGCTGCTGCGCTGGAAAGGATAAGTTTTATAAGTATTCCCACCTGTCCTTCAAATGATGGGATTGCTTCTCCCGTTGCCGTAATTGAAGAAAATGGACGTAAGAAAAGTTTGGGGGCAAAAATGCCTCTTGGTATAATCGCTGATCTGGGAATAATAAAGGCATCCCCTCTGAGAAATATTCGTGCCGGCATCGGTGACCTCATTTCCAATTTGTCAGCTGTTGAAGATTGGAAGTTAGCATCACGCAAGCGGGCAGAGAAATTTGATAACTTTGCTGCCCTTCTCAGTGTTAATGCAAGTGAAGCTCTTTTAAATATAGGTGAGCTGAATATCCTCGATTTTAATTTTTTGCGTAAATTGGTAGAGGGTTTAGTTATGGGTGGAGTTGCTATGGGAATAGCGGGATCAAGTAGACCTTGTAGTGGCGCAGAGCATAAATTCAGTCATGGACTGGATGCAATCTTAGCAGGTCCCACTTTACACGGTGAACAAGTGGCTATTGGAACTATAGTTGCAACTTATCTACGTGGAGGTGATTATAAAAAAATTGTCTCTTTTCTAAAAGTAACAGGAGTTCCCGTCAACAGCAGACAGTTGGGGGTTCCAGAAGAAAAAATGGTTGAGGCACTGGTTTATGCACCAAAGACAAGACCAGAACGTTTTACGATTCTGGAAGATATAAAAATAGATGAAAAAATGGCCAGGGATGCCTTGATAAAAACGGGAGTAATATAGTGGAATATACGGAACTGGACCGATTGAGAAAAGCTGTTAAGTCCGAAGATGGAATTATTGCTACTCATCTTAATAGCAAGATTTCTATGCGCATCGTAAAATATCTGTTAAAGACAGAGATAACCCCAAATCAGGTGGCTATAGTTTCATTTTTAATAAGTGTTGTGGCTGGTTTCTTTTTTTCTTTTGGTGTATATCTTTATACTGTTGTAGGAGCTGTGCTTGTGCAGCTTTCCTTTACATTAGATATGTGCGATGGAGAACTGGCCCGATTTCAAAATAGATGCTCAAAGTTTGGAGCGTGGCTAGATAACGTTTTCGACAGATTATCGGAATTTTCAATATTTTTTGGGATATGCATTGGAACTTACAGGTATTCTCATAATCTAAGAATTTGGGTTTTAGGATTAATTGCGGTTTTTACTCTTTCTTTATTGAATTATAGTAGCGATATTCTTGGTCCTCTGTCAGCAGGAGGTAGACTTTGGCGAAAAGATCAAACTGAAAAGGTCAGTAATTTCCTGAAGATAAGAAATTTCATCAAGCCCAGTTACTTATCTTTTGGTAGAGACATGCAAATGTTCTTAATCTTCTTGGGATGTATCTTTAACCAGATAATTGTAATGTTTTGGATCATTATTGTTTTAGGAAACCTCCACTGGATAGTGCGGGCTTTTGTCTACTGGGGATCTTTCGAAGAGTGAAATCCTTTATCCCGGCCGAAATTGAAGTGGTTCTTGGTGTAGTTAATAACCATATTAAAGAAGGAAATTAAAGTTGTTAAGCAAATAGAAAAAGTTTTAAATTGTAAGGTGAGGTCAAATGAGGATCCTATATTTAACCTCTAGATTGCCCTATCCACTTTATAAAGGAGACAAATTAAGGGCCTATCACCAAATCAAATACCTTTCCCGGCGACATTCGGTCACTTTATGCTCTTTGATTGACTCAAAAGAGGAATTATCCTATATTAATGAGTTAGAAAAATACTGTGAATGCATTGAGACAATTTTATTAAAACCTTATTTTTCCTATTTGAGTGCTTTCTCTTACGTTTTTTCCCGGATTCCTCTTCAGGTAGGTTACTACTATTCCAGAAAGATGAAAAAGAAAATTGACGAACTTCTTACAAGTGAGCGATTTGATATTATTCATACTCAACTTGTGCGTATGAGCCCTTATATTAAAGACCACCGTAAGACTCCCAAGGTACTGGATATGGTTGACACCTTATCGTTGAATATGAAGCGTAGATTAGAAAAAGAGAAGCTCCTCATGAAACCGCTTCTTCATCTTGAGTATACAAGGTTGCAAAAATACGAAGCCGACACTTGTAGAGCTTTTGATAAAGTAATAGTGTGTTCTGAATGTGATAAGCAATTCCTCAGCTATAATGGAAATGTCTCTGTCTGTCCTAATGGAGTAGATACTGATTTTTTCTATTTTACCGAGAGTACCAAGGGATCTTCCTCAGATCTCTGTTTTTTAGGAAATATGGGATATTTCCCCAACATAGATGCCGTTTTATTTTTTGTGAAGAATATATTGCCCCTGGTGAAAAAAAAGATTTCCAACGTCAAGTTCTACATAGTAGGCATCAATCCTCCTGGTTGCATAAGAAACTTGGCTAGAAAAGACAAAGATATTATGGTTACCGGATTCGTAGAGGATGTACGTTCCTACTTGAAAAAGGCAGCAGTGGCTGTTTACCCAATTCGATCGGGCTCCGGCATCCAAAATAAGGTCTTAGAAGCAATGGCTAGTGGAACTGCGGTAGTTGCCACCCGATACGCCCTGGAAGGTATACAGGTAAATCCTGAAGAACACGCCATCATGGCTGACAAACCGGGAGAATTTGCCTCTCGAGTAGTGCAATTATTGTCTGATGCTGGGTTAAGACGACGCCTTGCCATAAATGCCAGGAGATTAGTGGAGGATGTTTATGATTGGGATGCCTATGGACGCGAATTGGAGACAATTTATGCCTCTGCCATAGGTCTCCACATCTCGAAAAGTAACCCTACGAAATCAGCTTTATAGAGATTAAATGTAAGATTAGCCAAATGGACAAAGATGGCTCATTGCTGAAAGCTGTTTTATCTGACGCTGCGTGGGTAAATGTAGCTACTATCCTGGCATTCTTGATCCGGTTTAGCGGAAGAATTCCAGCCAGTAACTTTCAAGCCTACCTAGAAATTATCCCCTGGATTACCCTTATCAGAATTCTAGCCTTCTATTTTGCTGGACTTTATGAAAGGGAGGACGAGGAAGATGGTTTTCACATCTTCTATTCCGTCTTTATCGCCGTAACCCTGGGTTCCATAGCCATAGTTGCCTTGAGTTTTTACCTTCGC
>Ga0114930_10002174_pt1 | contig 17908 bp, 6 predicted proteins | sample AnhtaG_FD_87300 | JGI IMG/M metagenome (GOLD analysis project Ga0114930, IMG submission 87300) | Deep subsurface microbial communities from Anholt, Denmark to uncover new lineages of life (NeLLi) - Anholt_01485 metaG | ecosystem: Environmental > Aquatic > Marine > Oceanic > Sediment | place... | reverse complement strand
TGGTTTTGCAATTGACCCGGTCGGTTACACCGAAGGTAATATCCGTGTTACGCGTGGCGGCAGCCACAGTACCTGCGCCTACTACCTGCGTTCTGCCAACCGGATGGGAACCGTTCCGGAAGACAAGCACGAGTTTATAGGCTTTCGAGTAGTCATAGGTGAGATGCCGAAGGCAAAACCACTGCCGATGCCGCCTAAGCCTCTTTGTCAGCAAAATGTTATCCAGCGCCGCCCCGCGGAAATAAGCAAAGGCCCTGACCCGGACAAGCCTTATTTCAAGGGCCCGCGGGTGTATGTCAGAATTCCTCGAGATGCCACAGGTCCGCTGTTTGCCGGGCACAATCACAGTCCGTACATAGTTGCCTGCCCCAATGGCGACTTACTGGCTACCTGGTTCTCATCTGTTACCGAGCGTCGGCGCGAGATGACCATTGCCGGTACTCGGCTCCGTTATGGCCAGGAGCAGTGGGACCCCGCGTCGCTGTTTTGGGATGGCCGCGACCGAAACGATGTTGCACCCGGTATGTGGTCTGACGAAAACGGCAAAATCTACTGGACGACCGGTTTATCCGCAGGCGCCGATTACGGGCAGTCAGCCAAGGTGATGAGAACGTCAACCGACAGCGGCGCAACCTGGTCCAGGGCCAGAATCATGGCGTTCGGACGAGAAGGACCCTTGCCGGGTGCGGTAGCTTTCAAACTTAAAGACGGTACTCTGGTCGGTAACGGCTTTACGCGCATGCTGCTCAGTCGAGATAACGGCCTGACTTGGGCTGATCCCGGCGGTCATATCCGAGGAGGACACATCTGTGCCGTACAGTTGAAAGACGGCAGGTTTTTCATACTGACCAGAGAAGAGGAAGTCGATGGCATGATGGCCATAAGCAGCTCGGATGACCTCGGAAAAAGCTATACCTATAGGGCAAGCATATTCCCTCCTATAGGTGGTGGCCAAAGTCCGGCTATGTTACGGCTCAAAGAAGGCCCAATCTTTTTTGCCTCGTTCGCTGGCAGGGCTACGGGGATTACTATCACCGACTCTTCGGGCGCCAAACGCCAAGTTCGAGGCATGTTCGCCGCGGTTTCCGAGGACGAATGTAAAACCTGGTCTAACGTGCGTCTTGTCAGCGACGACGGCCCAGGTAAATCTGCGACGAGCACCGACGGCGGCTGTTTTGCAATGAGCCAGCGCAATGCCGAGTACCGCGGATATATGTCAGCCTGCCAGAACGCTGACGGCGTGATACATCTGATAAGCAGCTATTCACATTATTCGTTTAACCTAAAGTGGCTCAAGACGCCGCCGCCGCCGCTCCGTTATCCGCCGATGAAGGTTCATCACGTTGTCGAGACCTTCACCGGCCCGGAGTTTAACGCAAAAGGATGGGAGCCATACCACGGCCATTCAGGCGGTTTCAACGGCAAGGGCCAGTACACTATGATAGCCAAGTCACATTTCCAGGGTCTGAACCGTCTTCTCGGCGTCGGCTCATTCGAAATGAATATGACGTTAAAGAATATTCATTATAACCCGCGGGGCAGGACCGCCTCACCAGGTTTCACTATCTCGATTAAAGATGAAATGGCGCGCAGGCTCCATTTTAACATTAGGGATGACAGGATTGACATGATTATGTTTGTGGGCGATGGAGTAAAAAGCGCTCCGTTCCCGGAAGGTCCGCAGTATAACGTTAAGTACTCGATACCACCGACTGCGGCCCAGCTTAAGTTTATTTATAATCAGAAGACCAGGCGTCTGCGTGTCTTCTACGGCCTAAACGGAGCCAAGGCCACTACGGAGCTTCCGCAAAGCAAGGCCGGCGTTTATTTCGCGAAACCTCTGAGCGAATCCACCGCCGCTTATATTATGATGAGCAACGGAAAAGTTGACCTTGACCGTTTCGAAATCAAGCCGATTGGCCTTTAGGACGCCGCCGTGCCAATCCGCCACAGGCGGACTGAAAAATAATCTCAGTGTGGAGTGGTGAAAATATGAAGAATTCGATTCTTTTCGCGGCAATCATATTGGCGGCCGCCGCACCAGTCGATAAAGCTGCCGTGCCAACGGGCAAAAAATATACCAATTCTATCGGCCTGCAGTTCGTCCACATCCCCCGAAAGGGGTCTCCGCAAAGCCGTTTCACAATGGGCTTCGGCCAAAAACCTCTGCCCGACGGTCTTATTATCCCGGAAGGACAGTTGTCGAAGAAAACCACTTTCCCCAATGGTGACTTCGACGAGCATCCTACACACCAGGTCGAAATCACAAAGCCGTTCTATTTAGGTATGTACGAAGTCACCAATGCTCAGTACGAGCAGTTCGACCCCACGCACCGCAACCTCCGTGGCAAGCTCGGCTTCTCCAAAGCCGACGACTGGTTTTACGAGGGACGAGTGACGAGCGACGAGAGACGATTTCACCCCCGCACCACGGATAAAATCGACGACCCCAAATGGGTAAACCGCAAAGAGAAAATACTGCCATCCTTGACCGTCGGCCAGACACCGCCCAATCCATGGGGTCTCTATGACATGCACGGCAACGTCGAGGAATGGTGTTATGACTGGTACGGCCCTTATGTGCCGGGCCCCCAGACCGACCCCGTCGGACGCGCCGAAGGCAACTTCCGCGTCACCCGAGGCGGAAGTCACTCCACGGAACTTTACTACCTGCGCTCTTCCAACCGAATGGGCACGCTACCGGAAGACAGAAACTGGTACATCGGCTTCCGCGTCGTACTCGGCCCGATGCCCGACACCAAACCTCGGCCCAGGATGCCACCGCCGCAGTATCAGAAAAACGTCGAACAGAAAATCCCTCCCCACCTGGCCTGCCGACCCGACCGGAATGTCCCGTATTTCAGGGGCCCCCGTCGTTATGTCAATATCCCCCCAGACTCAAAAGGTCCCCTCTTCTCCAATCACAACCACGACCCCGCCATCGTCGAATGTCCCAACGGGGACCTGCTGACCATCTGGTACACCTGCGTCGAGGAAGATGGCCGCGAGCTGGCCGTCGCCGCCAGCCGCCTGCGCTACGGCGCCCGGGAATGGGAGCCGGCCTCTCCCTTCTGGGATGCCCCCGACCGAAATGACCACTGTCCGGGCCTGTGGTTCGACGGCCGTGACACTATTTACCATTTCAATGGTCTCTCCGCCGCCGCCACCTGGGGAAATCTCGCCATCATTCTCCGCACGTCCCGTGACAACGGCGTCACCTGGTCGCGTGCTCGTTTGATTGTGCCCGAACACGGCTACCGGCAAATGGTCGGTGAGCCGGTCTTCCGGACGCAGGAGGGGGCCATTGTATTCGGCGCCGACGCAATTTACGGCTCCACCATCTGGGTAAGCCGTGATAACGGCCTCACCTGGTCCGACCCAGGCGGCACTCTCAACGGAATCCACGCCGGTATCGTGCAGTTCAAAGACGACCGCCTTATGGCACTCGGCCGAGGCATGAACGTCGATGGGATGATGCCCAAAAGTATCTCCCGTGACATGGGAAAAACCTGGCAACCCGGCCCAAGCCCGTTTCCACCTATCTCCAGCGGCCAGCGCCTCGCACTTATGCGACTAAAGCAAGGACATCTGTTCCTCGCCTCATTCGCCGACAAGCTGGTAATAACCGATGCCGCAGGCCAAAAACGCACCGTCTCCGGCCTGTTCGGCGCTATCTCCTTTGACGATGGCAGAACCTGGCCCGTGCGACGCCTCATCACCGACGACGGGCCCGGCAAAAAGCTCAACGGGGGGGCGTGGACCGGTGAATTCACAATGAGCCAAAGCACCGCCGAGCCTAAAGGCTACTTGTCGGTCTGCCAAACGCCCGACGCTATCATCAACCTTATCTCCAGCGCCCTGCACTACCAGTTCAATGTGGCGTGGCTCAGGACACCAATGCCAGCTTTGAACCGGTGAATAAGAAATGAATCTGAATTGAGGAGCAAGAAATGAAACATTGGATTATTTGTACCGCAATCACATTGTCAAGCCTGCTGGTTCGTCCGGCAGCTTCGGCCGGGATGCCGACAGCCGCGGAATACACTAACTCGATTGGGATGAGGCTGGTGCGCATCGAGCGCGGGCGTTTTGAAATGGGCCAGTTGAAAACGCCGCTTCCCTCAGAGATACTCCCGATGTTTCGCGGACGTGGCAAGGTTGACTGCCTCACCGAAGGCGACTATGACGAAAAGCCGGTCCACACCGTCACTATTACCAGACCTTTTTATATGGGCGTCTTCGAGGTGACAAACTTTCAATATGAACTGTTCGACCCCGAACACAAATCACTGCGCGGCCAGCACGGTCTTTCTAAAGATGACGATGAGGCAGTAATTTATGTCAACTGGTACGAAGCCCAGGCATTCTGCCGGTGGCTTTCCGATAAAGAGGGCCTGCCGTACCGCCTGCCCACCGAGGCCGAGTGGGAATACGCCTGTCGGGCCGGGACGACCACTAATTACTACGCCGGTGACATTCTGCCCGAGCAATTCGGCAAGCGAGGAAAAACCTCGCTTCAAGTGGGTAAGACACCGCCCAATTTCTGGGGCCTTTACGATATGCACGGTAACGTCGAGGAGTGGTGCCACGACTGGTACGGCCCATATAAGGGCGAACGGCAACTCGACCCCGTTGGATATATCAATGGCGACTTTAAGGTCCTGCGCGGCGGCAGCCACAGCACACCCGATTACTACCTGCGCTCCGCCAACCGAATGGCCCAGCTACCCGAATGCAAAAACTGGCTTATGGGCTTCCGCGTAGCGCTGGGAGAGCTGCCCTCTACCAAGCCGCTACCGATAGCCCAGCTTCCGCTTCACCAGCAAAACGTCTTCCAGCGAGACCCCGCCGAAGTAACGAGCGACGAGCGACGAGAGACGAGAGACGAGGTGCCCTACTTCAGAGGCCCATACAAATATGTCAAGATTCCCACTGACGCCGTCGGCCCGCTGTTTGCCGCCCACAACCACGACCCGGCCATCGTCGAGTGTCCTAACGGCGACCTGCTGGCCTGTTGGTACACCTGTGTTGACGAGGGAGCGCGAGAACTCGCCCAGGCAGCCAGCCGACTACCCTGGGGACAGGTCGAGTGGCAGCCCGCCTCACCCTTCTGGGACACCCCCGACCGAAACGACCACGCCCCCGCAATGTGGTTCGACGGAAAAAACACCATATACCACTTTACAGGTGTTGGGGCCGACGGCGGACGTGGAAGGATGGTGATGGTCATGCGAAGCTCCAAAGAAAGCGGCGCAACATGGTCGGCGCCGCGGGCAATCGTGCCCGACTTCGCCGGTGGACATGGGCCCGGCGAGCCGGTTTTCCGGATGGACGACGGCACCATCGTACTTACCATCGACGGCAGGCGCACGCTCTGGATGAGCCGGGACGAAGGCCTGACCTGGACCAATCCCAGCGGCAGCATAGTGGGCATCCACGCCGGCGTGACACAGCTTAAGGACGGCAGCATCTTCGCTTTAAGCCGAAGCAACGGCGATAAAGAAAAAATGCCAATTAGTATCTCCCGCGATGGCGGAAAGACATTTACTTACGAGCCGAGTGAGTTTCAACCAATAGGCGGAGGTCAACGACTTGTGCTGCTGCGGCTCAAAGAAGGGCCGCTGTTCTTCGCCTCATTCGCCAATCTCGGCGAGGGTATGGAAATCACCGACTCCGCCGGCGCCAACAGAAAGATTCGAGGGCTCTTCGCCGCAATTTCCGAAGATGAAGGTAAAACCTGGCCTTATAAGCGCCTCGTCTCCGACGACGGCCCCGGCCGGACTATCGAATGTACCGATGGCGGAGCTGTCACACTCAGCGCCCGCAGCGCCGAGTACCGAGGCTACCTCGCCGTCTGCCAAAGTGCCGATGGCCTGATTCATTTAATCAGCAGCCGCAACCATTACGCCTTCAACCTCACCTGGCTAAAATCACCACCACCGCCTGTCACCGCGCCACCGGTAAGAGTCAAGCACATCGTCGAAACCTTCACCGGACCGCACTTCGACGCCCACGAATGGTTCGAATACAAAGGCTTCACCGGCGGCTTCAACGGCAAAGGCCAATTCACCGTCAACGCACACGTCCACTACGAAGGTCTCAATCGCGTCGTCGGCGAAGGCTCCTTCGACGCGACCTTCGCCGTCAAAAATGTCCACTACAATCCCCCCGGTCCGCACGTCTCAGACGGACTCACCCTCGGCTTCAAGGACGCCTTCAACCGACACAACCCCACCATGTTCATCTGGATAACAGAAAATGGCATCCACGGTAACCTCTTCAAGAATGTCCCTCTATCGAAGCCGCCCACATCCGTCAAGCTGCGATTCATCTGGAACAAAAACACTAAGCAGTGGAGAGTCTTCTACGGCCTAAATGGTGCCGAGCCAGCCACCGAGTTTCCAGAAAGCAAAGCCGGCCTCTACTACGAAAGCCCCCTGACCGAATCCGCCTCCGCTTTCTTCCTGATGAGCAACGGCAGAATGGATATCGACCATTTTGAAATAACACCGCTGGAGTCTTAAATCAACAACTCCTGCAACGACTATTAAAACTTAGGAAAGGAACAAAATGAGAAGAGGTCAGAGAATTCGAGTTGCCAAAGTCGGGACAAACGCCTTGCGTCCTTTGCTAATCTTGGTGATAACGTCCTTAAGCTGTAGTCCCGTACTATCAGAGCCGGCCCAGTGGAAGATGCCAACCAATCGCATCTACACTAACTCCGTCGGCATGAGACTGGTTCACATCGGCCCCGGCACTTTTGAAATGGGTTTTGGTGATGAACCGTTGCCACAGGAACTAATAACGCGAAAGTCGCATTTCTCCTACGGAGATTTTGATGAGCATCCCACACACCAGGTTGAAATCACAGAACCTTTCTGGATGGGCACGTACGAAGTGACCAACGCTCAGTACGAGCAGTTCGACCCCAATCATAGAAAATGGCGAGGCAGAAACGGTTACTCCATAGCCGATGATGAGGCGGTTGTCTATATCAGCTGGCACGACGCCGTTCGCTTCTGTCAGTGGCTCTCGAAAAAAGAACAACTACCCTACCGTCTCCCCACCGAAGCCGAATGGGAATACGCCTGCCGAGCAGCAACCGCCACCCCATTCCACACCGGCGACACGCACCCGGTCACCTCTTCACAAAACTCACAAGCCCCGTTGACCATCGGACAAATCCCGCCCAATCCCTGGGGCCTCTACGACATGCACGGCCACGTCGAACAGTGGTGCCACGACTGGTACGGACCCTACGAACCGCATCCGCAAGTTGACCCCGTTGGTCGCGAAGATGGCCTCTTCAAGGTCAGCCGCGGCGGAAGTCACTCTACCGAACCTTACTATCTGCGCTCGTCAAACCGCAGCGGCTCCGTGCCCGACGACAGGCAGTGGCTAATCGGCTTTCGGGTGGTGCTTGGCGAAATGCCGCAGACATCCGGCCTGCCGGCGGTAACCAAAAGTCACGAGCGTTACGTCAGGCAGAATGTTCCCCACGATATAGAAAAGGGCCCTGACCCTCAAAGACCCTATTTCAAAGGCCCGCGCCCCTTTGTTAAAATTCCCAAAGACGCCAAAGGTCCTCTCTTTGGCCGTCACAACCACTTCCCTGCCATTGTCGAATGCCCCAACGGCGACCTGCTTGCCGCCTGGTTCACCTGCATCGAGGAAAGAGGCCGTGAGCTTGGCATCGCCGCCAGCCGCCTGCGCTACGGCCACGAACAATGGGAACCCGCCTCACCATTCTGGGACGCGCCCGACCGAAACGACCACACCACCGCCTTCTTCAACGACGGCAAAGGCACTATCTATCACTTCAATGGCCTTGGCGTGAGCAATAGAGGCCTGGCAATTATATTGCGTAAATCTAAAGACAACGGCGTCACCTGGTCAGACCCACGCCTCATCTTCCCCGACCGCGACGCCCGTCGCAATGTAGTAGAGTCGGTTTTCAGAACCGCGAGCGGTCACATTCTTCTCCCCGGTGACGGCCGCGGCGGCACCATCCTTGCCCTCAGCAGTGACGAGGGGCGGACCTGGACAGACCCGGGCGGCAGCATTCGAGGCATCCACGCCGGGGTAGCGCAGCTCAGGGACGGCAGCTTAATGGCCTTCGGGCGCAGGCACCCCATCGACGGAAAAATGCCGATGAGCCTCTCCAAAGATATGGGCAAAACCTGGGAATACTCCCCAAGCCAATTCCAGCCGCTCAATCTCGGACAACGTGTCGCTCTGACCAGACTCAAACAAGGCCCCCTCTTCTTTGCCTCCTTCTGTAAGATGATGATGATTACCGACGCCTCAGGAAAACAGCGCCCCGTCTCAGGCCTCTTCGCCGCGTTATCTACCGACGAAGGAAAAACCTGGCCTTACAAGCGCCTTATCTCAGACGACGGGCCCGGCCGTGACATCGAGACAATGGACGGCCACCCTGTCACCATGGACCGGCACCGCTCTGAATTCGTCGGGTATCTGACCGTGTGCCAGAGCCCCGACAATATCATCCACCTGCTGAGCAGCCGAAACCACTATGCCTTTAACCTGAAGTGGCTGACCACACGACCGCCCGTGGCCTCGGCCCCGGCGCCACCGGCCGCGCGCCAGTTACCAGGCAAGCACACTTTGTCCAACATTTACAGACCTAAAGGACTACCCACCCAGGATAGTTGGGAATGGCAATTTGCGGGCAGCGGCAGTGAAAAAGACACGATTAATCTTGTGAGCGAGGGGTCCTTGAAAATACGTACCGGCGAGAAGCAGCAGCTCTGGTTAAGAAGTGAAAAGAAGGACGTGTTCGGCTCGGTCGATCAAAAGAAGGGCTTCACGGCCCAAATAAGGACACATATCCTCAAGACATCGCCCAGGCGCCGTGGCGTTGATTTCGAACTCTATGACGGGGCGGGCAGCCGGTACGCCATAACCATAACTGATACCGGCGTTTATTGGTATGAGGGCCTGGTCTTAGGCTCGGTCTTTCTGGACTTCGAGGAGTTCACTCCTGTTGCCGAAGGCCTCGACAACACCGACGCGATGCACACCTATCGTCTTGCCGTACGCAAAGACCGCGTTGTTCAAATCTATCGCGACGAGAAGCTGATCGGCCTCAAGCGTTATGAATACCGAACGCCCCGCGACCCTTACATCCAATTCGGCGCCGGCCACGGAGTCGAAGCACTCCTGGACTACGTCGCCTATGACCTGAATGGTGCGTACCGACCGTAAAACCGCACGCCCCGGGTCTCGTCAATTCGTCTACGGTGGCGCTTGCGGCATTTGTGAGGGTTGACTGTTCGACTGAGGGCCGGCTTGAGGTGATTGCGACACGCTCGGTCGTCGTTGCAGCAAATACAAGCCGACAACAAAGATGGCCAGCAGTAAAATCAAAGTCAACAGCAGCCGCCACGGAAAACAATGAACACCCTTGGCACCTTCGGGATACTCGGGCCTTTCCGTGAAGAATCGGCTCTGTTGACGCGTCAACCGCATCCTCGCATTTATCCCCCAGCCGGAGCCTTCGAGTATCGCGCTCAAGTCCCGCCTGCGCAGCTTCACAAAAGCCACAACAGATATTGGTACCATCACGGCAAACACCGCTCCAACGACCCCCGCCAGTATCCGCCACGGGTGAATAGCGGTCAGAGTCTTCGTAATATATGCCAGAGACGAGCCCAAAACGGCAACCGTGACTCCCGCCCCCATCAGCAGTCCGGCTCGCGATACACCCGCTTGCTGAGTTTGGGACGACGAGGCCGCCACCTGTGCACCGGCCTGATCCACGGCGGAAGACGCCGCCGAATCGAGTTTCTTTTCCGCCGTTGTCGTGATCGACTCAATCTTGCCGACCACCAACCGCCCAAGCCGCTGGAAAGGCGAAAGCAGAGCTTCCCTGAAGCTAATCGGATTCTCAATAATGTCAACTACCCTTGCCTCATACTCCCTGCCGGCTATGTCATAGAAAACTCCTCGCTTGCCTACGCACAGATTTCCCTTGCCACCCGAAGTCACGGGGACAACCACTTCCATTTTGCCGCCTTCCCGAGACGCTATTTCCACATAAAGTACATACATGTACGAATTGCCGGCCACTGATTTGTGCTCACTAAGGTTGCCCGTCCGCACGGAAAGATTGAACCGCCGCCCGTCCATTACCAGACTGCCCATCTCGAACATGGCTCGACTGGCTGTGCTGTAAAGGTCGGGAAAGCTGACAAAATTATTTACAAAGTCTATTATGTAAGCTTGATACAGGATGAGTTTTTCGAGCAAGCGGATTTTGTCAAGTGCAAGAGCTGTACGTGCGCTGTTGGAAATAAGCGTCCGCACAGCATTTGCGAACCGCTCGTCCAAATAACCCCGCAGTTTTTCTATCCCCAGCGGCTCCACTGCTGCGCCGGCTTTGCTCCCCAGCCACTCCTGATGAGCAGCGAAAAACGTCTTGATCTCCTGCCACTGTTCCACCGACAGCGTCGTGCCGCTCTCACCAAGAACCGGCCTGATAACTTTCTCGCGGAAACCCTCAAGAACCGTGGCGTAGTAGGGATTAATCTTGTCGCTAAAATCAAGCGATTGAAAAGGCCTGGCCTTTGCCAGAGGCGCCTTTCTCAACACTTCCTCAATTACCGCGGGGTCATCAAAATCCAACTGCTGCACTTCCGACTCCGTCCAGCCCATCCGTTGGCTGAACCGCTCGTCCAGAGCCAGGGCCACACACTGAGCAAAGTATTGATCAATCTTGTCCCGAATCGCAGCAAAACTCGCAAACGCATCTGAGGTCTCGGTACCGAGAGGCATAATATCCGTCTTATCTTGTCCCGTCGGAATCTGACCCTGCTCATACCAGCTCAGATAGGCGCTCATGCCCTCAATGAAAGCGGCCAATTGGACCGTACCTATACCTTGAGAGCCGCTGGGGTGAGGGGCCCCACCTACAGTTGAAGTGACGTCGATGATGAACTGCCGGATTTCTGCATCGGTCGCCGCCTCTGGCAAAACCACCCCGGCCTCACTGACCGGTGTAGCCTCAAGCTGTGCCTTGACCTTGCGAATCTGTTCCAAGCTGACTTCCACCGCCTCCCTCTCGCCCAGTTTCCTCAAAGCCTTCCTGGCTGCATCCAGCACTTTTTTGCCTTCGGCTGTGTCCGGCTCGACGGCCTCCAGACGCAGCACTGTACTGTGCAAACTTATGCCCGTGCGGTCGCGGAGCACACCCAGGAGCCAGTTAATAGCATCCATGACCTCGTGACACATAATTCGCCCGCTGTTGTCAGTATCAAGCAGACACAGAAAAGTCTTGTCGCAGCTCATACTGTCGACCGGCGAACCTGTCGCCACCCAATGGGCCTCATCAAGCCTGACGACGTTCTCAAGGTCCTCGGCGGTTTCTACCTTAAGGTGAAATGAACGACCGTACCGCTTGAAAATCATATGTGAAGTCTTTGACATTTTATTTCTCCTGTCTTCGTGAGTGCTGCGCACGAAAAAGCCATCTGATCTCCCATCAAGACACAAGATCACTATCAACCATGGGCGGCCTTATTGTACAGAGAAAAGGCACCCAAATAAAGTCTTTATCGACCGGCTTTCTGATATTGTTAGCGTGCCTGCAGCTCTGCTATGCTCGGGCAGCCTACCTCCTTCGCAAGGACGGTGAACCTTACTGCTTTTCGCAAATATGGCATCGTCCGCCACCTCGCTGAATAAACTCAAAGTCTTTACCAAAACCTGCCTGTCACCCTGAGCGTAGCCAAGGCTCTCGTCTCCGGCTCTAAACAATCGGGTTCTTTGCTTGACACTCTCCACACCGAGGCGTAGAATCCATAGCCAAAAACCGCCGTTTATCACAGTTAGGTAGAGTATGCAAATAAAACTAAAGTTCCTGGGTGCAGCTCAGAATGTTACGGGTTCTCGGCACTTGCTGGAAACCAACGGCGTCCGCATTCTCGTTGACTGTGGACTCTATCAGGAACGACAGTTCAGAGAAAGAAACTGGGCGCCTTTCACCATCCCCCCCGAAACTATAAACGCTGTTCTTTTAACTCATGCGCATCTCGACCATTGTGGTCTATTGCCCAAGCTCGCACGAGAGGGATTCGCAGGCAAAATATACTGTACTGCTGCCACCGCCGAGATTGCCAGGATTATATTATTGGATTCGGCCCACTTGCAGGAAGAGGACGCCGAGTACAAACGCAAAAGACACGAGCGCGAAGGCCGAAAGGGCCCATTCCCCGAACTCCCGCTTTACACCACAGCCGACGCCGAAGCCTGCCTCCCGCTCTTCTCACCTGTCAAATACAGAGAAGCGATACAACTCGGAGACGGCGTCGAAGCGACTTTCTATGACGCAGGTCACGTCCTCGGCTCTTCAATAATAAGGGCCAAGGTACGCCAAAACGGCCGGGAGAGAATCATCATCTTCTCAGGAGATATGGGAAGACCAGACAGACCTATCGTCTGCGACCCAACCGTTTTTGACGAGGCCGATTACGTCCTCATCGAGTCCACTTATGGTGACAGGGTACATCAGGAAACCAAAGACGTTAAGAAAATGATTGGCGACGTGATAAACGCAACAAAAAAAGCCGGCGGTAACATTATCACACCCAGCTTCGCACTCGAACGCGCCCAGGAGGTCTTGTATTACATAAATGAATTGCTGCTCGAAGACCGGATACCGCACCTGATGGTCTTCCTCGATAGCCCTATGGCTGCACGCATCACAAAGGTTTTTCGACGTCACCCAGAGCTGTTTGATGAAGAGATGACCGAATATATCGAAGACAACGAGTCACCTTTCAATTTCCCCGGATTGAAAATAGTCGGAAGGAGCGAAGAGTCAAAGGCAATAAACCACATAAAAGGAACCGTTATGGTCATAGCCGGCTCCGGTATGTGCACCGGCGGCAGAGTAAAGCACCACCTCGTAAATAACATCACCAGACGCGAGAGCACCATAATGTTCGTCGGTTATCAGGCGGTCGGCACCCTCGGCAGACTAATCGTTGACGGCCAAAAGAAGGTAAGAATACTTGGCCGGAAATATCACGTCAAAGCCAAAGTGGTCAGGATACACGGCTTCTCAGCCCACGCCGACAGAGATGAGCTTTTCCAATGGTTAAGCAAATTGAAAAAGCCACCAAGAAAACTCTTTGTCGTGCACGGCGAATCAGAAAGCGCGCACAGTTTCGGCGATTACGTCAGAGAAAAAACCGGCTGGGAAGTAACTGTTCCGGCCTATCAGAATGAGATTATTCTCGATTAGGGGCTGACGGAGAAACTTGCAGCGAAGTTGAAAAAGTCCGAAAAAATATAAGAAAATGCTTGACAAATTGGGAAACATGGGCTAATTTATACCGTCTCCTGCGATAATGAGTCGGAGGTTTTTTGAGTTAACCCAACGCTGGCAGTACGATAGGAGCACATTCTGGGCCTTTTTACGGAGGCGGAGAATGAACACCTTAAGCAGCAAACCGTTAGATTTCGGAACTATCCCCGCAAGGACTATAAGCCTCTGGTGAAGCGGGATAAGTAAAGTTAATCATAAGATAAGGATTTGTAAGAGTCATCAATAGTTGGGAGGAGCACAAATGAACTGTTACCAGACTTCAATTAGAACCGGTGAAATATTGCTGTTTGTTTTAGCTCTGGCTGTTCTTGGATTCATCCTGCCGGAGAAAGCAGGCGCAGTGGGGCCTCCGGCTTCAAAGGGCAAAGAATTTGGTTATGCGAGGGTTTTTAGCGCAAAGATACCGGACGGATTGAACGGCCCTGTCGATGAATTAGAGGCCATTGCGCGCGAGCACGGGACCGAAGAGGTCGTGATGTTTGCCCAACCCCACGGTCCTGAAAAGCAGGTGGAGCGATGGATAATCCGCCTCGGTTCTGAAGAATATGCTTATCCACCGGGTTTAACCGTAAAGGCAAGGAGCCACCTGGCCAGGCAGAGGCAGATGGGGGCTTTGCAGATGAGAGGCCGCGGCAGGGCCACGACAGCAATTGCCGAGCAGAAGGCCCGTCTTCAGTGGGTGCTGCCTGAGTCTGTCCGGTCGCCTCTGTTGTGCGACATCTATGAGGATGACAAGCTCGTAGCAGTAAATACTATTCACGAGAGGCCGGCGCCAGTGGGCAAGCAGCGCTGGCCAAGTGTCATTCACATCCGTCTTCCGCAGAGGGACTGGAGCATAATCCAGGTTTATGAATACCTCGATGAAAGGCCCGAGGGGCTTTCTTCCGCTGCGAAACAACCGCCTCAAGAGCCGGCTGAGCAGCCGCCGCGAAGTTTACCCGACGACCGAATTATCACAAGAGGGCCGGGTTTTAGGCACATAGAATCGATCGCCGAGGAGTCCAGCAGTACTACGAATGTCAAGACCGAGCCCGCTTGGTTTTCCGCAGACTGGCCCGAGTGGGGTTTTGAATCGAGTTACGACACGGGCTGGAAGCCGAGACGCAGTCCCGTTCAGTTTCGTTTTAAGGCCGATGCAGCCGCCTGGCTGTGCGCTTCGGCTTGGGGCGGCGAGTTCGTACTCGAATACAACACCAAGGACCATAATGATGCAAACCTGATGCTGTATGGTTCCGGCCAGGGCGACCTTGAGATGAATTTCGGTGTGGAAGCGAGCACACGTGGGCGCGTGAAGGTGGATTTGGGGTTGAAGGAGGTGGACTTTAAGTTTAATATCCCATACGCTCCCAATTTTGATTTGAGATGTTATGATTTTAACTCATTCGACGGCTATTTCCCTACAAGCGACCAGCCTGTGCGTGTCTCTGACAGGATCGGGCCGCAAACGCTGTACTCGGCGCCCGTGATGGGGATTCCGAGAATTGCAGACGTCACGGTGAATCTGAAGGCGGAGCTGGAGGTCTCGGCCAAGATGTGGGCAGAGTCAATTACCACCGAGCCCATTCCCGAAGATCCCAATTCCGCACAAGAGTACTGCACGTTTACAGGTGTCGACGAAGTGTGTGATGTTACTGCGAGCGAGCGAGGAGATTATCTTACCTGGGCCGACTATAATGAGCATTTAGAGATGCAGATGGTTCTTATCTTTTACCCGGACATCTGTGTGGAAGTTGACATATGGATATACGACTGGGATTACTGTGTGTCCACATTTGCTTTGCCCTGGAAGCTGGCTTCAGGCACGGTAAACCTCGAGTTCGGCTACGAATTGTATTTTGAACCTTCATACGACCTGGTGATTACCTCATCTTACGGAGCGATTAGCAGACCGGATCCCTGCGTGCACCCCAATGACGTCAACGAGATCGAACTGGACTGCGACCCAAGTCAGCTTCCGGTCGCCACCATGCACACCTGGAATGACACAAATGACCCTTTGAGTGTTGAGGTTAAGGCGGTCACTGTAACCGACCCGAATTATGAGTTTGACTATTGGATAGTGGATGGAGACAGCAACAATCCAATTTCCGGCAGCAATTATGTAGTTGTGTTCGACAGCGACAGCAACAATTGGTTCCATACGCTCCACGCGGTGTTCTACCGGGCCAAGGCAACGGAGCCTTTTCCGGCCGACCGAGCGGACAAGATAGGTAAGCTGCCTACTCTTAGCTGGTGGCCGGGAGAGTATGCGGTTTGGCACGAGGTGTACTTCGGCACCGATTACAACCAAGTGAAGGACGCCGATACCAGTTCGCCCGTCTACAGAGGCCTACAACTTCTTGCTGACGCCAACTTTGACCCCAGTGATTTCCCTGAATTTGAAGAGCTTGGAGACTGTGTGACTTACCACTGGCGGGTCGATGAAGTTAATGACCCTCACCCCAACAGTCCCTGGAAGGGCAGGACGTGGTCCTTCCGGACGGTCGGCTGCTGCGCGTCGCAGCCCTGGCCCCCCGACAGCGCTCCGGACGAGCCCAGAAACCTGCGCCTCGTCTGGAATAACGGGGCCTGCGTAGAAAGCCACCATTTGTACCTCGGCACGGACTACAACGATGTCGATAATGCCGATACATCTACAGACCTGGTACATAATGGCCCCCTGGATACCAATAGCTATCAGGTCCCCGAAGCCGAACGCGCCGACCTATTACCCACGACTTACTATTGGCGGGTCGATGAGGCCAATAGTACTTACACCAGCAGAGTCAATGACCCGTGGAAAGGCCCGGTCTGGGAGTTCACCGCAGGTCATGTCGTTGTCGACGATTTTGAGCCTTACGACACCGATGTAAATAAGTTAGAATATACCTGGGCCCCCTGGATGGGCATGCCGGGTGAGATTAGCGGCTCAACAATTTACCTCGAGACGGACGTAAATTACGTCCACGGCGGCAAACAATCGATGAGATACGACTACGACAACAATTCTCTTGCCCTGGGGTATTTTTCTGAGATTGAAGCGAATACTGTCGGAGAAGAAAATGCGGTTGCAGCCGAAATCGACGGGAATTGGACCGCCTGTGGTATCAAGGCATTGGTCATGCAGTTCTACGGCGAACCGAACAAGCCCCTTAACGGTGACGAGTGGATGTATGTGGCACTGCAAGATAATATGATGCTTGTGTGGGCGGAAAAATGTGATAAGAAGGCGAGCGACGTAAACGAGGTCGCTCTTAACCTGCGAAAGTTCGAAGGCCGCGTGGACCTGGAGAATATCGAGAAGATATATATTGGCTTCGGCGACCCCTGTAAAATCGTATTCGAGCCCGGCGGCCAAGGGACTGTATGGTTCGATGATATCAGGCTTTATCCGCTGACATGCCGTCCTGAGAAGTCTCGCTTCAAGGGCGATTTCGACGGCGACTGCTTAGTTGATTTTAGGGACCACGCGATAATAGCACGCGACTGGCGCATGAGCGACTCGCCTGCTGAGCAGAACCTACTACCCCCGAGTCGTGACAATCTGCTTGTCGAATATACCTTCGACTCTGATTACAGCGACACGTCCGGCAGGGGCTATCACGGTGAGCCCTGGGGCGATGCGGACGTCTCCGACGGAGTTCTTCACCTCAATGGCTTCGGCTGGGTGTATGTGGCCCCCGTCCATTTTGGCACGGCTAATCCCTTTAACGGCTTGAGCGACTTCTCCATCGCAATAGCGTTCAAAACAAGTAAGCCGGGAATCCTCATCAGTTCAGCCAGGGATGACGACCCACTTAACCATCCCATGGCGGTCTTCGTAGCCAGCACTCTCTCTCGAAGAGAGACGAGCGAAGCGATTCAGGCGGCAGCGGTTTACGGCAATTGCTACGTTGGCACAGTTGCAGCAGAGGATAAAGAGGTTAACCCCCTTGATAACCAGTGGCATCACGTAGCGGTTACCTACGACGCCAATTCCAACCTGCACTACGTTTATCTGGACGGCGAAGTGGTACGGGAGGGAAGCTTCGACCCCTGCATTCCCGATATCGAGCAGGACTGGGTCACCATCGGTACTTCGCGGAACCCTGATTTCCCCGATGTAAACACTGCCGGTAATTTCGACGGCGATATTAACAGCGTCCGCATCTACAACCGTGTCCTCGACCCGAATGAGGTATGTTACCTGTCTAACGAGGCTACAGGTCAACTACTAGGGCTAGGGCTTTGTCCCTACAATGAGTTCATATCGCCCGCCAATATATGGGACTATGAGCTACCCAGCCAAAAGGAGGTTAACTTCCGGGACTATGACATAATGGCAGAAAACTGGCTCAGAGAGCTACTCTGGCCGTTTGAGGAGTAATTACCGCTGAAAAAAGCGTTGAAATAGCCGGGTCGGCAAGGCAGCAGGTATAAGGTAAAACTCACACATATATACTGTCAAGGGCAAACCTTACTCAAACTTCGGGGTTTTACCATAAGCTTCTCCGCAGCAAATCCTTGTGAAGCCAAAAACAGGTATTTATTGCTTCAGTCAGGCCTCCTAACAAACGGTATAAAAGGAAGTCAGGCTTATCC